>ERZ791915.1234-NODE-1234-length-20520-cov-10.316003_pt1 | contig 20520 bp, 15 predicted proteins | sample MGYA00510139_ERZ791915 | MGnify/ENA primary metagenome ERZ791915 (study PRJEB30046, sample SAMN00792117) | human gut metagenome | study: EMG produced TPA metagenomics assembly of the A metagenome-wide association study of gut microbiota in type 2... | reverse complement strand
AGCATAACAAAACCCCATATCCAGCTCGGATATGGGGTTTTGATACAGACTGAGGCTGCACAATTTCGTGCAGCCTTTCGCTATTTATGCTTTTTTGTTATTTTACATAGCTTACATGAAGCAGTTCATGCTCTCTGCCCTTGAGGATACCCTCGTAAAGCTTATCCATAAGCGGATTTTCTTCTGAACGCTTCAAAGTGCAAAGCTTGTCAGCATTGTAAAGATTAACACTGCGCTCTTTCTTCTCGTCGATAGTGGCCTTTGGCTGACCAGCGCCGCCTATACAGCCGTTTGGACAAGCCATAACTTCGATAAGGTCGAAATGCTCGCCAGCTTTCATTCTGTTCATTATGACTTCAACATTGCGAAGTCCGTTTACAACGCAGACCTTGATAGCCTTGTCGCCAAGAGGTACTTCAAGCTCCTTTATGCCCTCGAAGCCTCTTACGCCCTCGAATGCAAGATTTCTCAGGGAAGCAAGTGACTTGTCTGTGGAAACACGTCTGATAACTGCTTCTGTTACACCGCCTGTTACACCGAAGATTACGCCTGCGCCTGTCATAGTGCCGAACGGCATATCAACAGCTTCCGGCTCTATTTCGTTGAATACGATACCGGCTTCTTTTATCATCATGATAAGCTCTTGCGTTGTGATGACAAAATCAACCAGTGGTTTGCCGTTCTCGTCCTTGAACTCATCTCTTGCGGCTTCTCCCTTTTTGGCAGTGCAAGGCATAACAGCAACAGAAAGTATCTTCTTGCCCTCGCCCTTGAACTTCTCGTTTATTACGGAAGCAAACATCTGCATTGGTGAGCGGCAAGTGGAAATGTTAGGCAGTATCTCAGGATACTCGTTCTCAGCATACTTTATCCATGCAGGGCAGCATGATGTGAACAGCGGGAGCTTTCCGCCGTTTGCAAGCCTGTCTGCAAACTCCTTTGACTCCTCCATAACAGTGAGGTCTGCGGCTGTAGATGTGTCAAAAATGTAGTTGAAGCCTATTCTTCTAAGTGCTGCAACTATCTTGCCCATAACGTTCTCACCGTTGTAGCCGAACTCTTTTGCCACTGCAACTCTTACAGCCGGAGCTACCTGAGCCACTGCAATAGTGTCTTCCTGATTAAGCTCCTTCCAAAGCCTGTGGCTGTCGTTCTTTATGATGATAGCGCCTGTTGGACAGACTGCCGCACACTGACCGCAGCCAACGCAGTTTGAATCGCCTATAGGCTTGTCAAATGAGCAGGCAACCTTCATTTTTGAACCTCTGAATGCAAAATCTATTGCACCAACGTTCTGCACCTCGTTGCACACTCTTACGCAGTCGCCGCAGAGGATACACTTGTTGGCGTCCCTGGTGATAGATACAGAAGAATCATCGATACAAGGCTTGGACTTTGGATTGTCAAAACGTACCCTGTGGATATCAAATCTTGCGGCAAGCTCCTGCAATTTGCACTTGCCGTTTTTATCGCAGGTCGTACATTCGCCGCAGTGATTTGAAAGAAGAAGCTCCAATATCATCTTGCGGTATTTTCTCAGCCTTGGTGTGTTTGTGTATATCTCCATACCGTTTCTCGGAGGAGTTGAGCAAGCGGCTTCCATGCCACCCCACTTGTTTTCCACCATGCACATTCTGCAGGCACCGTATACTGAAAGCTCAGAATAGTAGCAGAATGTAGGAAGCTCGATGCCTGCCTTTCTGATAAGCTCAAGCAGATTTTTTTCACCGTTTATAGCAACGGGGATATTGTCGATTATCATAAACTCTTTATTCATAGCTAAAATTAAACCTCCTTGACAGCTTTGAAATGGCAGTTGGAAATACAAGCTCCGCACTTTATGCACTTAGAGGTGTCGATCTTGAACGGCTTTTTGATCTCACCGCTGATCGCACCCACAGGACAGACTCTTGAACACTTTGAACAGCCCTTGCATATCTCAGGGTCGATCTGATATGTCACAAGCTTCTTGCAGTTGCCTGATGGACACTTCTTATCTCTTATGTGAGCTTCATATTCCTCACGGAAGTTTTTTATTGTAGATACAACAGGGAATGCAGCCGTCTTTCCAAGACCGCAGAGAGCAGTTGAGGAGATAGTGTCGGCAAGCTCAAGAAGCAGTTCGATATCCCCCTCCTGACCGTTACCATTTACGATACGCTCAAGTATCTCAAGCATTCTCTTTGTACCCTCACGGCACGGAACGCACTTTCCGCAGGACTCGTTCTGGGTGAAATTCATGAAAAATCTTGCAACTTCTACCATACAGGACTTATCGTCCATAACAACAAGTCCGCCTGAGCCGATCATAGCACCGACTTTTTTCAGCGAGTCAAAGTCAAGCTGGATATCGAGGTTAGGCGTAACAAGACAGCCGCCTGACGGACCGCCTATCTGAACAGCCTTGAACTTTCCGTCACCTCTCATGCCGCCGCCGATATCGAATATTACCTTTCTGAGAGAAGTTCCCATTGGCACTTCTATAAGACCGGTGTTCGAGATGTTGCCGGTAAGAGCGAAAGCCTTTGTTCCAGGGGAGTTCTCAGGGCCTATGCTCCTGAACCATTTTGCACCGTTGTTGATGATAACAGGCACGTTAGCCAGCGTTTCAACGTTGTTGAGAACTGTAGGCTCGTTGAAAAGACCATGTTCAACAGTTCTTGGCGGCTTAACCCTAGGCATACCACGCTTGCCCTCGATAGAAGCCGTCAGGGCAGAGCCTTCGCCGCATACAAATGCGCCTGCACCACGATTTATATGTATTCTGAATGAGTAATCTGTGCCGAGTATATTGTCACCAAGCAGACCAAACTGCTCAGCCTGTGCGATAGCACCTTTAAGACGTGATACTGCCAGCGGATATTCCGCACGAACGTAGATATATCCCTCTTTTGCGCCTGTTGCGATACCGGCTATCATCATGCCTTCAAGAAGTCTGTGTGGGTCGCCCTCCATGATAGAACGATCCATAAATGCGCCAGGGTCGCCCTCGTCACCATTGCAGACTATGTATTTTGTAGGGCTTTTCTGCTTTGCAACGCTTGTCCACTTTCTGCCAAGAGGGAATCCTCCGCCTCCACGTCCACGAAGATTAGATTCTGTCATTTCGTTGAGGATATCCTCAGGTGACATATCGAGAAGAGCCTTTTCAAAGGCTCTGTAGCCGCCTATAGCAAGATATTCCTTTATGGAAGTAGCGTCAATGTGACCGCAGTGTTCAAGAACGATACGCTGCTGCATCTTATAGAATGGTATTTCTGACTGTTGGCGATATATTTCACCGTTTTTCTTGTAGCACAGTCTTTCAACGCACTCGCCATTGCAGATAGTCTTGTCAACTATCTCGTCAACATCGTCAAGCTTTACCTTAGTGTAAAGCCAGCCCTCCGGCTCTATTCTAACAAGTGGACCCATTTCACAGAAGCCGTGACAGCCACTTCTTTTTACGCCGATAGCGCCATCGTGGATATCATCATCATGTGGCTCGTCAGCAAGTGCCACCACGCACTCCAATCCCTTTGCGGAGATAGTTTCTATAAGTTTCTGGTATATGTTCAGCGAACCGCCTGCAACACAGCCTGTACCTGCGCAAACAAGCACTTTTCTAGCCTGCTTGTCAACAAGCTTACCATACTGTTCACGAGCGTTTTCAAGATCGTATTTCGTTTTCAGCAGCATATTATTCAGCCTCCTTTTCTCTCAGTTCCTTAAGCAGAGCCGCAGCCTTGTCAGGATTCATCTCAGGGTGAACAACGTCGTTCACAGTGAGAACAGGGGCAAGTCCACAAGCACCAAGACATGAAACAGTTTCCACTGTGAACATCAGATCGTCAGTGGTGGTTTTCTTCTCGCTAAGACCAAGCTCTCCTCTGAGATATTCGAGAATAGGTATAGATTTTCTTACATGACAGGCAGTGCCGTCACAACATTTGATAACGTATTTGCCCTTTGGCTCGAGAGAAAAATTCTCATAAAAGGTCGCAACGCTGTATATTCTTGCTTCGCCTGTGCCAAGCTTTTTTGCAAGATATGGGAATATTTCCTTTGGAAGATAGTGATATATCTCCTGAATATCCTGCAATATGGCTATGACCGCTGTTTTTTCATGATTTTCAAGAATTTTGTCGATCGGTGAATAATCAAATTCTTTTGTCATAAAATTTCCTCCATATAATTAAAGTTAAATTTGATTACAAAGTCAATAATCAAGACATACTGTCAACTATAATTATATACTATATGACACAAAATGAATAATGTTTTTATTTACATGGGCTATATATAATTAGAATAAGCATTGACTAACTTGTAGAAATACACATAAACGAAAACGTTTATATAGTTATAATGCATAAAAAATCGAGCCATTTCTCAATGACTCGACCTGCTGATATTATTTGATAAACTGAATTAACTATAAAAAATCATAGTCGTTTGTTTCATTAGATATACCTAACATTTCGTGTACTATGTTAAGCCTTGCGAATACTTATCTCTCCTGAGGAAATATATTCTTCTCTGCCGTCCTCATATCTGACGTGCAGACGGCAGTCCTCATCAGCCCCAAGCATTGTGGCAGGAGTTTTTTCGCTTCCTCTTATGACGTTTATCTTCTCGCCTACCCACAGCAAGCGTTTTCTGTATTCCGGGTAAAAGCTGTTTTCTTCAAAGCTGTCATAAAGACACATGAAATTGTTTATTATCTCTGCGGCTATCCTGTTTCGCATATCGCTTTTTTTTTCGTGGAATATCGGTCCTGCGATATCTCTTATTGCCTCAGGAAAACCGCCTTCCGGCTCGTAGGTGTTCACACCGATACCAAGCACAGCGTAGTCAAGTCCGCCGCTTTCCATGCTGAAAGAAGCCTCCGTGAGTATTCCGCATATCTTTCTGCCGTTTATGTAAATGTCGTTCACCCATTTTATGTCAGGCTTCTGATCGCTGACCTTTTCCACAGCAAGAGCAACAGATACTGCAGCAGCAGTGGTTATCTTAACAGCGTCAGCCGCAGCCATGTCAGGACGGAGAAGAATGCTCATGTAAAGTCCCGAATCAGATGGCGAGAAGAAAGAACGTCCAAGCCTTCCACGCCCCTGGGTCTGCATACCTGCAATGACTATCCTGCCCTCGGGCGCACCCTGATTTGCATAGTCTTTGAGTACCAGATTAGTGGAGCTTACTTCCTTGTATACCTCTATTTCAAGTCCCTGACGGTCAGGGTCAAGATATTTTTTTATGCCTTCAAGGGAAAGTATATCGGTGTTTTCATCAAGGGAATAGCCCTTGTTCGTCACCGCAGAGATAGGGTAGCCGTTTTCCTGCAAAGCTTTCACAGCTTTCCAAACAGCCCCTCGGGTGCAGCCCAGCGTGTCAGCAAGCTGTTCGCCTGAAAGATATTTGCCCTTGTTATCGTCGAGAAGTTCCAGCACTTTGTCTTTTATTGCCATAAAAATGCCTCCTTAATGAGATAATTATAGCACAAAAGGTCAAAGTGTTCAACCCTCACCATAAAAAATCCCTAGCCTACTCCACATTAAGAAACCATTAAGAAAAAATTGTGCAAAATGACGGATAATAATATTTGCATTTTGCACAGCTATGTTGTATAATATAATAGTATATGTATGAATTGAAACAGAAAAGGACGATGACAATGTTTTATAACCTTTTGGCTAAGACTAATAATACTACATTGGTGCTGCTTGTGCCAATGCTGTGCAGTTTTCTTATTGCTTTTTTCAGCCTGAAATTCTTCAAACGCATTTTGCCTAAAGACCAGGGCAGAGCGTTTGCTGTGAACGGTGCACTTTCTGAGGGCAAGCCTCGTGGCGCAGGAATTATCTTCGTGACTTCCTTTACACTTTGCACAGCACTTTTTTATCCTCTCGATATCGAGAACATAATCTATCTCGTGCTTGTGTATGCTGCCATGCTCAGCGGATATTTTGACGATGCTGCTGAAACTCCTTGGGGCAACCTGAAAAAGGGTCTTATCGACCTTGTTATATCTCTTGGCATTGCGTTTACATACTATTTTTATAACGGCTCTCAGGTGAAGCTCTATATCACAAATTCCACTTTCACTATCCCTGCACCGCTGTTCATCATCCTTGCAGGCGTCCTCGTTTGGACGGCTATAAACGTTACAAACTGTACAGACGGCGTTGACGGGCTGTGCGGTTCATTGGTCATGACAGTTCTTCTGCCACTTGCATTTATGGTGACAAAGAGTGGTGCGGCTGATATGCTCCTTCCTATGATAATGTTCGTGACGCTAGCGGCTTATCTGTGGTTCAACTGCTCGCCTAGCCAGATGCTCATGGGTGATGCAGGTTCGAGAGCGCTGGGCGTTTTCCTTGCAGTGATGTTTTTGAAAACTGCCGCACCGTTCGCATTTATCCCTATGGCTATAGTTATCATACTTGACGGCGGACTTGGACTTCTCAAGCTTTCTTTCAGACGTTTCCTGAAAATAAAGAATTTTATGGAGGGCATAAGAACTCCTCTTCACGACCATGCAAGAAAGAACAAGGGCTGGTCTGATACTCAGGTAGTAATAAGATTTACAATTTTGCAGATAATAGTAAATCTGTGCTTTATGGCATTCGTGCTGTAAAAAATATGTGTGGGACAAAAACGGTCTGACCTTTTAATGGACAGGCTGAAAATTCGGAGATGATGAAAATAAAAAAGAACCTGAAATATGTTCTTAATATATTCTTTATTGTGGTCATAGGCTGGCTGACAGTCAGACTGCTTTTCAGAGGAGAAGAATTTTCCGACATAGTGGCGGATCTTCATCTTGCAAAGAAAAGCTGGCTTGCAGTGGGTGCTGTGTGCGTGTTCTGCTATGTGGCAGGGGAGTCGGTCATAATAAAGTATATGCTGAGGCTTTTTGAAGTAAAAACTCCTTTCAGGCGTTGTTTGAAATACTCGTTTATAGGCTTTTTCTTTAGCTGTATAACGCCGTCTGCTTCCGGCGGACAGCCTGCGCAGATGTATTACATGAAGAAAGACGGCATAAAGATAGGCTTTTCCACCTTGATAATGCTTATCATCACCATAGCTTTCAAGGCTGTGCAGGTGCTTCTTGCAGTGGCGTTCCTGCTTTTCAACTTTGGCTTTATAAAGCTTCATGTGGGACGGCTTTGGTGGCTTCTGCTTATCGGCTTTATATTGAATATCGCCTATATCGCAGGGCTTGTGTTTATTTTCTATAAGCCTTTGTGGGCGAGAAAAATGGGCATAAAGCTTATAAATCTTCTGACACGCATAAGGATACTCAAAGAAAAGAACAACGAAAAATACATAAACAAAATAAAGCGTATCTGTGACAATTACATGATCGGTTCGGAATATATAAAGAGCAATGTGCATACTGTGATAAATATTTTTCTTATCACACTGGTGCAGAGACTGTTCCTGCTGGCTGTCACATGGATAGTGTATAAGTCCTACGGCCTTAGCGGAACAGGTTTTTGGAATATTATCGCACTTCAGACTATGATAGGCGTTGCAGTTGAAATGCTGCCATTGCCTGGTGCGGCAGGCGTAACAGAGGGCTGCTTCACATATATGTTCATGAGCATTTTCACCGCAGAGCTTGTAAAGCCTGCAATGCTACTGAGCCGTGGACTCAGCTTCTATTTACTGCTGATAATGAGCGCATTGGTAACATTCGTGGCTCACTTTATCGTTATGAGGAATGATAAGAAGAATGGTCTTGAGGGATCGCAGGAAGTTAAAAAAGAAGTCGAAAAAGAATGAGAGGAAAAGAAAAAATGATCGGTTTTTATAATTATTCGGTAATACTCACATACATAGGACTTGTTTCGTCAGTGTTCGGGATCACTCAGGTCTTTGAAAATCATATGTCCATAGCCTTTCTCTGCCTGCTTCTTTCGGGTATCTGCGACCTTTTTGACGGCAAGATAGCAAGAAGCATGAAAAACAGAACAGAGCATGAAAAGGTGTTCGGCATACAGATCGACTCACTGTGCGACCTTGTTTGCTTCGGTGTTTTCCCTGCTGTCATAGGCTATCACTACAACTCAGTTTATCCGCTTCGTCTTATCGCAAGCATTATGATAGTTCTGGGCGCTGTTATCAGACTTGGCTACTTCAACGTTATGGAGGAAGAGCGTCAGAGAAACACAACAGAGAACAGAAAAGAATATAAGGGTCTGCCTGTTACAACAGTTGCTATGATACTTCCTCTGCTGTTCATGGGTCAGCACAATATACCGAGAAATATTTTTCCATTTGTTTTCCATAGCTTTATGATACTTATTTCAATACTCTTTGTATTGAAAATAAATGTCAAGAAGCTTTCCATGAAAGGCGTGCTGATACTCTTTACTATAGGTGCGATAATCCTTCTCGGCTATCTTAAAATGCAGCATATAATCTAAGATAAAAGTTACCTGAATGGGAAATGTTTTTGCCGGACAGGTGTGTGAAAAACAGGACGTCGGGTGTGTCGTCCCTACAATAATGTAAATAAAAGGAGAGAAACAGATGAAATATCGTGACAGACAGGGCAGAGAATACGAACAGACCACATCTCAGGATAGCTTTCTTGCGGCTGCCTACAGCTCGGCAATGGGCAGGGCGCTTATGAAATTTCTCGGCTGTCCGATATTTTCAAAGTGTGCAAGAGTGATACTTGACAGCAAGTTCTCAGTGCCTTTTATTTTCGGCTTTGCAGAAAAAAACGGAATAGATATGTTTGACTATGAGGAAAGGATGTATCGCTCATTCAATGACTTTTTCACAAGAAAAATAAAGCCTGGCAGACGTTTTATCACTAAGGACAAGAATCTGCTGGTGTCACCTTCAGACGGAAAGGTCACAGCTTATAAGATAACACAGTCTGATACCTTTATTATAAAGAACGCAGTGTATAATACCGCCTCGCTTCTCAGGGACAGCAAGCTTGCAAAGCGTTATGAGGGTGGCTATGCAGTTATCATCAGACTTTCAGTGGACGATTATCACCGCTATTGCTATTGTGCAGACGGTGTAAAGAGCCACAACAGAAAGATAAATGGAATCCTTCACACTGTGAACCCTGTGGTGAACAATTATCTGCCTGTTTTCAAGGAAAATTCCAGAGAATATTGCATGATAAGAACGGAGCAGTTCGGAGATATTATTCAAATGGAAGTCGGTGCTCTTATGGTGGGCAGGATAACTAATCTGCACACTGAGGGCGGCGTAAAGGTCACAAAGGGCGAAGAAAAGGGATATTTCGAGTTTGGCGGCTCAACTATCCTACTGCTTCTTGAAAAGGACAAGGTAAAGCTTTGCGATGACCTGCTTAAAAATACGAGGGAAGGCTTTGAAACTAAGCTTCTTCAAGGCTCGGTGCTTGGCGAAAGTCTGAAGTAAAAATATCTAAGACGTAAAAATATAGGCAAGGGGCATGGTTGATGTACAGATTGAATTATGAACAGTTCGACAGAGATAATCAATATATAGGAAACGATCTGGGTGCGGTCATGAAAGAGGGCAAAACTGTGTTCAAAACATGGTCGCCGCTTGCAACGGGAGTTTATCTTAATCTGTATCTTGACGGCGAGGGCAAAAGCCGTCTTGAAAGCCTGCCTATGGAAAGGCTTGACCACGGTGTTTGGTATGTGGAGATACTCCGTGACCTTGACGGTGTTTTTTATACCTATACATTTGAGTTTGACCACAAAACAAGGCATGAAACTATAGATATCTATGCAAAAGCCTGCGGAGTCAACGGAAACGTTGGTGCGGTGGTGGATTTCAAGACCACCGACCCTGAGGGCTGGGACAAGGTCAAGAAGCCTAAGTGCAGAAATGCCTGCGATGCAGTGGTGTATGAGTGCCACGTCAGGGATTTTTCTGCGGACAGTTCATCAGGCGTTGCTCCTGAGCATAGAGGTAAGTATGTGGCTTTTGCCGATAAGGGTACGAAATATCAGGGTGTGAATACTTGTATCGAGCATCTCAAAGAGCTTGGCATAACCCATGTTCACCTGCTTCCTGTGGAAGATTATGCCACTGTGGACGAGAGCAAGCCCTGGCTCAATCAATATAACTGGGGTTATGACCCTAAGAACTTCAACTGCCTTGAGGGGTCATATTCCACAGACCCTTATGACCCTAAGTGCAGGATAAGAGAGTTCAAACAGCTTGTTATGGCACTTCATGAGAACGGCATTGGCGTTGTTATGGACGTGGTATACAATCACACTTACTATACTGAGGAGTCAGCTTTTGAGCGTTCTTTTCCATATTATTATCATAGGATAAGAAATGACGGCTCATTTTCAAACGGTTCGGGCTGTGGAAACGAAACGGCTTCAAACCATATGATGATGAGAAAATTCATGATAGATTCTCTCAGATTTTGGGCAACGGAATATAAGATAGACGGCTTCCGCTTTGACCTTATGGCACTTCACGATATTGAAACTGTGAACATCATAAGGGACGAGCTTAACAAGATAGATCCTCAGATACTAATGTATGGCGAGGGCTGGACGGGAGGAGAGTCACCGCTCCCTGCTGACAGGCTTGCATATAAATGGAATTCATATCAGTTTGGAAGAGTTGGACTTTTCAACGATAACATCAGAGATTCCATTAAGGGCGGTACTTTCAATCCATATGACAAGGGCTTTGTCAGCGGAAACAGAAATGCGGCTTCTACTCTAAGGCGTGGTATAGCTGGCTCTGTGCCACACTATCAGATAAATGACGCAAAAGAAGCTTGCTGGGCTTTTGAACCTACTCAGGCGGTGAATTACTGTGAGGCTCATGACAACAATACTTTGTGGGACAAGCTTTGTATATCGGCAAAGAATGACAGTGAGGACGTAAGGATAAAAATGGACAAGCTTGCGGCGGCTATAGTGATACTTTCACAGGGCATGCCGTTCATACAGCTTGGTCAGGATTTTCTTAGGTCAAAGCCGAGGATACTCAAAGAGGGCGAGGAGCCTAATGATGTGAATATCTATTCCCATGACAGCTACAATGCGCCTGACTACACTAACTCCATAAAGTGGAACAGGAAGCTTGAATATAAAGAGGTCTTTGAGTATTACAAGGCTCTTATAAGGCTTAGAAAGGGAAGTCCGCTTTTCCGAATGAACACTAAAGAGGACGTGAACGCACATCTTCATTTTATGCACAATGACGATTGGAACTGCGTAAGCTGGAAGCTTGAAAAAGACGGAGAATGCTATGTTATCGCACTTAATCCTTATTACGAGAACAGGGGCTTCGGTCTGCCTGAGGGAAGCTTTTATCTCAGGCTTGACGAAAACGGTAAGATGAACAAACAGCCCGTCTCAGGCAGTTTCGTCTGTCCACCGCTGTCGGCTGTGGTTTATAAGAGGATAAAGAATATCTAACAGCCCTGTTAATAAAATGACGGATAAATATTAATAATAAATTAATGTATATATCTTGCAGATAGAGTATAATTAAATTATTGGATCGAGAAATATTAAGGCAAAAGACACAAAAAAATTAAACAACGGAGGAAATCATAGTATGAAGAAGTTTTTTGCAGGCTTCTGTGCTGCGGCAATTGCAGCAGGCTGCATGGGAATGACAGTCATGGCAGACACGGAAGCAACGGACAAGCTCACCTCTTATGAGGCAACAAGCGACAATGTTAAGCTTATCGGTCGTACTTACAGAAAGGGCGACACAACGATACTTGGCTATTCTGCAAGCGGTATCGAGTTCAAATGCACAGGCACAAAGGCTGTTTTCAATGTAAACGGCAGCGTAGGTGAGGCAAGAATTGGCGTATTTGTAAACGGCAAGCTTGTTAAGCAGGGCTACATAAAAAATAAGAAGACAAACGCAGTTGAGGTAGAGCTTCCTGAGGGCGAAAGCACAGTTAAGCTCATAAAGCTTTCAGAAGCTGCACAGAGCGTTATCGCAATTGACAGCTTTGAGGTAGACGGCAAGCCACAGCCAACAGAGGCAGCAAAGCATTCTATCGAGTTTATTGGTGACTCTATCACTTGTGGATACGGCGTTGACGATCCACTTGGAAAGTCATTTTCTATCTACAACGAGAACGCCGCAAAGACATATGCTTACAAGGCAGCACAGAATTTTGGCGCTGACTACAGCTTTGTATCAGTAAGCGGAGCAGGTGTGATCTCTGGTTATTCAGGCAACGGCAAGATAAATGACGCACTGCTTGTGCCAAATTTCTATGATAAGTTCTGCTTTACATGGAGCTGGTTCGACGGTGAACAGACAGCTAATTATGATTGGGATTTCTCACAGTATCAGCCTGAGCTTATCGTTGTAAATCTTGGTACAAACGATAACTCATACACAAAGGGCGACGCTGATAAGTGTGCTGAGTTTGAAAAGGGCTATGTAAATTTCCTCAAGGAGATAAGAGCTAAGAATCCAAATTCTGAGATACTTTGTACACTCGGTATTATGGGACAGGAGCTTTATCCTTCTATTACAGATGCAGTTGACACTTATAAGACTGAAACAGGCGACAGCAAGGTATCAGTTTTCCAGTTCAGCGTTCAGGACAGCGAAAACAATGGTTATGCAGTTGACTATCACCCATCAGCTGTTTCACAGAAGACAGCAGCTTATGAGCTTACAAATGCTATTGAAGGTATTTACGGCTGGGAGAGAGTTGAGTTGGTTAACGACGGCGTTGACGAAATGACAAAGGACGACGACGTTGAGTTCAATAACGTTGTTGAGGAGTCGTCAAGTGAGGAGAGCAGCGAGAGCAAAGCAGAGGAGTCATCTTCCGAGGCTTCTTCTGAAGCAACAAATGACAGCAGCGCAGCGGCTTCATCATCAAAGACAACGACAAATCCTAACAGCACCACAAACCCTAATACAGATGCAGCAATGGGCATAAGTATAGGTCTGGCAGCACTTGCAGGTGCAGCTATGGTGGTTTCTAAGAGAAAGTAATAAAGTAGATATTTACACCGCACAGAGGTAAGACTTTGTGCGGTGTTTTTTATATGGTCGGTCGTAACATTTCAGGGTGGCTTTGCCGACAAAATGTACGCTTTAACGTAAAAAAAACTCCCCCATGCAGAAACCCTCTGCATGGGGGAGTTTTCATAAACGATAAAAATTACTTCTTAGTAGTCACACTCTTTGAAGCCGACCAAGCGCCGTAGTATTTCGTACCCTTTACAGTTGTGTAAGAACGAACACGAACATAGTATTTCTTTTTGCCTGAAAGCTTTGAAACAGTGGTCTTGTCGGTCTTGTTGTTTGTTATGGTAACTTTCTTTGCACTTGTGAACTTTGAGTTGGTAGCATACTGAATTTCATATCCGGTAGCCGAGCCTTTCTGCGCCCAATCCACAAAGAATGCCTTGCTCTTAGCTGTGAGCTTCTGTATCTCCTGCTTTGCAGGATTTATCTTGAACGTCTTTGTGACAGTGCCTGTGTAAGAGCCTTTTCCTGCAATTTTTACAGTGGCAGTGCCTATTTTCTTGTTGTTTGAGTACGAAACTGTGTAGTCAGTACCATTTTTCAGCGTTTTGCCATTGTATTTAACAGTAATGCTCTGAGTGATGTTCTTGCCCGTGAAAGCCTTTGTGGAAATGCCCGAAACTGTGGCTTTCTTGAAGTTATTTTTGATACTGTAGGTCTTAGAAACTGAGCCAGTGTAATTGCCCTTGCCCTTAATAGTGACCTTTGCTGTGCCTACCTTGGTGTTGTTTGAATAGGAAACTGTGTAATCTGTACCATTCTTCAAAGTTTTGCCGCTTAGCTTGACCGTTACACCAGGCTTCTTTGCCTTGCCATCATAAGCGTAGGTCGAAGTGGAAAGTGTCACGCTTGCCTTTGAAATGCTAATTCTTGAAAGTGCAGGAATTTCAGCCGTTTCAAGAACTTTCTTGCAGACTGTACATTCTCTGTGCTTTGAGCCTTTAACTCCGATAGAAGCCGCCTTGTCGACTATCCAACCGCTTGACTTGTGACCTGTGGCTGGGATAGTTTCGGTGTAGGAGTCACCGCATGAGCAGGTGTATTTTAATGTGCCTGCGGTGGTGCAGGTGGCGTTGCTGAGAACTGTTTTTGTATAGCTGTGTTCATGATAATCGTCCAGCGCAAATGGTGAGAGTTTGTAAAGGGTCGGTGCTGAATTATTTGTGACATACCATTTTACCATGCCGTCACTGCATACAACAGGTTGACAATCTGAAAGTCCGAAGGAGTGAGAAATGGCTTTGGTAACAGTTTTGCCGTTTGAGTCAACTGTCATTGTCTTTGTGGCGGTCTTGCCTGTGGAACTGTTGTATTCTTCCCACATAACAAGGAACAGATTGTCATTTATCTTTATAAGCTGAGGGGTGCGGCAGGTCACTTTACTTGATGTGCCGTAGTTTGTGAGGGCAATGTTCTGTGTGCCGTTGAAAAGCTCGTCTGTGACGCTTATGTAAACATTTCTTGTCTTACAATTGCTTGAAACGTCTTTTGCATAGGCTATCAGACAGTTTCCGCTGCCAAGCTCAAAACCGCCTATTGAAGCGCCCGTGTAGTTGCTTTTGTTCATATCGAACTTAACAGGGATAGAAACGTTCACGGCGGTTGATTTTCCGTCAGCCTTATATTTTGTGAGAGTAATGCCGTTTACAGAGAGGTAAGAGCCGTTCATTGTGTAGTTGCTTGATTCTGAGTGGTCAACTCTGTAGATGTATTTTCCGCTTTCGTCAGCTTTGATGAATTGGTTGAACGAGTGGCTAACATAGCCGTCTGTAAGATTTGAAACGTCATACATTGAGTCGGTCAGGGACATGGAGGATTCGTCAATGGTGAAAAGCATATTTGCCTGATGATTTATGCCGTCGCTGTCAGCATACATCTCATGGCAGGTGTAAACATAAAGCTTTCCAACCGCTTCTTCCATTCTCAGTGAGCCTGCCGAGAACGGCTTTGTTGTATTGACACCTGAGATACTGCATGAATTTACCTTGCTCCAGCTCTTGGTGTATTTGACTACTCTTACAACTTCCTTGCTGTCGCTTTCGGAAGTGTTGTTCTGACCGAACACGAGATAGTTATAGTCTTTTCCTGAATAAAAGCCACCAAATAGGTTAAGCTCTTTTGAAATAGTGCGTTGTGAGATAAGCTTTTTGCCGTCTGCGGAGTAGTTTTCTACCACAATGCCACCTGATGTGTTTTCAAGTCTTGTGAGCGTTCCGTCGCTGTTTTGTACAAGATAAGAGTTTGTGACCGATGACCATGTGTTGTAATGGTTATCTGAAGCATTGTCTGTTGCACGTCCGCTGAGTATAGTGGCAGAGCCTTTTGTGTCGCTATCCATAGGCGTAACTGTCACTGTACAGCTTGCTTTCACACTGTTGTCGGTGGTAGCGGTTATTGTGCATACGCCTGCCTTGTTTCCGTACACCTTGCCGTCTTTTGTAACAGAAGCCACAGAATTATCACTGCTTGACCATGTGAAGCCGTAGTCTATATCGGAATTACTCTTTGCAGAAAGTTTAAGGCTGTCGCCCATTTTGAGCGTGGCAGAAGAATTTGAAATCGTAACACTGCTAGGCATTTTCCAAGCAATATTCTCTGAGTAAAAATTGCCGTCAGTATCACGCTCTATAGCTGTCACAGTGCCGTTCGTATAATACAAAGCGAAAACAGGATAAGCTGTTTTATATGAAGCCACCTGCTTGAAATCATTGTTGAACTCCATAAGAGTGTTGTTTACATACATGATAGTGCTGTCATTTTCGCTGTTGTATACAGTTCTTGTTCCAACGCTGTTGTAGAGATCATTTTTGTTTTCATGTTCCGCTCTTGAAACGCTTCCAAAGAGAGATAATGTATCATCTGTTGATGTATGAAATTTGGCAGATTCCACGATGTTTACAGTGCCGCTTGCAGAAGAAGTCCACGCAAGCTTGCCGTTGCCAAGCATTTGTGCGTTGTCATAATGATAATCGTAATATTTCTGATAGAAATAGTCGATAGATTTATCAGACACGGTTATTTTGTTATTTGAAATGTTTCCAAAGCCAAGGGCGTTCATTTTGTGAGTATAGCCCCAATAAACGTAATCAGCGTTTCTTTCAAAATAGAAGTTTCCGTTTGTGCTGTCAAAGCCTGAGAATTTTGTTATGGCAACATCGGTGCTACAGGAGGACAGCTTATTTCCGTTTGAGTCCAGCAGGAATAGATTATCGCCTTTTTCAGCACCACTGCTGTCTGTTACATAGTAATATATCCTGCCGTTATCGTCAACGCCAAAACAGTTTGGGTAATTTAAAATACCATTGGGCGTATACTTGCTTACATTAACGCTTTTGGTCACCTTTTCCGTATCGGTGTCAAAGGTCTTTATGTAATAAGAATATGACGAGCCCTTCACGCTGGAATTGTATGTGCTGGTATCTCTTTCGATATAATAGATCTTGGAGTTATTTGCATATACATTTATAATGTCACCAAGCGTTGCTACAGTTCTCACGGAGTTGTTGGAAAAGCTATAGAATTTAATTAGCTTCTTGTAGTTTTCCACAGTATAATAGTATAGTCCGTTTTTAGTGGCAGAAACCACGTTTACGAAAACCTGATCGGAGCTGTTAAAAGTCAGAAAATCTGACGGCATTTTTACGGCGCCGTTTGCAGAATAAGCCTGAGCTGATATAGCGGTGTTCCCCAATATGCCGTTAATGCTTTCTGGAAGCGGAAGCAGTGCGGCAGAAGCTGTTATAACAAAAGCTGTAAGCCCTGCGGCGATTTTTTTAGTAAACATATTAATTCCTCTTTAATATGATCTTTACCCCGACCCTATGTGTATATTATACTACTTTTTTGCCTGATTTCAAGTAAAAAGCTCCGCCACAGCGAAAATGCCACGGCGGAGCTTTTAGGACTTTTGGGTAAGATTACTTGTTGCCTGTTGTCTTGTAAGCGTCGATCATCTTCTTGACCATCTGACCGCCTACAGAGCCGACCTCACGAGCTGTAAGATCGCCGTTGTAGCCCTGCTTGAGGTTTACGCCAACTTCGTTAGCTGCTTCCATCTTGAACTTGTTGAGTGTTTCTCTGCCTTCCTGAGTTGTGATACCTTTCATTTTCGTATCTCCTTTTCATTTGTTTTTCGGGTTTGCAATAATATTATATGTTTGCATGATTTGATTATAAGAGGTAATTTATAGAACGAAATGGGGCGGTTTTTGGAATGAAAAAAATTAAAAGCTAAAATTAGTATGATTTTAAACGGAGCAAAAGTTAAAAAAATCATTTACATATAAATTTTACTTCTTTTGGAAATTGTGTGATTTTGTATAGTCACTGTTTTCAATTGTCAAAATACCACTGCACAGTGATTACATGCCCTGCACTGCTGCTGCCGTATTTCAGCACATAACCGTTGAGATCAAGGGTGATGGTGCGGTTGACCACTAATGTGGTGTAAATGGTAATGTCAGACGTCAGTTTGACTGTTCCGTATGAAGCTTCTCTGATTGCTGAAACCAGTTTCGCCGCTGTGGAAACTTTCGCCGTCCCATTCGCTGCCATATTATCCTCGGCAAATACACTTGTCGACACAAGGCAAAGAACCGTACAAAGGGTGAGCATGATACTGAGTATTCGTTTTTTTATTTTCCGTTACCTCTGTTTTCGTGTATGTCGGCTCAATCAAGAGCAATGATTGTAATATTATAGACAGCACCGTTCAGCTGTGTGCCGGGGGTCAACTGGATAAATTCATATTGCAGCACAATATCACTGCCGGCATTGTAGATGCGGTTGAATGCAAACGGCATCCACACTCGTGAATTATCTGCATCGTTCATATACCTTTCGATCAATGTATCATTAAGAATGCCTTGTCTGCCTTTCAATACTACCGAGTACCATCCACCCATGTCGTGAGAAATGCAGACCGAACCGCTGAATGAAATACTGTATGTATGTCCGGCTTTCAGCGTTACGGTTCTATTGGCTCGATCCCATACAAAAAGTCCTCCGGAATTGCAATCTTCAAACAACTGAAGCGGCTGATTGAATGAAGCGCCGGTGCCGCCGTTTGAGGCGTGAAAATACCCCGAACAGCTGCCGTTCTGACCGGCATCGCCCTTGTCGCCTTTATCTCCCTTATCGCCCTTGTCACCCTTTTCGCCTTTGTCACCTTTTTCGCCGTCGATGCCGTCAGTACCGTCTGTTCCGGCAGCCTTTACGCCCGTATCGGTTTCTCCGATCCACCAGTTGCCGTTTTCACCAATGAAGGGGGTGTTGCCGTCCGCACCATCGGAGCCGTTTTGTCCGTTTGTTCCATCCTTGCCGTCGGCTCCGTCCTTGCCGTCAAGACCTTTCAAAACCGAAAGATCATACAGGTTCAGCCATATTTTATCGCCGACATAGCGCCACTGCAGGGTGTTTTCGCTTACACGAAACTCCGGTGTCTTTCCGTTTGCTCCGTCTGCACCTTTCTGCCCGGTGGGACCTGTGATGTCGGCTATCGCCACAAGGTCCTGCCACTCATCGCCCTCGTAACGCCACTGTATGTGGGTTTCAGCTCGCTGCACCTCTATGCTTTTGGCGTTAATGCCGTCAGTGCCGTTGATACCGTCTTTGCCGTTGGCACCGTCAATTCCATCCTTGCCGTTTTTTCCATCGGCTCCGTCTTTACCGTCAACGCCGTTAATGCCGTCTTTTCCGTTTGTACCGTTTATTCCGTTCTTACCGTCGGCACCATTAGAGCCGTCTTTACCGTCTGTGCCGTTCTTTCCGTTTTCTCCGGCAGCGCCCCGCAGCTCGGTAAGCGCCACAAGGTCGTGCCAGTCGGCTTCGTCGCTGTATTTCCACTGAATCGCCGTGCCGTTGTTTCGCACCTCCGGCAGTGCGTCGCCTGTTTTTGCCGCCTTGCTCCATCCTATTGCAAGCACGCTGCAAAGCACCAAAAGAGCGGTGCAAAGCGCCAAAAGTGTACCTGTGAGTAGTTTTTTTCCTGTTTTCATCTTTTTTCCTCCGTTCGGAATTGTTTATCACGGCGGAGCTTTGCACCGCTGCCCACGCCGTAAATGAGCGGCGGTCGATCGACTTATGCTTGGTTTGCTTTGTACTTATCCACAAACAGGGCGACCCCCTGTTTTAAGACCTCCATCTGGGTTTTCAGATAATATTCATCCTCAAACATCGCATAATGTACGCAGGCACGGACGAATATAAAGATCAGCGGCGTGATGACCGTATAGGGAATGCCTATCTTCGGCTCCAGCCGCTTGGCGTACTCGGTATAGCGTTCGTTCACGCCCTCAAAGAATTTCTTGCCGTGCTCGATATACTTCGGGTGCGTATATATCTGATACATCAGGCGATATTTTTTTCCGTGCTTTTTTGCTGTCCAATACGGGACCTCCTTCACAAAACGGACAACATCCTCGGGGTCGGTGGGTGCCATCTCCATAAAGTCGTCCTCAACCTTTTCCATACAGTATGCCGTTGACTCAATGATCAGTTCGTCAAGGTTTTTAAAATACGAATACAAATTTGCTTTCGTGCATCCGCACGCATCGGCCAGTGCTTTAATTCCTGTGCCTGTGAGCCCGTTTTCCGCATAGCACTCGAAGCACTTTTCCATTAGTTCACGTTTCCGCTCATTGTGCTGTTGCTCAGTTGTTTTCATGTTGCTTCGCTCCTTTTATGCGTACCGACCGTTCGTTTATGATTAGTATAACACAGATTTGTAACAAAGTCAAGAATTGTTCAAAAAATGAAGAAAATAAAGTTTCAACATGATCTTATAAAAAAAGTCCTTACAGCAGAAAGAAAATAGCGGCTTATCTAAACGATCAAAACTGTACTAATAAATATGTCCATAAGACTTATGGAAAGATGGGATAGGCTTATTGACTTTCCATGTTCTCATATGATATAATAAATTCATATTAACACAACATTTCTGTTCAGGGGGTATATCAAATGAAAAAGCAAAATGCAGGGCTTATCGCTCTGAGTATCGTTTTTATTCTTATGGGTGGTTTCTCTACTATCTATAATCTCAGCAAATATGTTTCAAACAGGGTTTTCATGTCAAGTGCTGAGAAAACCACAGGCTATGTGAAGTGGATAGACCATGAGTTGAAAACTTGGGGACATAACAAAAAGGCAAGCAACAAAGCTGAAACATATTACATAACTGTCGCTTTTGATGTTGGCGGTAAGGAGTACACAAGAGAGATCTTCACAGGCACATATTATGTGAGTCAGAACGAAAAAGTGAACGTGTATTACAACACAGATAAAAATGGTGAGCCTGATAAAGTCGTGACCGATATTGATAATGATAAAAGACCGTATCTTACTTGGCCGCTGATACTTTTGCTTGGCATTGTGCTACTTGTGCTTACTAAGAAAAATATTATCTCAGTGGGGAGAAGAAGATAAAAAAGTAATCATTAAAATAGTAACCAAAAGAAACTTTGTGCAACTAAATAACAGAAAAGCAGAAACCTGCTAAGAAAAATCAATAGGCAAAATGAACAAAGTTGAGAAAAG
>ERZ791915.1225-NODE-1225-length-20671-cov-4.864911_pt1 | contig 20671 bp, 18 predicted proteins | sample MGYA00510139_ERZ791915 | MGnify/ENA primary metagenome ERZ791915 (study PRJEB30046, sample SAMN00792117) | human gut metagenome | study: EMG produced TPA metagenomics assembly of the A metagenome-wide association study of gut microbiota in type 2... | reverse complement strand
ATGTTAGAGCAGTTGCACCGATATACTCACGAATTTATTAACCGCCTCAAAGCACAAAAATTGTTGCGTTTAAGTTCGTTATAAAACAAGCCTTTCCGCTATAATATTAAAAAGCAATAGAATTTTATTATTCCTCGCATCTTTCCGCCATATACATTCCAAGCTCGGCGAACACGGGCGGTATATCATAGACTGTCCTGCCGTCCTGTTCGCACATCGTGCATTCGCCCGTAGTTGTGGGAGAAAGCATATCCGATGCGGTGACGAGATTATTCTCCTTGCGTATGTCGGCATTTTCGAAAAATCCGTCATAAAGGGTGCTTTGCTCATCGTTACGGTACAGATTGACAATGTTGTACTTGCATATCATCATTTCATCGTTTGTTATATGAGAGCCGACACCGAACTGCGATATTCCGTCATCGAGAAGCATTTTCCCGACAATATCCAGCACATCTCTTATCATAGCGGAGGTGCAATCGTCAAGATAATAAATATCCTTGTGGAAAGCGATGATATTTCCGTTTTCGTCCTTAGGCTCGGCGGTTTGGGGAGTGGGAAGCTCCAAAATAAAGAACAGCCTCTCGTTTTCGTGCAGTTTTATGAAATTATCAAGCAACGGCAGAGTTTTTTGTGCCGATACGTTTGCGGTGAAGAATTTTCCGTCCGTTTTATATCCTTCGCTGAGCTTATCGGCAAAGGAAATCGAAAAACCTTTTCTCATAGTAAGCATAATTTATACCTCTTATTTTCTTCCTGCCAAATACATTACAACCGTCATCGCAAGCCCGAACGCAAGTCCGGATGCTCCGAACGCACAGAGCCACCTACTGTCAACTATCGCTTGTAACGCCTCAACGGCACTGCTCCCGACAAACATTTCAAACAGGAACGAAACAATCATCATACCGAGCGTCAAGAAAACGCCGAATAACAGACCCATCAGCATTCCGACAGGAAGGAATGACAAAAGATTCTTATCAACGTCAGCCGCTTTACATTCCTTTCGTGTAAGCTTTTTCAGCTCTGCTCTCTTTACAGCTATTGCGGCGGCTTGTGAAATATCCTCGTTTCCTGCACAGCACGAAAAGCTTTTTTCTATATGATAACCGCCATTGCGGAACATACTCGAATAAATATCGGCATTACTATAGTCAAAGCCGTCTTTCATCACAATAGTTCCGCTCCTGAATATAATTACCGTCTCTCCGTCGGAACACATTTCATCGCAGTGTACCATATAAAGGACATTCTTCTCACAACCGACCAAATACGCCTTATCATAGCTCTGAGTCAGATGTACACCTTTAAGCTCACCTGTTTTTCTGAAATCGGGATAAACGCCCTCATAGCCTGCTTTATAAAGTGTATCGGTGATATTTTTTCTTATCCGAATGTTTTCGGGTTCAAGTCCGATTATTTCCGATATAGTGGGATAATCCTTGCAAAGCCCCCAAAAAATCATATACAGTTCACGCCAGAGCGGTTCATATTTCACATCATCAAACCCGCTGAAACGTTTATTTGAAATTCCTGTTTTAGCAAGTCTGACATTCTTTAAGATGCTTGCGGTAAACTCATTCAAGCCGTACTTTTCGGCATAAGCTGTAAGAACCGGTAATTCAGGTTTCGCTTTAGAGCTGTCTGTAATTTCCATAAGTTCAAGTACAAGCGGTAGGTAATTACGCTCGGCTTCGCTGATAAAAGTTTCATCAAAGCTGTATCTGTCATATATATTAGCCGCCATACAAACTACTATATCCCATACGCCATCGGAGTTATATGTTTTCCTGCACGGCATCATTTCCGCATTTGCCCGATCAAACTTCAGTTCAAAATCTTCATCACCTCGTTCTTCGCTCCATACTGAGAAATGAATCACATTTTCATTTTCATCAATACACATCTCAGAAACAAGTACATAGCTGTCTTCAGGCATTGTATATTCGGTTTTAACTTTGTCAAGGCAAACCTTTAAAATGAAACCTTCCATATCGAAGAGAACAACCGCATTGTTTTCTTCCGTTCCGGTCAGATATATATTGCAATAGAATAACGAATCGTCATTGAATTTGCTGAATATTTTTTGTGTGAGCTTATCAATATTATTCATAACTGCCTCCTGTATTATTTTGTACTTACATTTTACCATAACTGCCCCGACAGTGCAACCACAAACGCAAAAAACACCGCAGCGGAAACACTGCGGTGAATGTTAATGCGGGAAGCTCCTGAATAAAGAACAGCCTCTTGTTTTTGCCATTTTAACCTGCTTACTTCTTCTTTATAACCGTTCCCTGTCTTGTTTCCTCGACAGTATAGCCCATTGCGGTTATCTTATCTCTAAGCTCATCGGCAAGTGCGAAGTTCTTATCCTTTCTTGCTTGCTTTCTCTGCTCGGCAAGTTCAAGAATTTCGGCAGGAAGCTCCTCGGCTGTATCGGCAGGCTTTTCGTTTACTGCCTTTGCCTTTTCGATAAGCGACAGCGAAAGCACCTTGTCGAAGTCAGCGATAAGCGCCAGCTTTGTTGCGGGTGTTGCATCAGCCTTCAATACGTCATACAGCGCAGTGATTGCAAGCGATGTGTTTATATCGTTGTCCATAGCGGCGGTGAAGCCCTCACGGAGCTTATCGTAAGCCGCCTTGTCAACCACGCCCTGCTCCGCCTTTAAAAGCTGTGCTATCTTAGCGACCAGCTTTTCGTATGCGCCCTTTGCGTTGTCAAGATTCTCGTAAGTGAATACGAGCGACTTTCTGTAGTGTGACAGCAGGCAGAAGAAACGGTATATCACGGGGTCGTAGCCCTTGCTTTCAAGCAGGGATACCGTAAGGAATTCGCCCTTTGACTTGCTCATCTTGCCGCTGTTTGTATTAAGGTGGTGAACGTGGAACCAGTAGTTGCACCACTTATGACCGAGATAAGCCTCACTCTGTGCTATCTCGTTTGTGTGGTGGGGGAATGCGTTGTCGATGCCGCCGCAGTGAATGTCAAGATATTCACCGAGATGCTTCATACTTATGCAGCTGCACTCGATATGCCAGCCGGGGTAGCCTACTCCCCACGGGCTGTCCCACTTGAGTTCCTGATCGTCAAACTTTGACTTTGTGAACCACAGAACGAAGTCGGCCTTGTTTCTCTTGTTGCCGTCCTCCTCAACGCCTTCACGAACGCCAACCGCAAGATCCTCCTCCTTGAAGTCGTTGAAAACATAGTACTTTTCGAGCTTGGAGGTATCAAAATAGATATTTCCGCCTGCTTCGTAAGCGTAGCCCTTTTCGATAAGAGAAGAAATTACCTTGATGAAATCTGCGATACAGTGCGTTGCAGGCTCTACAACATCGGGACGCTTGATGTTCAGCTTCGTGCAGTCCTCAAAGAAAGCGTCTGTGTAATACTTTGCTATCTCCATAACCGTCTTATGCTCACGCTTTGCACCCTTCAGCATCTTGTCATCGCCTGTGTCGCCGTCGCTTGTCAGATGTCCTACATCGGTAATGTTCATTACACGCTTTACATCGTAGCCGACATAGCGCAGGTACTTTTCAAGCACATCCTCCATAATGTAGCTGCGCAGATTTCCTATGTGTGCAAAGTGGTACACGGTAGGTCCGCAGGTGTACATATTGACCTTACCCTCGACATTCGGCACGAATTCTTCCTTTTTGTGTGACAGTGAATTATATAACTGCATTTTCTTATCCTCGCTTTTATTTAATATTGTTTTCTTTAAGGCAATACCGCATAATTATTGTCGTGCGATTGCGCAGTCAGATTTTTCGTCAGATTGTATAAATTGAGTGCGGGCAGGCTGACGCCTGTCAAGCGAAATTTGTGCAAGATGACGGAAAATATGCAAGCAAGCGTGCGGCAAAGGCGATAGCCGTTAATTGTGCGGTGTTGCCTTAAGTTCTTCTCTTAGCAAGTCTATCTCGCTCTGCATTGTTTCAAGCCTGCTCTGCAAGGCACATATCTGCTGTGCCACAGGGTCGGGAATGTGTATCTGGTCAAGGTCGCAGGCATTTACCCTCTGACCGTCACGGCGGACTATCCTTGCAGGAACGCCGACCGCAGTTGAGTTAGGCGGTACCTCCGACAGCACAACGGCATTTGCGGCTATCTTTGCGTTATCGCCCACCTTGAAAGGACCGAGAACCCTTGCTCCTGAGCCTACCATTACATTGTTGCCGAGCGTGGGGTGACGTTTACCGGTATCTTTACCCGTACCGCCGAGCGTTACGTTCTGATAAAGCGTGCAATAGTCGCCTATCTCGGTAGTTTCGCCTATTACAACGCCGCTTCCGTGGTCGATGAACAAGCCCTTTCCTATCGTTGCGCCGGGGTGTATCTCTATACCCGTTTTTCGCAAAGCACGCTGTGATATCCACCTTGCAATGAAATAATGCTTTTTAAGATACCATTTATGCGCCCTGCGGTATGCCCTTACAGCCTTGAAGCTGGGATACAGGAAAAACACCTCGAGATCGCTCTTTACGGCAGGATCTCGTTCTCTGACCGATTTTATATCCGCTTTAATTTTATCGAACATATGTTTCCTACCCTTCTCCGAAAATAAAAACGCCCTCGTCTGCATAACAGACGAAGGCGATATTTCTATCACGGTTCCACTTCGCTTCGGAGCTTACACTCCCTTTATGTCTTTAACGCAGACTACACGTGCAGAGATACTGATAAGTCTAACGTTCCCTCTGCCGACCCGGATAAAAAATCCGTACAGCCGCACTTCACCGCAAATCAGTCTGCCGTCTTTCACCTTACACGGCTCTCTGTGAAACTTTTTACCGGTTACTCTTGCCATACACGGTCTTTGCACTTATGCTTCATTATATGTTTAGTGTATCATAAATGCAACGCTGTGTCAAGCGGAAAAATATGAAATAGGAAACTCACTCCGTTATATTCTTTGCAACAGGCAGTCTTACGCAGACAAGAGTGCCTTTGCCAAGCTCGCTGTCAAGAGTTACCGTGCCGCCGTAGCAGTTGACGATATGCTTTACTATAGAAAGGCCAAGACCGGTACTGCCCTCTTTGGTGCTTCTGCCCTTATCCACTCTGTAAAAACGCTCAAATACACGGTTAAGCGACTCCTTAGGGATACCTATGCCGTTATCCCTTACATAGATACAGCCTGTCTCACCCATATCGTGAAGCGTTATCTCAACCCTGCCGCCGTCCTTGTTGTACTTTATGGCGTTGCTGACTATGTTTTCGACAAGCTCGTATATGTGCTTGTATGCGGCACGGACGGTAAAGCTGTCGCCTGACAGTTCTATCGTGACATTCTTTGCGCAAGCCGCAGGCTCCAGACATTCCTTTACCGCTGTGCATATCTCGGACAGCTTACAGTCGGTCACTTCCTCGGCTGTGGTCTTATTTTCAAGGGAGGATATTTCAAGAATGTCGCTGATGATTGTTGACATTCTCTTTGCCTCGGTAAGAATTTTTCCGATGTAATAGTCCTTCTTATCCTTAGGCACAAGTCCGTTTTCAAGAAGCTCGGCAAAGCCCGAAATTGCCGTCAACGGCGTTTTCAGCTCGTGACCGGCATTTGCGAAGAAATCGGCTTTGAGCTGTTCGGACATACGCTTGTCGGTAACGTCACGGATAACCATAAGTCCGCCGTGCATTGCATCTATTCCGCTCTTGGATACAGGGAATACCTGCACGAGCAAAATCCTTCCGTCAACTGTGCTTTCTATAGTTACCGTTCTGTCCTCATTTGCCGCTTTTTCCGCTCCGCTGATTATCTCGGGCTTTCTTGCAAGCTCGGGTACGGTTGAAGCACAGTTTTCATCAGAAGCACCGAGCAGCTTTAGTCCGGCACGGTTTATCGAAATTACCGAAAGATCGTTATCGTAAAGAATTACACCGTCCTGAAGGCTTTCAAGTATGAAGCGTTCCTTTTCACGCTCGTCTTCAAGCGTCTTCATATTATCCTGTATGCTTTTACGCATAAAATTGAACATTGTGACAAATTCATCAAGCTCCGGGTATTTGTGCGACGGTATCTCCTCAAGTTCCGCAGAGACTTTTTCGTCACCGACATATTTCATGCCGCTCATAGCCTTTGATATGCTGTTTATCGGCTTCATTATCTGGCGGGCAACACTGCTTACCGCTATAAGTCCTGCTATTATGCCTATTGCGGCGGCTATCAGCATGGGCGCTATGAACATTGACGCAAAATCCATATAGCTGTTTATATTGTAGCTTATTCTGATTATATCGTCATCCTTAACCTTCATAGCGGCATAGATCTGATTTTTGCCGAGCGTCTTGGAATATCTTACGGCTACTCCGCTTCCTGTAAGTTCTGCCTGCTTTATCTCCTCACGGGTGCTGTGGTTATCGTCCGGCTCGCCGTCGATATAGGTATCTACAAATACAGTTCCGTCCTTATTGATAAAGCTCACTCTGGCGTTGCCGACAAGTGAGCTTAATCTGTTCGCAAGGTCATAGTCGTGGTCGGTTTCGTCCTCATAAATCACACGGATAAGTCCGAGAGAAGTCAGCATATCGCTTTTTCTGACGTTCTGCTCCGTGCTTGAAAGAAGTGCGGTAGCAGATACAACGCACACCGACATAACTATCGCAATTACTATAAGAAAACGTACTATAAGTGCTTTTTTCATCTGTACGTCCTCCTGTTATTCTCCTATAAATCTGTAGCCTACTCCTCTTACCGTTTTGATAAGATGAGCGTTCTCGGCATCATCGCTGAGTTTTTTTCTGAGCGTTCCTATGTGCATATCGAGCGTTCTTGTTTCACCGACAAAATCTATGCCCCACACTTTCGTAAGAAGCTCCTCACGGCTGACAACTCTTGCCCTGTTCTTAAGAAGATACAAAAGAAGCTCGTATTCCTTCAGCGTAAGCTCTATCGGTCTGCCGTCACGGCTAACCTCTCTGAGAGATGTGTTTACCGTTATGCCGCCTGCAGTAATCTTATCGGAAGCGCTGTCCGACGTACTTCTGCCGGTACGCCTTAAAAGCGCCTTTATTCTTGCGGCAAGCTCCATAATGCCGAACGGCTTTGTGAGATAATCGTCTGCGCCGTTTTCAAGCCCGAACACCTTGTCTATCTCGGATGATTTTGCTGTCAGCATAAGTATCGGCGTATTCTTTGTCTGCTCGTTTTCACGAAGAATCTTCACCGCCTGCACACCATCCATACCCGGCAGCATTATGTCGAACAGGAATATATCCGGCACCTGCTTTTCGGTTGCGGCAAGGCAATCCTCCGCACAGACAAAGCTCTCCACCTCGTATGAATAAGCCGAAAGAGCGACCGTCACAAGCTCTCTTATACTGTCGTCGTCCTCTGTAATATAGATACGTTCAGCCATTATATCAGCCTCCAAAGTTTATATAATACGGGTATTCTTGTATTCTCCCGTCTTGAAGAATTCCACCCACTCGCAGATATTTACCGCATGGTCGGCTATTCTTTCAAGATATTTCACTATCATAAGGGCATCGACCGCAACATCACCGCTGCAATGCTCGCTCTTTATAAGCTCTACTATGCGGTTCCTTATAGAAACGAACAGCTCGTCAACCTCATCGTCAGCCTTTATCGTTTCATTCGCAAGCTCCATATCGGTTGTTACGAATGAATCTATAGAGTGCGAAACCATTATTATTACCTTTTCACTCATAGTCTGAATCTCTTTTACTATGTGCATAATTGCGGATACGTCTGCGGTAAGGCTGATCTCCGCAATATCTGCGGCATTGTCGGCTATACGCTCCATATCTGTCACCATTTTGAGCGCCGCAGAAACCTTACGAAGATCTCTTGCGACAGGCTGTTCACGAAGTATTATAGACAGGCACTGGCTCTCGATGTTCTTTTCTTCCTCATCTACCGCTCTGTCGCCGTCTACTACCTTTTTTGCAAGAACGGCATCGCTGTCACGCAGTGCTGTGATAGCTGAAGCTATTGCCTCCTCTATCATTCCGCCCATACGGATAAGGTCGTTATTCAGCTTGCCGAGCTTATGTTCAAATGTTTCTCTCATTTCTGTTTGCCCTTTCTAATATAATATCACACATAACGTATAAAATCAACCGAAACGTCCTGTGATATAATCTTCCGTCCGCTTATCAACGGGACGTGAGAACAGTTCTTCTGTCGGTGCGTACTCGACCATTTCTCCTACAAGGAAGAAAGCCGTGTAATCCGAAATTCTTGTTGCCTGCTGCATATTGTGAGTTACAATAGCTACCGTGTACTTTTCCTTGAGCGTGTTCATAAGCTCCTCGATTTTAAGCGTTGATACAGGGTCGAGTGCCGATGTAGGTTCGTCCATAAGGATGACCTCAGGCTGAACGGCGATAGCTCTTGCGATACAGATCCTCTGCTGCTGACCGCCCGAAAGACTGAGTGCGGATTTATGAAGTCTGTCCTTTACCTCGTCAAAAACAGCCGCACCGATAAGGCTCTCCTCGACTATCCTGTCGAGCTTTGCCTTGCTCTTTATGCCGTGTACTCTCGGTCCGTATGCTATGTTATCGTAAATGCTCATCGGGAAGGGGTTGGGCTTCTGGAACACCATTCCTATCCTGCGGCGCAGTACGTTAGTATCAACACCGTCAGCGTAGATGTCCTCACCGTCAAGCAGGAACCGGCCTGTTATCTTACAATCCGGTATCAGATCGTTCATACGGTTAAGGCTTTTCAGATATGTGGATTTGCCGCAGCCCGAAGGACCGATAAAGGCGGTTATCTTATTTGTCTTTATATCAAGGTTTATATCCTTGAGAGCGTGATTTTCTCCGTAATATAGATTTACATTTCTTGTACAGAGCTTCACATCGCTCTGAGGTACGATTATATCTGACATTGTTTATCCTCTTTTCTTTTTACGGCATTATACCGAGCGTTTCTTTCTTATTCTGTAAGCGACCAGCTTTGCGCATATATTGATTATAAGCACTGTTACAAGCAGTACAAGCGCTGTAGAGAATGCGTACTTCATTTCGGCACCGCCACGCTGTGCGTACTGGTAAAGCTGAACAGTGAGTGAGCCGCCCTGATTCATCACCTTGCCGAAAATATCGCCGAGCGAATTTATACCTACCTCAGCGGCAATACCTGCCGTGAAGATAAGCGCCGCAGACTCGCCTACTATTCTGCCTATGGACAGGATTACCGAGGTCAGTATACCGTCTATACAGCTTGGAAGAACAACGGTCCTTATAGTATGCCACTTAGGTGCGCCAAGTCCGACAGCACCCTCTCTGTAACCCATAGGAACGGTCTTTATCGCCTCCTGCGTGGTACGGATTATGGTGGGCAGTACCATTATCGACAATGTCAGCGCACCTGTAAGCAGTGAGTAGTTTACCTTGAAGATATTGTAGAAGAACACACTGCCGAAAAGTCCGTATATGATTGAGGGGATGCCTGCAAGCGTTTCGGTAGTAAATTCGATTATTCTTGTAAGCCTGCCCTGCTTTGCGTATTCGGTAAGATATATTGCCGCACCTACACCTACAGGCGTTGCGATGATAAGCGTAATCACTACAAGATAAAGCGTATTGATTATATTACCGAGTACGCCGTAGTTTTCATAAGGATATGAGAATGCCGGAGTTGTAAGGAAGTTCAGGCTCATTCCATCTGTGCCTTTTACGGCTATGTATATAATCATACCGAGCGTCAGCGCAACGACTATGCCGGACGAAAGAAAAATCAGAGCCTTCAGCACTATGTCGCTTACTCTTCTGCGCTTTTTAGTAAGAGAATTCGTAACTGCTTTCGCCATAATCTATCACGCCTTTCCTGCGGCCTTTGCCGCTTTTTCCTTTTTGCCGCCCTTTTTGAGTATACCGTTGAGTATCAGATTTATTATCATAATGAACACAAACAGCACAAGTCCTATCGCAAAGAGTGCCTCTCTGCGAAGTCCGCTTGAATACGGGAATTCGGCAACAATACCTGTTGTGAGGAATTTTACCGATGAGAACAGCTCCGGCATATTTGCGCTGTTGCCTGCAACAAGGATGATAGCCATAGCCTCACCTATCGCTCTGCCGACACCGAGAACGACACCGGACGCGATACCCGACTTTGCGGCGGGGATAACTACCTTGAAGATAGTCTGTATCTTCGTTGCTCCCAGTCCGTAGCTTGCCTCTCTGTATTCGGAAGGAACGGCGGATATTGCGTTCTCCGAAATGTTTATGATAGTGGGGAGTATCATTATGGCAAGTACGATTATGGCACTTGCGAGGTTTGCGCCGCCTGTGAACTGATGTGTAGGATCATTAGCATAAATGACCTCCTCCAGTGCGTACATAAGCGGCTTTACAAGATTTGCGCCGAGCAAACCGTATATAACCGACGGGATACCCGCAAGAAGCTCGACCGCAGGCTTTACTACGTTCTTCATAGCCTTAGGTGCAAGCTCGGACAGGAACACCGCTGTGAGAAGTCCTATCGGAACACCGATCACTATTGCGCCGAGAGTACCGAATACCGACGTGAGAATCAGCGGGAGGATACCGAACTGTTCTTTTTTTGCGTACCATGTGTCACCGAACAGAAAATCGGTCAATCCGATTTTTCCGATAGCGGGAGCACCCGATATTATCATATAAATTGTTATCATCAGGACGCACGCTACCGCTGTGACTGCACACACGGTAAATATGTACTTCATTACACGCTCTGTAACGTTTGTGAATCCCGACTTTTTACTTCTTATAGCAGATCTCTGCTTTCCGACCGAGCCTACCGCAACTGCTGCGCCGCTTGTCTTTTCCAAGTAAACCATCCTTTCAGGGCTATACATACTTATACAGCAAATTCCGGTAACGGATTGCTACCGGAAAAGTGCTTACTGTACAGGAATTATCGACTTGTTTTTACTTTACGGGAACTGCACCCTGTGCAAGTACGAGTGCCTGACCTTCTTCTGAGAGAATGAAGTCGAGGTAAGCCTTAACGAGCTTGTTGTCGGAGCCCTTGAGTGTTGCGCAGATAAAGGGTCTCTGTACTTCGTAAGTGCCGCTCTTTACGTTTTCTTCTGTAGCTTCAATGCCGCCGACCTTGAGCGCTTTTACTGTTTCGTCAACGTTTGCAAGTGAAGCGTAACCGATAGCGCCGTCTGTTGTTGCTACCGCGTTGATAACCGAACCTGTAGATTCAAGCTCCTGCGCGTACTTCGGTTCCTTGTCGCCCATTACGATAGACTCGAAACCATCTCTTGTACCTGAACCGTCCTCACGGCCGATAACTACGATAGCCTTGTCATCTCCGCCAAGCTCCTTCCAGTTTGTAATCTCGCCGGAATATACCTTTGCAAGATCCTGGAGTGTGATGTCTTCGAGCTTGTTTACGGGGTTTACTACAAGAGCGATACCGTCAAGTCCTACTACTGTAGCGTCGAGCTTTTCAGCTTCTTCGTCCTTGAGTTTTCTTGATGAGTTACCGATGTCGCACTTGCCCTCTGAGGCTTCCTGGATACCTGTACCCGAACCTGTGAGGTTTAAGTTAACTGTTACGCCCTCGTTCTTTTCCATAAATGCGCCGTTAACAGCCTTGATAACTTTTTCCATTGATGTTGAGCCGTTCATTGACAGTGTGCCGCTGAGTTCCTCTGTAGCTGTAGATGATGCTTCGGAAGATGTGCCTGCTACGCTGCTTGTTGCAGTTTGGGAACAGCCTGTTGCTGCAGCAACTAAAGCTGCGCCTGCGATAAGTGATATTAACTTCTTGTTCATGTTGTTTCCTTTCTTAAGGGCGATACCCCTCGGAGTTTTCCTGATACTCCATAATGTTTATGTACATTTTTATCTGCCGTTCGGTTTTCCTCCCGACTACATTTCATATTATAGTCGCAACGGGCTTTACATTAAAGCAAGGAATGGTATAAAGTCGGTAAAGTTTTTGTAAAGCCTCATATTCCGCATAGCAAAGCCAAACTATACACCGACTTTACATTTTTGCCGTGCGACTTTACATTCGATTTTTAACGCTTTACAGTTTCAGCCGTCACTCCGAATAGCTTTATATCTTGATTTGACGGTTAATTTATGGTAGAATAATATCAAAAATTACACGAAAGAAGGTATAATATGCCACACTCATCGGGCGGAGGCTCTCACGGGGGCGGAAGCCACCACTCCTCCTCATCGCACAGCTCGTCACACCGTTCATCATCGGGAGGCGGCTCAAGCAGAATAAGAACCAGCCACACATATTTCCCCGGTGCAAGAAGATTCGTCTACTACAGAAACGGCGTTCCGAACTACGTCTACTCGGATACCGATTTATCAAAAGGTCCGAGCAAGCTGAGATTTTTAATGCTCATATTCTATGTACCGTTTGTTCTGGCGGCATTTTTGATGATATTCACGTCTTTCGGCGTACCCGAAAAGCTGAAGGTTGATTATAACTCGCAGATAGTCATACAGGACGATGCTAACGTACTCGGAGATACAACGAAGCTCGACGACGCACTTGAGGATTTCTTCAACACAACGGGTATTTCTCCTGCGGTAATGACTGTGTACAACTCCGACTGGGAGGATAACTATACCGACCTTGAGAAGTACGCTTATGAGCTTTATGTAAACCGGTTCTATGACGAAAAGCACTGGCTGATAGTGTATTCTCAGCCGAAAGATCCCGACGACGAATTCAACAACTGGTACTGGGAGGGTATGCAGGGCGATGATACCGACAGTATCATTACTTCATCCGTAGCATACGATTTTACAAATGATCTGCACAAGAGGCTGCTTGTCGAGGGAACAAAGGTAAATGACGCTATCACCGACAGCTTTAACGCACTTACTCCTACTGTAATGAAGTTCAGATTTGATGGCGAAACCTTCGGAATAGGAATCTTTATGCTCCTGTTCGTCTGCATACACGCATTCTTTATGGTATTCTTCCGACCTGACGCAAAGAAATACAAGGGAGCAAAGGAAGTGCCGCTTGACGACAACTACGCTCCTCCTCAGCAGACTGCACCGCAGCCGCAATCTGTCGTAATGAAACAGGCATCCTGCGAATACTGCGGAGGTGTCTATACCGTAGGCAGCTGCAACGCCTGCCCTCACTGCGGCGCACCTATTCAGCCGCAGGATTACACTGTTCCCGTACATAACGTCACGAGTACAGCAAGCACAACAGATACAACAAACACAAACATGCATTAACAATCATTGAGGTATAATATGAACGACTCAAGGATAACCGATTCACCGATAGGCACTGTACTGCTTATAATCGGCTCGGTCATAGCGGTCATGGCGCTTGTCTGTGTCATCATTCAGCTTTACAAAAATCATGTTTCGGACAGAAGTATGTGCCGTGAAATTTACGGTACAGATAAGCCTGCCAAGCATAAAAGTGTGCCGAAAAAATTAAAGGCTCTCGAAGAACGTTTTCGGGAGCTTAATATTCCGCCGGTTTATTCGTTCACAGGTAATTGCTACTGCGAACATTTCACGATAACGGCGAAGCGTGAATTTATATTTTATGTATGCTGTCACACGGTTGGCGGCGAAACGCTTGACAAAAAGCTGTTTTTAAATTCAGAAAAAGCAAGGCGGTACATTTTCCGTGAGGTTATGGATATAGTTCTGAACAGTTACGGAGAAGAAGGGTATCAGGTATACGCTTCAAAGCTCACCGCCGAAGAAAAAGAGACAATGGGTATATAATCCGCAGGACTCAAGCCGTATATAACGCAAAAATCCCCTCCGCTTTTGCGGAGGGGATAGTTTTATGCTTTGTCTGTCAATCAGACACTGCTGTGCTTCTTAACGTAGTCTACAACCTCGTCAACAGTTGTGAATGCCATGCTTACGCAGGTATCTGCGCAACCGTAGTAGATAGCGATTCTGCCTGTATCAGCATCGCAGAGTGCTGCGCAGGGGAATGTAACGTTCTGAACGTCGCCTACGCACTCATAGTACTCTCTGGGGTTGAGAAGGTACTCAGCGCAACGATACTTAACCTTCCAGGGCTTGTCGATGTCGAGGATAGCAGCTGAGAAGCTGTATACATAGCCGTTGCAGCTCTGGAGAACGCCGTGGTAGAATACCAGCCAGCCTTCGCTTGTCTCTATCGGGATAGGACCTGCACCGATCTTGAGTGATTCCCAGCCCTTCATAGGAGCCATAACGTGTCTGTGTTCGCCCCAGTACTTCATATCGGGCGACTGTGAAAGGTACATATCACCGAAGGGTGTGTGACCGCTGTCTGAAGGACGGCTGAACATAACGTACTTGCCGTTTATCTTACGGGGGAACAGAACACCGTTTCTGTTAAAGGGAAGGAATGCGTTCTCGCACTGGTGGAACTCCTTGAAGTCCTTTGTCCAGCCCACACCGATCGTAGGCTTCCAGCCGTATGCGTTGCACCATGTAATCCAGAATCTGTCCTCGATCCATACGCATCTGGGGTCGTAACCGTACTGCCAGGGGTTAGCTTCTGCAGTTTCGGGGTCGTCGTTTATCCATTCAACCTTTTCTTCGTTGAGGTTCCAGTGTACGCCGTCCTCAGAGAAGCCTGCGTGGATAGCCATATTTCTTTCCTTATCGTCAACACGGAAAACACCTGCGAACTTGCCCTTTTCGCTCTCGAAAGGAACAACTGCGCTGTTGAAGATAGAGTTGCTGGTAGGAAGAAGGTCACGGGGGATTATGGGGTTGTTGTCTGCACGCCAGATAACGTCCTTACAGCCTGCGGGTCTGTCCTGCCAGGGAATGTTCGGTAATGATGTACCGTTGATAACTTTTACGTTCATACTTGATTCTCCTTGATAAGTCATATTTCCGTTAAGAAGCGTAAATCGCTCTTTGTATTAAGTATATCATAGCCATTCTTCAAATGCAAGAGTTTTTGTTAAATTTTTTTACTTAATTTTTAGGCTAATAAACTAAAAACAGATTAAATTTTGATTACAAATCTAAATTGCGTATTAAAGCTGAGCATTCTGTGATGTGGTTTATATCCGATGCATTGAAAAAACGCAAATAACAAAATTGCGGATAAAATTACAGCACCTGTAAATCGGGCATTCGGAAATTTTCACAAACGTATAGTTAGAATATACTAACGATTTGAGTTAGAATAAACAAACTTTTTGTATTTGCGTTAGTCGGTTTGATTTTTGCTTGACAAACCGCTCTGCTGTGAGTACAATATTTTTTGTTAGCAGGTGCTAACCTTTTATTTGGCAATCGAGTTAGCTTGTTCTAATTTAATTAGCATTAACTAATAAGGTTAGCCAAGACTATAAGCAGACAGTCGAACAAAAGAAAGGATGACGTTCTATGATGCCGCTCATACTCGCATCTGAGGGTGACGAAAATATCATAAAGAAAATCGGCGGAAGTCCTGAGGTCAAGAAGCATCTTGAAAACTTAGGATTTGTAGTCGGTGGCAACGTAAAGGTCGTTACAACGGTAAACGGTAACCTTATCGTGAATGTCAAAGAGGCAAGAGTTGCGATAAGCAAGGAAATGGCACAAAGAATCATGATATGATTCTTATTATAGAGGAGGATAACCGATGAAGACATTAAAACAGGCAACTGTCGGAGAAACCGTCAAGGTTGTCAAGCTGCACGGCGAGGGCGCTATCAAGCGCAGAATTATGGATATGGGGCTTACAAAGGGCGTAGAGGTATACGTCCGCAAGGTAGCACCCTTAGGCGACCCTGTTGAAGTAACGGTAAGAGGCTATGAGCTTTCGCTCAGAAAAGCCGACGCCGAAATGGTAGAGGTTGAATAATCTCTGTGTTTCAACAATTTGATCAGGTAATAAACTTAAATGGTTAGTGAAAGCTAAGACTTTTATGGCTTTATGAAAGAGAGGAATTTTCCCGATGAGTTTAAAAATCGCGCTCGCAGGTAACCCTAACTGCGGCAAAACCACATTGTTCAACGCTCTGACGGGCTCAAACCAGTTTGTAGGTAACTGGCCCGGCGTTACCGTTGAAAAGAAGGAGGGTAAGCTCAAAAAGAGCGACGGAGTAGTAATTACCGACTTACCCGGTATCTATTCGCTGTCACCCTACACACTTGAAGAAGTAGTTGCAAGAAACTATCTTATCGAGGAGCGTCCCGACGCTATACTCAATATCATTGACGGTACGAACCTTGAAAGAAACCTTTACCTTACAACACAGCTCACAGAGCTTGGCATTCCTGTTGTTATTGCCATCAATATGATGGATATAGTAAAGAAGAACGGCGACAAGATAAACATTGAGGAGCTTTCAAGGGAGCTTGGATGTAAAGTTGTCGAAATCTCGGCTCTTAAGGGTACGGGAATAAAGGAAGCCGCAGACGCTGCGGTTGAAGCGGCTAAGAACGGCAAGACAGTTCCTATGCACACATTCTCAGGTCCTGTTGAGCATACGATAGCTCACATAGAGGAAGCCGCAGTACACAATATGCCCGAAGAACAGCAGAGATGGTACGCTATAAAGCTGTTCGAGCGTGACGACAAGGTTATCGAAAAGCTGAATCTTGACAGTGCTGTAATGGCTCACATTGACGAGGACATCAAGAACGTTGAAAAAGAGCTTGACGATGACGCAGAAAGCATTATAACAAACGAAAGATACGTTTACATAGCTGAGCTTATCAAGGGCTGTTACAAGAAGAAATCGGCTGGTCAGCTGACAACCTCGGATAAGATTGACAAGGTCGTTACAAACCGTTTTGCCGCTCTTCCGATATTCGCTGTAATAATGTTCCTCGTTTACTATATTTCAATGGTAACGGTAGGTACAGCCGCAACAGACTGGGCTAATGACGGACTGTTCGGTGACGGCTGGCACTTGTTCGGAATAGGCTCGGCAGATTATGAGGACGCATCGGGTGCTTACTCTGACGCTTTGGAGGCTGTTAACGGTTTCGTTACAATAGAGCCTGACAGTGAGGATTTTGAGCCGGGCACTGCTCTTGAAACGCTCAAGTCATACAAGCCCGAAGGCGAGAATCCTTCAGTGCAGATAGATGTAGAGGACGAAGAAACACTTGAAGTAAGCCAGCTTACAGTTTACTACAAGGAGATCCCTGCAAACGCAGATGAAGACACGACACTCGGCATCACATATCTTGACGCTGTTAAGTACTTTGAAGAAGGCGGCGAAAGCGCATTTGAAGAACCCGATCCCGCAAGCTACGGCGTATGGGTACCCGGTATCCCCGTACTTATCGAGCAGGGTCTTGACGCTGTTAACTGCGTAGACTGGTTAAAGGGTCTTATCCTTGACGGTATTGTTGCCGGTGTAGGCGCTGTACTCGGCTTCGTTCCGCAGATGCTCGTACTGTTCATTCTGCTTGCTATTCTTGAGGCTTGCGGTTATATGGCACGTATCGCATTCGTGCTTGACCGTATCTTCAGAAAGTTCGGTCTTTCAGGTAAATCGTTCATACCGATACTTGTCGGCACAGGCTGCGGTATCCCCGGTATCATGGCATCAAGAACAATTGAAAACGAGCGTGACCGCCGTATGACGATCATGACAACAACATTTATCCCCTGCGGCGCTAAGCAGCCGTTCATAGCAATGATAGCAGGCGCTATCTTCGGCGGTTCTCCGTGGATTGCAACGGGCGCATACTTCTTAGGTATGGCGGCTATCATCGTTTCGGGTATCATTCTTAAGAAGACAAAGATGTTCGCAGGAGATCCCGCTCCGTTCGTAATGGAGCTTCCCGCATACCACATTCCTACAGTTGGAAACGTACTGCGTTCAATGTGGGAGCGTGGCTGGTCATTCATCAAGAAGGCAGGTACTATCATCCTCCTTTCAACTATCTTTGTTTGGTTCACATCATTCTTCGGCTGGGTAGACGGTGCATTCACAATGCTCGATGAATCACAGATGGATTGCAGTATCTTAGCTAATATCGGTAAGGCTATCTGCTGGATATTCGCACCTCTCGGCTGGGGCGACTGGCAGGCGACTGTTGCGGCTGTTACAGGTCTTGTTGCAAAGGAAAATATCGTTGCGACAATGGGTATCCTTTACGGAAGCGGCGACGCTACTGTATGGCAGACGCTTGCAAGCAGCTTCACAGCTGTAACAGGTATGTCGTTCCTCGTATTCAACCTTCTGTGCGCTCCCTGCTTTGCCGCAATGGGTGCTATCAAGCGTGAAATGAACAACGCTAAGTGGTTCTGGTTTGCAATCGGTTATGAGTGCGGTTTTGCTTATGTAATCGCTCTTATGATAAACTATTTCGGCAAGCTGTTCACAGGCGCACTTGCAGGTGCAGGCGACATAATCGGTCTTATCGTTGCATTCCTTCTCCTTGCCGCTCTTATCTACCTTCTCGTTCGTCCTTACAAGGAAAGCAAGAAGCTCGGCGTTAAGGTCAAGGTTACAAAGTAAGGTCTTATTTCTGAAATAAAAAGGAGTGATCTTTATGGATCCTGTTGTAGGTTCAATAATCGTAGCGGTAATTTTACTTGCGGTGATCATACTGATCATTCACAAGCTGGTAAGCGACAAGAAAAAGGGCAAGTTCTCTTGCGGTGGCTGCGTCGGATGCAGCGGTCACTGCGCCGAATGCCACGGCTGCGGTTCAGCCCCTGAGTCGCAAACGAAGAAAAGCAAATAAGTAATCAATAAAAGTATGAAGCGGAGCCGTGTGGTTCCGCTTTTGCTTTGAAAAGGAAGATAAAAAATATCCGCACTGCCGTGCAGCATTTAGTGGCAGTGCGGATAAATTTATCTGTTTATTTCAGCTTTTCGGCATCGGGTATGGCGTCTGTTACCTCTACCTCAGCCTTCTGCTTGTAGCAAGCGAATATCTCGTCAAGCTCGAGCTTTTTCATCTTAGGTGTGACAAGGCTCACAAGCGGTACGATTATAAGTCCTGCGACCATAAGGAACATACCGAAGTTTACGGGAGATGCAACGTTGAAGCCGAGTATAGTACCTGCAGGCTTGATTATCATATGCAGTACGGTGCCGATGACGCCTACGCCGAAGCTGACGTAAACGCTTATCTTGGTAACGCCCTTCCAGAAAAGGCCGTACATAAACGGTGCTAAGAACGCACCTGCAAGCGCACCCCACGAATAGCCCATAAGGTCGGAGATAAGAGCGTTCTTGTTGAGGGCGATTATTACCGATATTGCAAGGAAGATTGCTATGAAGGCACGCATTACTATAAGCGACTTCTTTTCGTCGAGCTTATTCTTGCAAAGCGGATTTATAAGGTCGAGCGTCAGCGTTGAGCTTGATGTAAGCACAAGCGATGACAGCGTTGACATTGATGCGGAAAGAACAAGGATAACGACAATACCGATAAGTATTTCCGGAAGTGATTCGAGCATCTTCGGGATAATTCCGTCCGAGCCTATCTGCGTAAACTCCTCATCGGATACGAATATTCTACCGAAGCCGCCGAGGAAGTAGCTTCCGCCTGCAACGACAAGCGCAAAGACAGTTGATACTATTGTACCTGTTCTGATAGAACGCTCGTCCTTTATAGTATAGAACTTATGTACCATCTGAGGAAGTCCCCACGTTCCGAGCGATGTGAGTATAATTACGCCGAGCAGGTTTATCGGATCGGGTCCGAAGAACGAAACAAATCCGCCGTTGAGACCGGGAGAAGCCGTACCCTCCGTGCTGATATGCGACAGCTGATTCAAAGCCTCGCTGAAACCGCCCTTTGAGGCAAGCGTAGCCGCAATTACCGCAACTATGCCGACAAGCATTATAATTCCCTGCACAAAGTCGTTAAGCGCCGTTGCCTTATAGCCGCCGACAATAACATATACTGCGGTAATTACCGCCATACCGATAACGCAGAACGAATAATCAATATTGAACGCCATTCCGAACAGTCTTGACAGACCGTTATAAACGCTCGCTGTGTACGGGATAAGAAATACGAATACGATTATCGCCGAGATTATCTTCATAGCCTTGCTGTTGAAGCGTCTGCCGAAAAATTCGGGCATTGTGGCTGATTCAAGATGCTTTGACATTACTCTTGTCCGTCTGCCTAATATAAGCCACGGCAGAAGCGAGCCGAGTATTGCGTTTCCTATGCCTATCCAGGTTGAAGCAAGTCCGAAGTTCCAGCCGAATTTGCCTGCATAGCCGACAAAGATAACAGCCGAAAAATAAGATGTACCGTATGCAAAAGCCGTGAACCACGGTCCTACGCTTCTGCCGCCGAGTACGAAGTCATTAACTGTGGAAGTCTTTTTACGGCAGTATATGCCTATGCCGACTACCGACAGAATGTACAGGATGAGTATTGCTAATATCATTTTCTGTCCCCTTATAAAAGAAATAATTATGACCGTTTAAAGTGTTATCGCTTTCAAGTTACGTCACTTTAAACGGCTAAAATGATTATATACGAAAAAACCCTCTTTGTCAAGCGAATGACAGGAGGGTTTTAAATAATTGTTATTTGTTACAAAAGAGGTAGGGGGAAATTATGCAAGATTACATCTTGGCTAAGCGTAGGAAAAGTTTTTAGTTTGATGTGCTTCTATTATGTCCTTTTAACATTTTTCTATCGTGGAAAGCTACCGATAGTTCTTTTTGTCGGATAGCACTTCTCGGGCTCGCTATTCGAAGCGATGCACTTGTCAATATTAACGAGGGAAAGAACCAAAGAGACTAGGTGCAAGTCTGAGCCTCG
>ERZ791915.1222-NODE-1222-length-20678-cov-4.013432_pt1 | contig 20678 bp, 14 predicted proteins | sample MGYA00510139_ERZ791915 | MGnify/ENA primary metagenome ERZ791915 (study PRJEB30046, sample SAMN00792117) | human gut metagenome | study: EMG produced TPA metagenomics assembly of the A metagenome-wide association study of gut microbiota in type 2... | reverse complement strand
CCTGCAGCGCCTTCAGGCGGCCAACATCCCCCAGGTGACCTTCACCGGCGGCGAGCCCACTCTGCGCAGCGATCTGGTGGAGCTGGTGAATGCTGCCCAGTGGTTCGTCACCCGGCTCAATACCAATGGCCGCCGATTGACGGCGGATCTGTGCAAGGCCCTGTATGAAGCCAGCCTGGACAGCGTCCAGGTGACCCTTTATAGTGACAAGGCCGCCGTCCATAACGCTTTGGTGGGGGTGGACGGCTTCGGCGACACCGTTGCCGGCATCAAAAATGCCGTGGAGTCGGGGCTCATCGTGTCCATCAACACGCCGCTGTGCAGCGTGAACCGGGACTATGCCGATACCCTCCGCTTTGCCGCCTCTCTGGGCGTGCGCTATGCCACCTGCTCGGGCCTCATTCCCTCCGGCGGCGCCACCACGGAGGGCAGCGTTGCCACCCGCCTTTCCCAGGCGGAGCTGACGGATATTCTCCGCACCGCCGTGGAGACCGCCCACAGCCTGGGTATGGAGCTGGACTTCACCAGCCCCGGCTGGCTGCCGGAGGAGACGCTTCGCTCCCTGGGCCTGCAGCTGATTCCCTCCTGTGGAGCCTGCCTGAGCAACATGGCTGTCACGCCGGACGGCACCGTAGTGCCCTGCCAGAGCTGGCTGGGCGGCGTGACCCTGGGCAATGTCCTCACCGATCCCTGGGAAAAGATTTGGACGAATCCTCAGTGTGCCGCCATCCGCGCGGAAAGTGCCAAGATGGAGCACCTCTGCCAGCTGCAAGCCGGCAATCGAAAGGAGGCGGAGGCATGAAAAAGAAGCTGCTCTCCCTGTGCGTAACGGTCCTGCTTCTGGCGGCCCTGTTGCCGCTGACCGTGCAGACGGCCTTCGCCCAGGACTATGACCGCATCCTCAGCTACCAAGTGGATGTCACCCCGAATGTAAATGACGGCAGCCTGGCTATCCGCCTATCCTTCCGCTGGAAGGCGCTGGAGGATCTCCCTGCCACCAACAGCCAGAAGGGCGGCGCAAAGATAGGCATCCCCAACGGCTCCATCCGGGATATGAAGGCCCTGTCCGACAATATTGCCGACATCCAGAACGACAACAGCAACGCCTATGTGGATTTCACCCAGGGCTATAAGGCCGGGCAGGAGTTTGATTTTTCCTTCTCCTGGGTGCAGGAGTACATGTATACCCTCAATAACGGCGAGGTGGCCTATGACTACACCCCCGGCTGGTTTGACGGCATTCTCATCGACGAGATGACCCTCACCTGGCACGACCCCGCCGGCGTCACCGGCGTCGCCAGCGAGGGTGACACCCAGAACGGCGAGCATATCCTCACCGCCAGCAGCATGGGCTATGGCGATAAGCTCCCGCTGACCGTGACCTATGCCGATTGGCCTACCGCTCTGGACAGCCAGTACAGCAGAGAAAACATCCCCGAAGACTATAATAACGGCAGCTATTATGAAGGTGACAGATCTCTCGGCGATACCATCGCCACCGTCATCGGCTTCATTATTATGATTGCCATTATTTGCTTTGTTGTGTCTGTGCTTACCTCCATAGGCCGTTATGTAGGGGGCTTCGGTACTCGCTATGTGTTTGTCAATGGTCTGTGGTACCCCCGGGGTCCCGGGGGTCGTCCCCGGCCCGGCAGTGTGGGCACCAAGACCCGGCCCCGCCCGCCCCAGAGCAGTAGGAAGGGCGGCTTCGGCGGCGGTAGCCGGGGCGGTGGCTTTGGCGGCGGTGGCTTCGGCGGCGGCAGCCATTGTGCCTGTGCCAGCAGCTGCGCCTGCGCCTGTGCCTGTGCCTGCGCCGGCGGCGGCCGGGCCGGCTGCAGTGCCAAGAATCTCTACGGCGCCATCCATTTGGATAAGGATTCCACCAAAAAACTGAGCTGATCCTATAAAAAAAGCACCCCAAGGGGGGGCTTTTTTACGTCACGCTCCTGCATATTGCCGCTTCAGGAACGACAGGAAATATCTTGCTGCTGTGTTGGCAGCCGGAGGGGCCTTCACCGCCACGCCCAGCCGCCGGGACACCGGCTGCGTCAGCGGGATCACCCGCACCTGGCCCTCGTAACCCGCCAGAGAAAAGGCGGACAGCACTGATACACCCAGGCCGCCGGCCACCATGGAGAGGATGGCCCCATCGTCTGAGGCGGTCACCTCCACCCGGGTGGCGTCCTGTGGCAGCAGCCGCTCCACATACTGCTCCGGAGAGGAAAGAAACGGCTCCTGCAGCAGCCGCTCTAGAGAGATGGTCTCCTCCTCCCAGGCAAAATCCGGCGGCACCACCGCCACCAGGGGTGCATCCGTCAGCGGTGTCCAGTAAAAGCCCTTGCCGCAGGCCTCGTCCACCAGGGCCAGCTGGATATTTTCCTCCTCCAGCTCCGATGCCAGCTCGTAACCCCGCACCAGCACATCCACCTGGATCTCCGGGTGGATCTTGCGGAACTTGCGCAGCAGCTTCGGCAGCCGGGCCCGGGCGATGCTGGCAAAGCAGCCGATCCGCAGGGTATTCTCGTGCAGCCTGCCCTGGGCCGCCGCCTCCCGGCGCAGTGCGTCTCCCGCGTCGATCACTGCCTGCATGTAGGGCAGCAGCTTCTCCCCCTCCTCTGACAGCCGCACGCCGTGGCTGCCGCGCACCAACAGGGTGCAGCCCAGCTCGGCCTCCAGCCGGTTCACCATGTGCGTCATGGCCGATTGGGTGTAGCCCAGTTGTGCCGTGGCCTTGCCAAAGCTGCCGCACTGCACTGCCGTCAGCAGCGCCCGCAGCTTCTTGTCGTTCATAATTGCCTCTCCTTCGCATCTGTAGGCACAGAATCACTGTGTATATTTTTCACAAAAATCGCTGAATTATTTCTCAATATATCACAACCTCATGACCTTTTCAATCCTGCGTTTGTTAACAATCTGCCAACTTTTCCGGCTGATGTGCATAGCGTTTTTTACGTATTGAATATTTTTCATGTCTCAATAGAAAACATTCATTTCCGTTGCCATGAAAAAAATGATACCCTTTATTTAAGCCTTGCATGACTTGGCAGGGCAAACAGATCGAAATATTGAGGATTTGAGGAGTTCTGTAATGAGTAAACAAAAGAAAGGCAGCTTTTTCCGCGATGTGATCGTGGTAGGCTTCGCGCTGTTTTCCATGTTTTTCGGCGCGGGCAATGTGATTTTCCCACCCTATTTGGGCATGGAGTCCGGCCAGCAGTGGCTGGCGGGCTTTTCCGCTTACTACATCGCTGACATCGGCCTGGCCCTGCTGGGTATGTTTGCTCTGCTGCGGGTGGGCAGCAGCGAGGCGGTGCTGCATCGCGCAGGTCGGGTGCCTGCCGAAATTCTGATGTGTGCCATTATTCTGTGCATTGGGCCCATGGTGGCCATCCCCCGCACCTCCGCCAGCACCTATGAAATGGCCATCGCCCCTAACCTGCCCGGCGTGTCTCCGAGTCTGTTCTCTATTGTGTTTTTTGCTGTAATCCTGGCTCTGTGCATCAAGGAATCCGCCGTGGTGGACATTGTGGGCAAGATTCTCACGCCACTGCTGCTGGTGGGCCTGTTTGCCATCATTCTCAAGGGCATCTTCAGCCCCCTGGGCGATATTACCTCTGCCCCGCAGATTGCCAACGTCACCGTTACCGGCATCAAGTCCGGCTACCAGACTATGGACGCCCTGGCCGCCCTGCCCTTTGGCATTATCGTGCTGCAGAGCGTCACCGATAAGGGCTACACCGGGGGCAAGTCCAAGTTTCGTATTGTTGGCGGCGGCGCCGTGCTGGCAGGCGCGCTGCTGCTGGCCGTTTATATGGGCCTGGCCTATTTGGGCGCCACCGTTTCCAGCCAGTATACCACCGGCGCCGTGGGCCGTGCCGAGCTCATCATGGCCATCGTGAAGGCCCTCCTGGGCAAGGGCGGCATGATCATCTTTGGCACAGTCGTGGGCCTGGCCTGCGTTACCACCGCCATCGCCCTCACCAGCTCCGCCGCCGCCTATTTCTCTGAGCTGTGCCGGGGCAAGGTAAATTATAAGGTGTTCGTGGTCGTCATCTGTGTCTTCAGCGCCGTGGTGTCCAACCTGGGGCTGGATCGCATCGTGGCTATCGCCGCCCCGGTGCTGGATGTGGTGTATCCCCCCGCCCTGGTGCTCATTCTCATTTCCCTGCTGATGCCCAAGGTCTCCGACTTTGTCAGCCGGGCCGCCACTCTGGGCGCCCTGCTCACCAGCGTCCTGTGTACGATTCACCTCTATGTGGATAAGCTCACCTTCCTGGAGGCCCTGCCCCTATACGATCTGGGCCTGAGCTGGATCCTTCCCGCTGTTATCTTCGCAGCCGCCGCCGCGCTGCTGGCCCCTCTCTTCCGGTCCCGTGAGTCCGGCGCCCCGGTACCTCAGAAGGAACACTGACGGCATAGACCGTTTCCTCTCCAACGGCAAAGCCGCCCCTCTTTGGGGCGGCTTTTGTATTTTTGATGCCCTGCGCCGGCTGCTGCAATATACCTGTAAAAGGAAGGCAGACACTCACAAATATGTGAGTGTCTGCCTTTACCTGGCAGGCGCTCGGCCCGACGCGGACTTTCCTGTTTACTTTTCCTCTGGGTGCTCCGCCGGGTGGGGGGGATCCGGCTCTCCGACCTGGTCCCGACTCTCCTCTGCCGACCGGGAGCGAATGAAATCCTGCACCAGGGCATACACCACCGAGCACACCGGCACACCCAAAAGCATGCCCATAACGCCGAAGGCGCCGCCGCCGATGGTCACCGCCGCCAGGACCCACAGGCCCGGCAAGCCAACGGACTTGCCCACCACCCTGGGATAAATGAGGTTGCCCTCCACCTGCTGCAAAATCAGCAGGAAGATGAGGAAGGTCAGCGCCTTGATGGGGCTGACGAACACGATGAGAAATGCCCCCGTAGCCGCGCCAATCCACGCGCCGAAAATGGGGATCAGCGAGGTAAAGCTGATAATCACCGACACCGGCAGGGCATAGGGCAGCCGCAATATCAGCATGCCAAGGCAGCAGAGGGTGCCCAAAATGAACGCCTCCGTCACCTGGCCGGTGACAAAGCTGGAGAAGGCATTGTTGGTCAGGCTCAGGATGTGCATGGTGCGACCGGCGGCCTTTTTAGGGATGGCTGCCAGCAGCAGCCGCTTGGCCTGGGCCATGAGCGTCTCCTTCTGGGCCAGCAGATACACGGAGAACACCAGCGCCAGCAGAAAATTCACCAGCGCGCCCAGGATGGATGTGGTGATGTCAATGGTAGTATTCACCACATTGTCACCGTTGTTGGTGAGGAAATCCGTAATGACCTTGGTGGCGTTATCCACATTCATGGAAAGCTCCGGCAGGGTGATGCCATGCCCTGCAGCAAAGGCAATGACCCCGCCCCACCATTTCTCGATCTGCGTTACATAAACGGGCACGTTGGCCACCAGTGTGCGGCCGGCCTCCTCCAGCCGGGGGATGAGGATAAAGATGATGGAGAAGATAATGCCAAAAAACAGCAGCATGGTCAGCACAAGGCAGATGGGCCGCTTCAGCTTTATCCGCCACAGCTCCGGTGCCTTTTTAAGGGCCTTGTCCCACAGGCGCTCAACGACCTTGAGCAGCAGGTTCACAACATAGGCAATGCAGATGCCCAACAGCAGGGGGGAGAGCAGAGAAAGGAAGCTGTCCAGCACCCTGCCCAGAGTGGACAGATTGTTCAGCCCCCAGTACAGTATGACACAGCTGGCAACCAACAGCAAAATGCGCTGGCCGTTTTTTTTGTTCAGCTCCAAGGGGATCCCGCCTTTCTTGATTGATGCCGCGCCAGGGCGGCGTATTCCGCGTCAACGTATTTTACTTCCCGGCAGAGCCGGGGAGAAAAATGGCATAAAATGAAAATATAATGGCCGCTTTACGGCCATTATATCATGATACTCCGGAAAATGCCACGCAAATCTATGTTTTTTACGGCATTTTCACCTGTCAATGCCCAAGGCTGCAAACACATCGTCTGCAACGGCCTTTCCGGTGCGGTCCAGGGCCTCGTGGGTACTTCCTGCCACGTGCATCCCGGCCAGAAAATTGTCCAGGCGCAGCAGGGGGGTATCAGCAGATGGCGGCTGCTGCTCAAAAACATCCAGCCCGGCGGCTGCAAGCCTGCCGGATGTCAGCGCTTCATAGAGCGCCGCTTCATCCACCAACTCGGCCTGAGCTGTGTTCAGCAGAGGCATCGCCGGTCAAGACGGCCAATTCCTCCGGCAGCGAATTTTTGCGGGTGGTCGGGAATGTGGCGCAGGATAGGGCGTGGGAAGTCATGGACGAGCTTATGGACACCCTAAAAATCGTCAATGAGAAAGCTTATAACAGCGTCCTAAAATAACTGACCTAATGCGCTACTACTAACACGTTACTAACAAAGTCATTTTTGGCACCAATAAAAAAGCCCCGGAACCCATGAGATTCCGGAGCTTTTGACGATGGTGCGCGGTACAGGACTCGAATTGACCCGCCACCATATCTGCCCATGTTGTCCGGTATCGAAAAGTACCGTGAATAAAACCTCGGTCGAGGTGGTTCATGTTAGGCAGCGTTAGATCGAATTACCCAAGTTTATCGCCATAAGGCTAAAAATAAGGCTAAATTTTATGGCCGCGCGGAATGTACCAAATGCGCTGAAAACTATCAACGCGACGCTCTTACAACAGCAGGAGTTTGTCCGCCTCCCGCCGCAGCTCTGCCCAGAAGTCCGGGGCGATGTGGTGATAATGCACTCTATCCACTGACGGATGTTGGTGCCCTTCAGGTGGACTTTGCTGTACTTTGTCACAATGCATTCCACCTGGTTGCGGGATTTGTACCGCTGGTGCAGTGTCATAGAGTTCTTCGGTCCCGCCTTGTTGCACTCAATAATAGCACAAAAAGAGAGGTTTGTAAAATACAGAATTGCTTTGCACGGCATACTTAATCACATGAAAGTAGAAGTCTGTCCGGCGGACAGGCTCCTGCTTTCGTGGTGGAGACTACTGGACTCGAACCAGTGACCTCCTGCGTATGAAGAACTGCGTAGCCGTCGCTATTAACCTTGGTGTTGTCTTTTCTACGTCCGGTTGCTTCATTTATGCCATAGCTCAAGCAAGCAGTTCCCTCTTTCGGGCTTTGTAATAGAGAAAACCGACCAGATCTGCCAGCGCCCAGCCGATCGGAACCGACCACCAGATACCGGTCACGCCGAATGCGGGGACAGCGGACAGCAGATAGGCCAGCGCGACACGAGTGCCCAACGAGATGACCGTCAGGACGACGCTCATTCCCGGCTTCCCCAAGGCGCGATACAGGCCATAGAGCAGGAACAGACAGCCGATGCCGCAGTAAAACGCGCCTTCAATGCGCAGATACCGCACACCTTCCCGGATGACCTCGGTTTCTCCGGCATCCACAAAAATCGTCATAAGCAGTTGGGCGAAAGCGAAAACGAGTGCGGATATGACCGCGCAGAAGGCTGCGGAAATGCACACGGCGCTTTTCAGCCCGGCGCGTATCCGTGTACTTTCTTTCGCGCCGTAATTCTGCGCAATGAATGTGGAAAAGGCGTTGCCAAAATCCTGCACCGGCATATAGGCGAAGGCGTCGATCTTCACAGCGGCAGCAAAGGCCGCCATGACAACGGGGCCGAAGCTGTTGACAAGTCCCTGCACCATAAGGATACCGAGATTCATGACCGATTGCTGAACACAGGTCAGCGTGGAAAAGGAAACGATTTCGCGGATGCGGCCTCTCCGCAGGCTGCGGAAATTGCCTATCGAACGCACTTGCGGGAAGCGCATAAGCGCGTAAATGGCGATACCGATGCCCGAAAGATACTGGGCAATTACCGTTGCTTCCGCAGCACCGGCGACACCCCTGTTTAATCCGATCACAAACCAGAGGTCAAGGGCGATATTCAGCACAGCGGAAACCGCCAGAAACGCCAGCGGGATAACGGAGTTGCCGATCGCCCGCAGGAAAGAGGCAAAATAGTTGTACAGGAAAACGGCGGGAATGCCCATAAAGATCACGAACAGGTACTTCCGCATATCGCCCCAGACCTCGGCAGGGACTCTGAGAAACGTGCGAAGTCCGTCCAGACAGATGAAAGCCAGAACGTTCAAAAGAACTGTAACGAACGCAATGAAGAAGAACGACGCACACAGATTCTCCCGCAGCGCCTTTTCATCCCGCTGCCCGAAGCGCATGGAAAACAGCGCACCGCTTCCCATACACAGGCCAAGGATAATGGAAGTCAGAAACGTCATCAGTGTAAAAGACGATCCCACCGCCGCAAGGGCGTCCCGCCCGAGGAACTGTCCGACGATCAGCGTATCGGCAATGTTATAGCACTGCTGAAGCAGATCCCCTAAAATCATAGGGATGGCAAACAGCAGCATGGAACGGATAACTGGCCCTTTCGTTAAATCCCGATTCATAGCATATCTCCAAAACGTAAGAAAGAAATTGCGATTCGCAAGTATTGTAGTGCTTCGGAAACGTTCTGTCAATATGGTATTTACTTTTTGAAGGATCGGTGCTATCCTATGAGATAAGGAGCAGCGAGAAATCGTGGCTTGTGGAGGAAGCACTATGTACTTAGATGGACTGGACGGATTGGATCGAAAGATCGTGCAGCTGCTGATAGAAAATGCGCGTATCTCCTATTCTGATATTGGAGAAAAGATCGGCATCTCAAGAGTCGCGGTAAAAGCCCGGATACAGGCGCTGGAGCAGAAAGGCGTTATCGAGGAATACACGACCGTTATCAACCCGCAGAAGATCAGCGGCGCGGTGTCCTGCTATTTTGAAATCGAAACAACGCCGGATTGTTTGTCAAAGGTCACAGAGATATTGAACCGGCATGATACGGTCACGCAGATCTACCGCGTGACTGGGAAAGACAAGCTGCACGTTCACGCTGTTGCCGCTTCCGGCGAAGAAATGGAGACATTCCTGCATACCGTCATTGACACCTTGCCCGGTGTGGTCAGTTGCAGCTGTAATATGATCCTCTCGCGCATTAAGGACATAAAGGGCCTGCGGCTATAAGAAGCGCTAGTAATCAACCGAACTTCTGAACCTTGTTTGAAACCATTTTGTTGTCTCAATATTGTCCCTTCATACACCTCTTTTGTACAGAGAGCACCTCTCTGTATGTCGAAGAAGTCCAGAGAAAAGGTGTGCACCAGAGTGTAACACCGATAAAACACGAAGGGTATCCTCGGGTGGAAAAAGAAATAACGACCATGTGACGGAATCCATGTGGTCGCTATTTTTATGTCCAAAATAGAATTATAAAGGCAACATTTTAAAGGGCGGATCATCTTTTTTGCTTAGTTTTCTTGCTTTTTAAAAAGTAGTATGTTAGTATGTGAACAAACATACTATTCGAAAGGAGGGGCGCGGATGGCTAGAGAAAGAAAGAAATCCGAATTTGGAAAATACCTTGCACAACTAATCAAAGACGCTGGGATGACACAATGCGATTTCTACAGCGAAGCAGAAATCGCAAGGCCGTATTTTTACGACATGCTTAGTGGAAGAACGAATCCGCCTCCGCGGGAAACCCTTGAACGTATGCTGGATGTGTTGGAGAAACGGCTCCCACCGAATGAAAAGCGCCGCACGGAGTTCATTAACCGTGTGGCAATCAGCAGGGGCGAGATTCCCTGTGATATCAGCGAAATGATTATTGGACACCCGGAGTGTTGGGACAGCTTACGCACGACGTTACAGACAATGATTGCATCAAGCAAATAAGGAGAACAGAATATGAATGAAAGATTAGATCGTTTTACGAAATTATTAAAGGAAATCTTCGAGCTCGATAAATCTGACCTCGATTTCGGTATTTATCGCGTGATGAATCTCCGCAAAGCGCAGATTGAACAGTTTCTGACCGAGCGTCTGCCGAAAATGGTGCAGGAGACTCTTGCCCCTTTCGCGCAGGGCAGTAAAGAAGAAATCCGTGCCAAAATGAAGCAGATTGAGGAAAGCGTGGCAGAAATGGGAATGACCGTGGACGCTCTCCCCAACACCGCACAGAAAAAACAACAGTATTTGCAGCTCCAGAAGCAGCTTGCGGAAGGCGCCGATTTGGCTGCACTGGAGACAGACGTGTATTCTGCACTGTATTCCTTCTTTAACCGATACTACGAGGACGGCGATTTTATTTCCAAGCGCCGGTATAAGGAAGGCGTCTACGCCATTCCCTACGAGGGTGAGGAGGTCAAACTCTACTGGGCAAATCAGGATCAGTACTACATCAAAACCAGCGAAAATTTCAAAGATTACACCTTTGTTTTCGATGGGATCAACGTGCACTTCCGGCTAGTAGATGCGACCACTGAGCAGAACAACAACAAGGAGAGCAAGGACAACAAACGCGCCTTTATGCTCTTCAGGGAGGATGAGGAAATCTACCCGGGGATTAAGACATTTGAGTATGATCCAGACACGGCGGAGATTGTGATCCGCTTTGTATACGATATTCCTGAGGATAAGAAAAAGAAATACACCGAAGAAAACTATGCACGTATTACCGAATGGCTTTTGTCTCAGCGTCGGGCAGAACTGAATCCGCTGATTGCACCGATCCCCACGGGCAAGGGCAGAGAGACAACTACCCTGCTGGAAAAGCACCTGAAAGGCTATGTGGCAAAAAACACTTTCGATTACTTTATTCATAAGGATCTGCATGGATTCCTGACGCGTGAGCTGGATTTCTTCATTAAGAGTGAGGTCATGCATTTAGAGGATTTGGACACTGGCAGCGAAGCCCGTGTGGAAACCTACCTTGCTAAGGTGAAAGCCGTTAAGCGTGTCGGCAAAATCATCATCGACTTCCTTGCCCAGATTGAGAATTTCCAGAAAAAACTGTGGCTGAAGAAAAAATTCGTAGTGGAGACAAACTGGTGCGTTACGCTGGATAAGATCGACGAATCCTTCTGGCCGGAAATCATCGGGAATAAGGCACAGATTGATGAATGGATTGTCATGTACGCCATAGACGAAGCGGAAGGCTGGACGAACCCGCCGTCCGGCGATTTTCTACACCAGAACCAAAATCTGATCATCGATACCAAGCACTTCTCAAATACATTCAAATATGCGCTGTTGGAGAGTATTCCTAATCTGGACGAACAGACTGATGGGCTGATGATTAATGGCGATAACTATCATGCACTGAATTTCTTACAATCGCGATACTCTGCATCTATTGATGTCGCATACATTGATCCTCCCTACAACACAGATGCGAGCGAAATACTGTATAAAAACAATTACAAGCATTCGTCTTTTTTGACAATGATGGATAATCGTCTAACGATGGCCTATGATTTGCTTTCCGACCAAAGTATGATTTCGGTAGCAATCGATGATGCAGAGTTAGATAGATTGATTCCGCTAATGGATAGTATTTTCCCTAAAAATGCAGGTGTTACGGTGGTTCGTTCAAATCCCCAAAGCAGAAAAGCAAAGGGGAAGTTTTCGCCCCAACACGAGTACTGCCTTTATTATGCAAAGCGCGATGAGACAACTCCGAAATCACTTGGTTTTAGCGAAAGCAAATTAAAAAGATATCCATTGGTGGACGAGATCGGGCATTTTTCTTGGATGAACTTCATTCGTGCCGGAAATAACGACCTGAGAACAGATAGACCTAAACTGTATTATCCTATTGCAGTGGCCGCAGATGATTCTCTCCGTGTGCTCAATATGACTTGGAACGAGGGACGCCAAGAGTATTCCTTGCTGGAAACTCCTAAAAATGATGAAATTTTGGTTTATCCGGTCAAGTATCAGAATGGGGTTAAAATAGAAAAGAACTGGCAACGTGGGCACGAACGCATGAAGAGGGAAATTCCGCTGGGTGAATATAGAGCCAGACGTACTGACGAAGGAATATCTATTGACTTTAAAACTCGTATGGACGAGGAAGCCATGCCGACCACATGGTGGGAAAAGAATGAGTATGCTTCTGCCAATTATGCACCAACTGAACTAAAAGAGCTTTTTGGAGAAAAACCTTTTGATTTTGCTAAGGCTCGAACTTTGGTGCAAGATGCAATTTGTGCTTGCGGTGGTACCAAGTCAACAGCGCGTGTATTGGACTTTTTTGCAGGATCTGCAACAACTGGTGATGCAGTTATACAGCTTAATAGAATTGATGATGGCAAAAGAAAGTATATTCTGGTTGAAATGGGTGAATATTTTAGTCGTGTAACCAAACCCAGAATGCAAAAAGTGGCCTATGCTGCAGAATGGAAAGATGGAAAACCTCAAAATCGTACCACAGGTGTACCCCAAATCATTAAGTATATGCGGCTTGAGAGCTATGAAGACGCTCTTTCCAATATCCAGCTTTCCGATAACGGCGGACAGTTCAAGACACTGCTGGGCGAGGATTACATGATACATTACATGGTGGATCTGGAAGGCCGCGGCAGTCTGTTGGACGTGGAGGCATTTGCTAATCCCTTCGCCTATACCATGAAAATCACTGAGAAAAACGAGTGCAAAGAGCGTCCGGTCGATTTAATGGAAACGTTTAACTATCTGATTGGCCTGACGATCGCCAGACAGAGTGCAATCTCCTATTGGCTCAGCAAACCCGCCAAGACTCCGGTTTACGAAGGCGCTGTGGAGTTGGTTAGCGATATCAGCGGCCAATATGCGTTCCGACAGATCGAAGGCACCTTGCCCGACGGTCGTCGTGCACTGGTGATCTGGCGCACCGTGACGGATGACATCATTGCATCCAATGCGGCGCTGGATGCGTATTTCACCACCCACCGCAAAGACGCAGAGGATCGAAAATACGACGTGATCTTTGTCAACGGCGACAACAATCTTGAAAACCTGCGCGGTAGTAGCGAAGGCTGGACGGTTCGGATAACGGAGATCGAATTCAAAAACCGCATGTTCGAGGAGGTCTAACTATGAGCAGCTTAACATACACAGAAAGAGAGCGAATCGCCAGATTTCTTGGATTCAAAGGAGGGTATGTTTTCACCTTTTTAAAAAGCGGGTATACAAAAACGAATACTCGCGACATGATATACGCGGCTACAGGTATTGATATTTATAAGAATACGGAATATGACATGTCACAGGAACGGTGTATACGCAAAATCTGGGACGAATGCGATGATTATACAGTTGGCAAACTGCTCAAAATTATGCTTGACTACTATTGGAATGTAGCAGAATGGGATTGGGATAGACGCGAGGAAACAGATTATCAAGAGCTTAGGGAATTAGAAAAAAGGCTAATGCAAAATCCTATTTCAATTCCCGCCGCAACAACCGATACGCTTAAACTTGTAAAGGAGGATATTGAGCGTAGCTGCAATAATAATATCCCAGAACTTGCTCTCGATAGACTACATACTTTTTCGACGGAATTTTTCCGGTCTGTGTGTAAAAAGCACGGAATCAGCACCGAAGATGATCGAGGAAATGAATATCCTTTGCAGTCTCTTGTTGGTCGGCTTAAAAACTGGTATGCGGAAAACCATTATTTCGATTCAGATTTTTCTGTTGTTGCAATACAGAACACAATAAACATTTTTGACAAATTCAATGCGATCCGTAATGATCAAAGCGCTGCTCATCCGAATGAAGTGCTGAACAAAGCAGAAGCAATGTACGTTGTCCGTATTGTTGCGGAAACATTGACCTTCATTGACAAGATCGAATGTATCAAAGATGCAGCGGCAACGCCTCGCTTGCCTTGGGATGATCTTGAAACTGATGATGAATTACCGTTTTAAATAGGTGATTATTATGACAAGAAGACAAACAAATCATGGGCCATCTTTCGACGACCAACTCGTCTTGTTCCGCTATTTCCTGCATGAGCTGAAACTAGATTCCCTTAGCGCTCTCAGCGAAAAGCTGAACAGCAGCGAGTATGAGGGTGTCAACGAAAGCGGCAACACATACTTTTATATCTATATCGCCCGTGTCTGCCAGATGCGAGGCGCTACTATCACGCCAGAAAAACTGCGCCTGTATGATGAGAACATTTGCCGTCATACCCGGAAGATTGGAGAAAAGCGTGGTGGCCTGCAATGGAAATATTATCAGTACATCGCTCTGCTTTTTACGGAAATGTATCTGGATCGCTACTTTTCCGACGCGGATGCCTTCTGCAACGACCTGAACGCATGGCTGCGACAGGTCAAAGGTCAGTCGCTCGGTCTCATCGATTTCCAGCTATATACGCCGGACAAGTTGAACAAACTGGCGTTCATGTGTGCCACCGGCAGCGGGAAAACGCTGATCATGCATATAAACATTCTGCAATTCCTGCATTATTTCAAGCGTGCCAAGCGGATCAACAGCAGGCTGTCCATCAACAAGATCATCGTGCTGGCACCCAACGAGAATATGAGCCGCCAGCATCTGGATGAGCTTTCACGGTCGTCTATTCCGGCGGCAATGTTTGAGAAAGATCATGGTTTCGTCAAGCAGCAGGATGACGTGATCGTAATCGACATGAACAAACTAAAAGAAGAAGGCAAAGTCAAGACCGTCTCCGTTGACAGTTTCGAGCAAAATAATTTGGTGCTGGTTGATGAAGGCCATCGCGGCCTGTCCGGTGACGTGTGGTACGATTACCGCACTCGCCTTTCAGAAGACGGATTTGCCTTTGAGTATTCCGCCACCTTCAAACAAGCGCTGAATGCCAACGCCACCGGCAATACGCAACAGGCCCGAGACGCACGGGCTCTGATGGAGGAATACGGGAAATCTATCATTATGGATTATTCCTACAAGTATTTCTACGATGATGGGTACGGAAAAGACTACCGCATATACAATCTGCAGAGTACCCTAGATCCGGAGCAGAAGCATTTGTATCTGGTCGGATGCCTGCTGTCCTTTTATCAGCAGATGAAGTTGTTTGAAGTGAAGACGGATGCACTACGTGAATTCCGGATTGAAAAGCCCCTGCTGGTGTTTGTGGGCAATCGAGTTACCGCGCCAGTCAAGAGTAGCGGCCTATCACAGGCGGAAAAAAATTTGCTCACGGACGTGGAAGAAGTGCTGCTCTTCCTCAACAAATTTCTGAACAACCGGGCGCAATCGATGGAGCATATCCTTGCCGTGCTGAACGCGGATACTAATCTGGTCGATGCCAGCGGCAGAGAGTTGTTCTATCAGGATTTTCGTGCGCTGCAGGAGATTTTCGGTTTGGAGCCGGATCCTGCTGTAATCTTTTCGGACATTCTTCGTATTATATTCAATACTGACGGGAACGCCGATGAACCGCGCCTGCGGATGGAGAATATTCGGCAGGTCACCGGTGAGATTGGCTTGAAGGTAGGCGAGTACGGCGATTATTTCGGCGTTATCAATATTGGTGACACATCCGGTCTGATGAAAAGCTGTGAGCAGAAGGGTATCATCATCAGCAACGAGGAATTCGTTTCAGAATCGTTGTTCCGGCATATCAATACGCCGAATTCCAAGATTAAAATACTAATTGGCTCCCGAAAGTTTACAGAGGGCTGGAACAGCTGGCGTGTGTCCACTATGGGCCTGATCAACTTTGCAAAAGGTGAGGGATCGCAGGCCATTCAGCTTTTTGGTCGTGGTGTGCGTTTGAAGGGGTATAATGGATGCCTGAAGCGTTCCCGCAAGCTGGATACCAATGTCACGCCTCCCAAGCATATCGAGTTACTGGAAACACTGACCATATTTGGCGTAAAGGCGCAGTATATGGAAGATTTTAAGAGCTATCTGGAGCAGGAAGGCACACCCACCAATGAGACAATCCACGAGTACCGCCTACCGGTGATCAGCCGCTTTGATGAAGTCAAAGAAAAAAAGCTCCATGTCATCAAGGTAAAAGACGGAGCCAATTTCAAGCAGCAGGCTGCTCGGCTGATTCTGGACAAGCCGGATCAGGGGTTCCTGCGCTACCTGCTCAAAAGTAAAACAGTCATCGACTGCCGCAGCAAAATCCAGACAATCGATTCTACTTACAGTTTCAAAATAGAATCCATGCTGGAGCCGCGAACACTTCCGGCGGATATTCTCCCACTGCTGGATGTCCAGCGGATCTTTGATGAGCTGCAGGCGTATAAGAGCGAAAGGCGGTATTTCAACATCAGCATCGTCAAGGACAAGCTACTTGATATACTGCGGAAAGATGACTGGTACGGACTGTTGATTCCGCAAAATCATCTAGAGATCAATTCAATCGCCAAGCTAGAGGCAGCAACCGATTACGCCGTCATGGCACTCAAATCCTATATGGATAAGTTTTTTAAATATGAAAAAGAAAGATGGGAAGTTCCACGACTGGAGTATGCGATTCTGGATGCGGATAACAGCAATTTTGTCGACGAATACACGTTAACCTACGCTCAGCAGAGTGCGATGGACCCCAAGGGCGATGAACTGGATGCATTCGTTGCGGAAATGTCCGCTGTGCTGCAGGCGAATAACGGCCTTGACGTTTACAAAAAGAATTTCTTCCGCGGTAAGCTGGTGTTGTTTGATTTTCGCTCGCATTTGTATGCCCCGCTGATTTGCCTTGAAAAGAGCAACCTGAAAATACAGTTGGCACCCGTAGCACTGAATACGGACGAAATGCGATTTGTGGATTATCTCAAATCATATGTAGACGATCACGCAGCGGAGTTGGCGGGCAAATCCCTGTATTTGCTCCGTAACAAAAGTAAGGTCGGCATGGGTTTCTTTGAGGCGGGCAATTTCTATCCTGATTACATCCTCTGGATTGATACGCCGGCAACGCAATACATTTCGTTTATCGACCCAAAAGGTTTGATGCATATCCGCCCGGATGATCCCAAAATTGAGTTTCACAAAACAATCAAGGATTTAGAAACGCGCTTGTCCCCCACAGCGGACGGAAAGCGAATTGTGCTCAATTCGTTCATCATGGCGGGTACCCGCTTGTCGGATTTGCGTATGTGGTGGTCTACGCCGGAGGTCGATGCCGATCGTGCGTACAGAGAAGCTAGAAACGTTTATACACTCGATAATGACGAATGCGTGGAATCCATGATGCGAAAAATACTTCAGTAAAAAGAGATAATGCCCTGTAGTCAGAATCGACTATAGGGCATTGTCATCTTTCCGGTTTTGCACAATGCGTAACGACCTTGTTACTTCAACTTTATGGCTTACGGCGAAAAGGCCTCTGTGGAATGTGGAAGCCTTTTCTTATAGGTGGTATACCCCGCTGGATTCAGGCTAACGGCCAGCAGAGATGGAAATTGCGCCTCTATTTAGTCTCGCCATAAATGCGATTAGGTCAGTCCTTGCGGGAACAATACGCACACAATACGCATTATCTTTGTGATACGTCTGTAATACGCATTTAATACGGAGATAATGCGTATTACATTTTGCCCGCGCTTTTCCCAAACGCACTATTTAGATGATTTTATATTGACAACTACAGCATATTGTGGTATATAAGAGTTATTCAGTTATTTGTGCACCGCCCCAATGGGGCTTCCGAATACCTTTTGGATCGCACACGTTGTTAAGCTTGTACTTGAGGAGCATCATGCTCCCGTTCGTAATTATGGGCCACTATGCCCACTTATGTAAAAGACTATGCTGCGAGAAGATTTCTCGCGGCAGTTTCCACCTGTACGCCGCTTTGCCGCTGTGCTATGATGTGCCTGTACTTAAGGCATCAAGCATTTAGGTCGGAGCAGAGCAGGCACGGGTGGAAAGCATTATCAACAGCTTTTCGCTCTGATTAAGAACTAGAAGTATGTCAAAATGTGCCTCCCGGAAAACGGGCGGCCATCAAAATTGAACAATACTGCAAACGCAGGAAGGATCGTAAGAGGCCGAAATGGCAGGAAGATTCTTCCTGCGTTTTTGCTTACCGCTTTTGTCGCGGCACTTGCCATCGCCGCGATACCGCAGGAAAAGAAAGAGCGCCGAAATCAATTCGGCGCAGATCAGGAAAAAGAAGTTTTGTAAAAGCCGTCAGGACGATACGGCAAGAAAATCGTCAAGGGAGAGGCAAGCTCCCGCCCCTGTATGCCGCAGTCAGAGTGCGGCGCCGGCCATGCGGGGTATCGTATATTCTCAGATCCGTCGCCGGGCGGATCACAGGACATCGGCGGAGCCTTCCGCAGCCGAGTTCAGCGGCCTGGTGTCCGCGGTTGCTCACACGAGCAGAGGTCAAAGACCTCCATACCGCAGCGTACTGACCCAGCACAAGTAAAGAGAGACAGGCACACAGGCAAGCCGCGAAAAGCACACAGCACCAAGGCCTTCTGCCTGCGGCAGTCTAACAGTTCTACGGAGATACGCCGGAAATGGCTCTCCTTGCCAACGGGTAAAGTGCGCCCATCTGAACACGACTACGATTACAAGGAGATTTCTTTATATGACCACAAAAGGTATTTACCATACCCTCGTTACCCAGTTGGACAAGCTGGCTCGCCACAACCGTCAGGGCAGCTTCCGCACGAAGGATCGCTACTATGAGGCGGTCAAACGGTTCTGTGCCTACCTCGCCGCCCACTATCATCTGCAAAAGCTGGAGAACATCAGCGGCAAGCATCTGGTGAGCTACGTTCTCTATTTGCAGGCGCAGGGCAAGTCCGCCAGCACCATCAAGACTGACCTCTCCGCCATCCGATTTTTCCACGATAAGATGTCCCACCCCCGCTACACGCTGCCGGATAACGGCGCATTGGGCGTTGCCTTGGAACGCCGCCGCTTCGGACAACAGGATCGCACATGGACGAACTCTGAGTTCGGCAAGCTGATCGGCCGCGCCATGGCGGAGGAGCGGGAGGATTACATCCTCGCCCTGTATCTGGCTCGTTACGCCGGTCTGCGTATCCATGAGTGCTTCCGCATGGACACCGCCGCGGCGGAGCGTGCGCTGCGGGAAAACGCCCTCACCGTGAAAGGCAAGGGCGGTAAGGTGCGTATCGTCCCCATCGAGGACGACCGTATCACGATGATGCTGCAACGGCTGCTGGAGAAGACGGAACGCGGCCACAAGCTGCTGGTGCCGGATGGCGTTCCCACCGACCGGGCCATCAATGGCATGCAGCAGTTCATCCTCCGCCACCGTGACGCCATCTGTGACCCCACCGCACCGGACAGGCGCATTACCTTCCATGGGCTGCGGCATACCTACGCCGCCGAAAAGTACACGTCCCTCGTCAGCGGCGGCATGACACCGTTGGACGCTCATTTCACCGTGTCTCGCCTGCTGGGACACGAGCGACCCGATGTGACGGACATTTACCTGGCATCCGTGAAGGGAGGTTCTGCCCGTGGAGAATAAGTACCGTGATCTAAGCGATCTCCCCATGATCCTGCGGGTAGAGGACTTGATGCCCATCCTCGGCATTGGCCGCAACACCGCCTATGAGCTGATCCGCAGCGGCCAGATACGAAGCGTCCGCATCGGTAGGCAGATTCGTATTTCACGGGAGGCACTGCTGGAGTTCCTGCGGAAGTAAATCTCTTCGTCACAGAAATAAAACTTGCACAACAGCCGCGCGGGATATATCATGGAGGTGGTACATTCCGCGCGGTGGAAAGGAGCGTATATGCCGCGTACAAAAATAGGAAAAGGAGCCGGCGGCGCTGGCTCTATCAGAAAGATCATAACAACAAAGAACGGAAAGACCTACACCTACTGGCAAGGCCGCTACACAGAGGGCTTCGACCCCGGCACAGGTAAGCAGATCCAGCGCAGCATCACCGGAAAGACGCAGAAGGAAGTGGCACAGAAGCTGCGCCAGATCACAGCGTCGCTGGACGATGGCACCTACAAAGCACCTTGTAAGCTAACGGTTGGAGAATGGCTGGACATCTGGACACAGGACTATCTTGGTGGAGTGAAAGCGTCTACGGCGTATCTCTACAAGAAGAATGTGGAGTTGTATATTGCGCCGCATCTTGGGAACATCAAGCTGGAAGCCCTGAACGCCCATACGGTACAGCACTTTTACAATCAGCTTGTCTCTCCAATCGACCCAACAGTCAATCCCCTTTCGGCAAAGACGGTAAAGAATATTCACGGTGTTTTTCACAAGGCCATGCAGCAAGCAGTGCTGATCGGTTATCTGCGCGTCAATCCAACGGATGCCTGTACACTTCCCCGTGTTATCAAAAAGGAAATGCACCCGCTGGAGGAAGATCAAGTCTCTGCATTTCTGAAAGAAGTCCAGGGAAGTCCCCACGAATACCTTTACAAAATCACCCTGTTTACAGGGCTGCGGGAGGGCGAAATACTTGGGTTAGGCTGGGAGCATATTGATCTTGAGAACGGCATCCTGACCGTGAAACGTCAACTCCGCAAAGAGCAGAAAAAGGGCGGGCAATATTACTTCTCTCCGCCGAAGAACAACCGTACTCGCAGCATCTCTCTTGCGCCCTCGGTGGTGTTTCTGTTTCGCCTGCAGAAGCTGAAGCAAAACGGCATGAGGCTGGAAGCAGGCGATGCCTGGCAGGAGAATGGTCTTGTCTTTTCCAATCAAACAGGCGGATACCTATCCTATCGCACGGTGTACGACTGCTTCAAGCGGATCGTAAAGAAGATCGGTGCGCCATCCACCCGTTTTCACGACCTGCGCCACCCGTATGTCAAGCACATGACAAAAATTTTTAGCTTGCGCTTGATGGATTCTC
>ERZ791915.1211-NODE-1211-length-20870-cov-3.326976_pt1 | contig 20870 bp, 19 predicted proteins | sample MGYA00510139_ERZ791915 | MGnify/ENA primary metagenome ERZ791915 (study PRJEB30046, sample SAMN00792117) | human gut metagenome | study: EMG produced TPA metagenomics assembly of the A metagenome-wide association study of gut microbiota in type 2... | reverse complement strand
GGAAACTCGGTCGGTCCAGAGCAATGTCGGCTGAAAGGAATTCTGGCTGATGGGATCAACCGGTGTGTTCTCTATTTTCGAAAAAGGCGGAGGCCCTGGAGAGGGTCTCCACCTTTATTACAGGGGGCGATGTAATTCGCGAACTGTGGGATTAGACCAGGCGGGCGTTGATCGTCTTTGCGATCTCGGCGGCGTCGGTGGAACCCTTGACGGTGGCACGGAAGTCCTCGTCCATGAGCGCCTCGGCGACCTTGGACAGGATCTTGAGGTGCGTGGTGCCAGCCTGGGCACCCGGGATGAGCAGAGCGATGGCCACGTTGACGGGAGCGCCGTCCATGGTGTCCCAACCGGTCACGCCAGACTCGTCCTTGACGACGATGACGGCAGCCTCGGTAATGGCGTCGGACTTGGCATGCGGAATGGCGAAGCCCTCCATCATGCCCGTGGTGCCCTCGGCCTCGCGAGCCAGGAAGGCGTTCATCACGGCGTCGGCGTCACTGGCGATACCGGCCTTGACAGCCTGGTTGGAAACGAAGCTCAGAGCCTCGTCACGAGAAGTGAAGTCCTCGGCGACAAAAACGTTCTCGACCTTCACAAAGTCGGCAGCCTCGGCCTTGGGGGCCTCGACAACAGCGGGCTTGGGAGCCTCGACCGACTTAGAGGGAGCAGCAGGAGCGGCCTTCTGATTCTTCTCGAAGTCGTGCTTCTTGAAGGCCACGAACAGGATGCCACCGACAACGGCGCCGATGAGGATCGCGAGGACCCACAGCGGACCGTTCTCGACAACGGGCAGGACCAGGAAGCCACCGTGAGGCGCCGGATCGTGAACGTTGAACATAATGGTCAGGATCGAAGCGATAGAGGAACCGAGCATCATGATGGGCATGACGGGCCAGATGTTCTTGGTCATGAACGGAATGGCGCCCTCGGTGATGTGGGTGCAACCAAGGATGAGGTTGACGATACCGGCGTCATGATCCTCCTGGCTGAAGTACTTCTTGCCGACAACGACGGCGAAGGTGGTGATCAGCGGCGGAACGATGCAAGCGGCGGAGACGGCAGCCATGAAGTTGGTACCGAAGTTGTAGGTGTCGGTGCCAACACCGGCGGCCAGGGCCTCGGTGAGCATAGCGGTACCGGTGACATAAGCAGCCTTGTTGACCGGGCCGCCCATGTCAAAGGCGCACATGCAGCCGATAGCAAGACCCAGAACAACGGCGCCAGAGGCGGACAGACCCTTGAGGAAGTCCATCATGGCGGTGTTGATGGCAGCCATGGGGCCGGAAATGCCGAGCATGACCAGGCCGACGATAGCCGTCGAGAACAGCGGGTACAGGAAGATTGCCTTGAGGCCGTCCAGGTTTTTGGGCAGACCGGCAAAGACCTTCTCGAGCAGTAGGATGACATAACCGGCGAGGAAGCCACCGACGATGCCGCCGAGGAAGCCGAAGCCCACGCCGGCGCCACCAGCGTCGATCAGGCCGGTCTCGGCGTTAACAGGCAGGCCCTGGATGGCGATCATGCCGGCAACAAAACCGGGGACGAGCGCCGGGCGCTTGCCGATGGATTCGGCAATATAGGCGGAAAGCACGGGAACCATGAGGTTCATGGCAATGCCGCCGATGATCTTGAGCATAGCGGCGAAGCTGTTGTAGTCGGCAGCCGTCGAATCGAAGGACGTGATGCCCCACAGGAACGAAACGGCGGTCAGGACACCACCGGCGACGACGAAGACCAGCATATGGCTGACGCCGTTCATAAGGTGCTTGTAGATGACGTGGCCGATGGACTCCTTCTCCTCGACCTCGTCCTCGACATCGGCAGCGGCTGCAACCGTGCTGTCGCCCTTGGCGGCGAGCGCGCGGTCAATCAGCTTACCGGCGGCCTCAACGGACAGGGCCTTGGATACACCAACGGAAACCATGGGCTTGCCGGCAAAACGCTCGGCCTGGACATCCTTGTCAGCTGCGACGACGACGGCCTTGGCGCCAGCGATCTCGCTCTTAGTGAGCTCGTTCTCGACACCGACCTGGCCATGAGTCTCGACCTTAATGGTCAGACCGCGCTCGGCAGCTGCCTTCTCCAGCGCCTCCTTCGCCATGACGGTGTGCGCAATGCCGGTCGGGCAACCGGTCGCGGCAATGATGTCAAACTTAGCCATGTGTCCCTCCTTTTTAAGTTTTGCGCCCGCAGGCGCTCCCCTACACGCGCGTCCTTGCGCGCTTTTCCACAACTGAAAGATACCAACCTACCGTCCGCGTGAGAAGAGACAAGGCGCAATTCTCCGGTGAAAGGTTCTTTCATAACCGTAAACGGTAAGTGAAAGTTTACCATCAACACTTGAAACGGCAAGGTGTATCTTGTAATTGACAATCCCCCTATACTATGACATTACAAAACGAGTCCGATTTTCATGCCAACCAGGAGCCATCCATGACCGATAGTAGCAAGAGCGCGCTTTCCCTCATTAGTACCCATCAGGGATATAGCGAGTCCGAGCAGCGCATTGTCGACTATATATTGGAGCACCAGTCCGAGGCGCCACGCCTCACGGCGGCTCAGCTCTCGCGCGCCGCCGCCACGTCCGAGGCGACCGTTTCTCGCTTCTGCCGCAAGCTTGGCTTTGGTAGCTTCCGCAGCTTTCAGTTTTCGTTGGCAAGGGATTTAGAAAGCCAGCGCAACGAGGGCCTGACTGACGAGGTCTCGCTCGACAATATGGAGCAGAGCCTCAAGAACATCCTGGCTGCCAAGGTAAGCGAGCTTAATGCGACCATCGACGGGATCGACCACGATACGCTTGCGGCTGTTGTGCATGCCCTTAAGCATGCAGGGGTTATTGAGTTTGCGGCTGTGGGCAATACGAACGCGGTCGCGCTCGATGCGACGTTTAAGTTTTCGCAGCTGGGCCTGCGCTGCATGGCGAGCACCATTAGCGAGACATCAATCGGCTTTGCGCTCACGTTGCACCCGGGTGACGTCATCGTGCTCATCTCAAACTCCGGCAAATCGCGCCGACTGAATCGCATGGCAAAAGCGGCTCGCGACTGCGGCGCAACCATAGTCGTCATCAGCAGCGACAACAAATCCCCGCTCGCGCGCCTGGCAGACTACACCTTTAATACCGTCAACCACGAAGCGCTGCTGACGACGGGCGACTTTGCGTTCTCTAAAATCAGCGCAACGATGATCATCGAGGTTATCTACAACTTCCTGCTGCCCGAAATCGAGGACGCGCGCGAGCATATCAGCTACTACGAGGAGCTCATCCAGCCGGACAAGGTCGTTGAGTAAAACGCGTTGTGGGACAAAAATTACAGTCTATTTTGTCCCACCAACACCGCTGATACGACCTAACCTCGAGCTTCTTCGAGCATCTGCTTTGCGTGAGCCAAGCTTGCCTCGGACTGATCGCCGCTGAGCATGCGGGCGATCTCGGCGGTACGCGCTTCGCCGGTTACCTCGTCCAAATGCGTCTGGGGAACATCGCCCGGTTCCTTGCTGACAACATAATGCTTGTCGGCCATGACGGCGACCTGTGCCAAGTGGGTTACGACAATCACCTGATGCGTAGCGGCGAGATCTGCCAGCACGCCTGCAAGCGCACGCGCCGTGGAGCCACCAACACCAGCATCAACCTCGTCAAACACCAGCGTATCGACACCGTCTGCGTTACCGAGGATAACCTTGCTTGCCAGCATGACGCGGCTTAGCTCGCCGCCCGACGCAATTCGGCGCAGGGGGCGCGGCGTCAAACCGGCACCGCTGCGGTATAGCAGCTCGTAGCTCGAAGGACCAACGGGCGTCCACTCAGCACGGGGAAGATCACGTGACTCCCAGACGAGCTCGGCACTACCCATCTCCAAGCGCGCCATCTGGCGGCCAACCTCATGGCAGAAGCGCGGGGCCGCCGTATTGCGAGCGCGCTTAAGTGCCTTGGCAGCGGAAAACAACTCGCGCTCAGCGATCCCGAGTGCCTCACGCGCTTTTTTGATCTGTTCATCGCCATCATCGACCAGGGACAGCAGTTCTTGCGAGCGATCGCGCATGGCAAAAACATCGTCCATGGTGGGACCCCACTGACGCAACAGGCCCTTGAGGTCGGAATACCGCTCACGCATGCGAGCGAGCTCGCGCGGGTCGAAGGCGACGCCATCGCGATAGGCACGAAGTTCGTTCGCGCAATCCTCAAGGGAGATACAGGCATCCGAAAGCGCATCGGCAATGTCACCCAGTTTGCGATCGACGGCAGCCATACGGGAAAGCTCTGCCACGGCACTGTTCACGGCATCGAGCGCTCCCCCTTCGGCGGCAAGCGATGCATGGGCATCGTTAGCTGTGGCAACCAGTACCTCGGCATGTTCGGAGCGCGGCAGCAGTTCCTCGAGTTCCTCATACTCGCCCGGCTTGGGATCGACCTCGCCGATGCGCTCGAGGGCAAAGCGCGCCTCCTCGACGCGGCTCCCCTGCGCACGCGAGGCCTCTTCGACACGTCGAACTTCCTTGGCGGCAGCGCGCGATGCCTTAAAGCAGGTGCGGTACGCATCCAGCGCCTCGAGCGCAGAGCGCCCCGCCCAGGCATCGACCATCGCAACGTGATGCGCCGGGTCGAGCAAGCGCTGATGCTCATGCTGCCCGCACAAATCCATCATCACGCCAACGCACTCCGAAAGCTCGCGCACGCTGGCGATGCGGCCGTCAATTTTTACGCGACTGCGGCCCTCGGCGGAAAGGCTGCGCTGCACGGTGAAGCCTTCCGTGTCGTGCGGCCCATCGAACAAGCGCGCCTCGACGCTCGCCAGCGCCTCGCCCTCGCGCACCATCGACGAATCCGCGCGCTCGCCCAAAATGAGCTTGAGCGCCGAGAGCAGCGCGGTCTTGCCGGCGCCGGTCTCGCCGGTCAGGACAGTCAGGCCGGCACTCGGCACCAACGTCGCCTCGCGAATGAGTGCAATGTTAGAAACCTGCAGCTCATCGATCATGACGGACTCCGTAGAATACGCGGCTCACCGAGTTATAAAAGCTCTCGGGGCCGTAATCAAGCAGCAGCACATCTCCGGGCCCACGGCGCGCCGCCACGCTCTCGACGGTCCCATCGCAGGTAATAAACTGTCCATCGATAGCGATCGCCGGAACGCTCGGGCGGTCATCAGACATAAAGATTTCGACGACATCACTCGGCGAAGTCAAAAAGGCACGGGCCTGAATGGTGTGCGGGGCAATGGGTACGCAGACCATGCCCGTATAGTCGGGGCTCACGATGGGGCCACCGGCACTCAGCGCGTACCCCGTAGAACCAGTCGCCGTGGACACGACCACGCCATCACCACGCAAGCGATCGATATGGTGGCCCGACACTGTGATGTCAAACTCGACCATATCGGAAAGGGGGCCGCGCGTGAGCGCCATGTCGTTGAGGGCGAACGTGCGCACAACATCCTTCGTGCCATCGTCGCGCACGGACACGATATCCGCGGCGATCGTGGCGCGACGGCTCACGTGCAGCTCGCCGGACAGGGCATCGCTCACGACCTGCAGGATGTCGCGCTCCTCCGGACTCGCAGCAGTTAAAAAGCCCAGGTGGCCATAGGAAAGACCGAGGATAGGAATCTCGCGATAGTTGAGGATACGAGCCGCGCGCAGCAGCGTGCCGTCGCCGCCGAGCGTAATGACCAGGTCGGCATCGTCAACATCGGGCGCGCTCTGGATCTTGGAGCGCTGATCGGCAGCCCATGCCACCTCGTAGCCCTGGCGCGAAAGCCAAAGCTCGAGCATCAGGCCACTCTCGACCGCCTCTTGCTTGTAGTAATTGGGAACCAGAAAGACCTTCATAGCGTTGCAGCTTTCTCGCTCAAAACCGATACCTGGGATTGCAGCTCATCGTCGGTGCGTTCACCGGGGGCAAACCTCGTGCCGTACAGGAAAAACTCAACGTTGCCCTTGGCACCATGAATGGGTGACACGCACACATCGACCGGGAACAGGCCCTTGGCAGCAAAGAGCTCAATCGCCGCCGCGAGTGTATCGCGGCGCACAGCGGGATCGGTCACAATGCCGCCCTCACCCACCAGCGCCGCCGGAGCCTCAAACTGCGGCTTTACGAGCGTGCAGAATGCGCCCATAGGTGCCAGGCACGCCAGCACCGCATCGATAATGTTCGCAATGCTGGTAAACGAGACATCACACACAGCCAGGTCGATGGCGCCCGCATAGCCAAGCTCGGGCAGCTGCGTCACGTTTGTGCGCTCATGCAGTGTCACGCGATCGTCCTGACGCAACGACCAATCGAACTGGGCGCGACCCACGTCCACCGAGACAACGGTCGCAGCTCCGCGCTTGAGCAGGCAATCGGTAAAGCCGCCGGTAGAGCAGCCAACATCCAGACAGGCAAGGCCCGTCGGATTGATGTCAAACGCATCAAGCGCGCCTTCGAGCTTAAGACCGCCGCGGCCGACATAGGGAATGCGCCCCTTCACGTGCAGCGGCAGACCCGGGGTCACCTTAAGGCCCGGCGAAGTCAAGCGCCCGCCGCCACTCGAGACCAAGCCGGCCATAAGAGTGCGAAGGGCATCCGCGCGATCGGCGCAGATGCCCTGTGAAATCAGTTCGTCATCAAGACGCACGCGTTTCATGAATGCCATCAACCATTCGTATCCGGAGATGCGGCTAGCTATCCTGGGATTCGTTTGCCGCGTCCTCATCGTATTCCTGCTCGAGCTTATCGGCCTCACGCGGAGTCAGCTCAAACTTGTCGACCATATCGACCGCGCGGGAGCCCAGCTCAATCGCCTCGTCAAACAGATCGAGTGAACGCTCCAAGGACGTATCCTTGGAGCGAACGGTAGCGATGATCTGGTCTAGACGGTCCGAGATCTCGTCAAAGTTGCGGACAGAACCCTCTGGCATGACTACTCCTCGACGGAGTCGGCCTCGACGGCCTCAGCAGCGTCCGCATCCTCGGCTAATACGCCGGCGGCAGCCTGAGCGGCAGCGACCTTGGCGGCCGCCTCGGCAGCCTGTGCCTCCTCGCGAGCGCGATCCTCGGCCAGCAGCTCCTGGTACAGGTCCTCGCCCGGCAGCTCCTCGCTGCGAGCGATCTTGCCCAGCACGCCGTTGACAAACGATGCGGACTGGTCGGTACCATAAGCCTTAGCGATTTCTACGGCCTCGTTGATCACGATAGCGTCCGAAACCTCTTCGTCGGTGAGGAAGCGCATCTCATAGACAGCGATACGCAGCAGATTGCGGTCGGCACCGGGCATGCGCATAAGATCCCAGTTCTTGGCGACGGCGCGCAGGGCACAGTCGATGCGATCAATATGCTCGTAGGCACCGCGGCAAAGCACCAGCGCATAGGGGTCGAGGGGACCCTTCGAGATCAAGAAATCGCCCTCGAGGACGCGCTCGAGCGGGCTGTCCGTGACCTCGGCCTGGAACAGCAGCTGCAGCGCCTGACTGCGGGCAAGCGTGCGCCCGCGATAAACCTTAAGGCTCAAAGGTTACTCCTTGGGGAAAACGAGGCCATCGATGCAAACGTCAACGCGCTCGACCTCAACGCCCACCTGGGCATCGATGGCGACGACCACGGCGGCGCGAACGGCCTCGGCGAGTTTCTTGAACGGATAGCCAAAGAACACCACGACGCGCACAGTGAGTGCGAGCTTGTCGCCGACGACCTCGGCCTCGACCGCCGGCTCGGAAGCCGGGGCCTTGGACGAGAGCATCATGGAGACAAGGTTGGTGGCAAGGTCCTTGACGCCAACGGAGGCGATGCCCTCGACATCGGACACGGCGCGCGAGACGATGGCGGTCAGAACATCGGGTGAAATGCCGATGCCGTCAATCTTGATTTCCTGGGGCATGAGTCCTCCTAGAAGAGTTGGTTGCTAGACGCGGGAGACGAACTTGCCGTCGCGGGTGTCAACCTTGATGACCTCGCCCTCGTTAAGGTACATGGGGACCTGGATGACAGCGCCGGTGTCGATCGTGGCCGGCTTGGTAGAACCCTGGACGGTGTCGCCCTTAAAGCCCGGGTCGGTCTGGACAATGGTGGTCTCGATGAACATCGGCGGGGTCACGCCCATGAGCTCATCGTCGGCGAAAAGCAGCTGGCAGACGTCGTTCTCGCGCAGCCACTTGGAGTTCTCGCCCACCATGTCCTCGGGAACGGAAACCTGTTCATAGGACTCGTTGTCCATGAAGATGTAGTCGGTGCCATCGTTGTAGAGGTACTGGAACTCACGGGTGGTGAGCATGACGCTCTCGAACTTGGTGCCGGCGTTGCAGGTGTTCTCGACGACGCGGCCGCTCTTGATGTCGCGGGTCTTGTAGCGCACAAACGCGCCACCCTTGCCCGGCTTGACATGCTGGAACTCGACGATGGTGTAGACCTTGTCCTTAATGCGGAGACCGAGGCCGTTCTTGAAGTCGGCGGTAGAAATGGTAGGCATAGCGACCTTTCTTGTTATAGGCAGAACGCACAAGCGTCCAAATTACATACGACCGAAATTATACACTTGCAGACGGCGCCTGCAGCGAGCGCATAAAAAGAGAACGCGGGGCGCCCGAATCATTTCGGACGCCCCGCCCCAAACTATCTACGAAGTAGACTAGCAGTCGATAACGTGGAGGTCATGCGGGGTCTTGGTGAAGGGCTCGTAGCCGTTCTCGGTGACCACGCCGTAGTCCTCCAAGCGCACGCCGCCCACACCAGGCAGGTACACGCCGGGCTCCATGGTAATAACCGAGCCAACTTCGATGATGTTCTTGCTACGGTTGAAGTTGGGCAGCTCGTGGATGTCGATACCGACGCCGTGGCCCAGGCCATGGTTGTAGTAATCGCCATAACCGGCATCCCCGATAATCTTCTTAGAAAGCTTGAAAATGTCGTTGCCCTCGACGCCCGGATGGATGGCGGCGACGCACTCCTCGTGCGTACGGCGCACGAGCGCGTACAGGTCGAGCTGCTCCTGGGTAGGCTCGCCCATCACGACGGTACGCGTCATATCGGAGCGGTAGTCGCAATAGCCCGCGCCGTAATCCATGAGGACGAAGTCGCCCTTCTCGATCACGCGGTCACTCGGGACGGCGTGCGGGTTCGCAGTGTTGGGACCGCTCGCGACGATGGAGCCAAAGGCCAAGCTGTCGGCGCCGTTGGCGAACATAAAGTTCTCGAGCTCGTTGCGAACCTGCTTCTCGGTCATACCAGGCTTAATAAAGCCGAGCATATGCTGGAAGGCGGCGTCGGTGATCGACTGTGCGTGGCGCATGAGCTCGATCTCCTCGGCATCCTTGACGGCGCGCATCTTACGGATGTCGTCGTGCATCAGCGGCAGCATGCAAGCGACGGAGCGGTCCTCCAGGCCGCGCTGAATGCCCTGGTAGAAGTTAATCTGCATATCGTCCTCGACAGCGCAGACGCGGCACTTGTTGGCCGCGATCTTGCCGGCGACCCAACCGGGGATGGTGCCCTCGTCCATGTCGTAGACCCAGGAACTGCCGGCGGGCGTGTTCTCCTCAAAGCTGTTGAGATAGCGCGAATCGGTATGGAACAGGCACTGGTCAGCCGTAATAAACGCCGCGTGCGGAAACTCGAAGGTGTAATCGAAGACGCCCTTCACGCCCGTAAGCCAACGAAGATTTGCCTCGTCGCGCACCACGATGGCGTCGTAGCCACGCTCGACCATCAGGGCACGGACACGCTCGATACGACCGGCAGGACCGGCAGCAAACTCAGACATGCAGATTCCTTTCTTGTTGTCGTCACATAAAGACGGGACGGGCTCAATCAGCGTACGAAAACGCAAGCGATTCGTAACCGATTGAAAACCCGTCCCTCAACATGATACGAAAGACGATGGATGTCAATAAATCTTAGAGAAGTTCCTTACGAGAAGCCAGATACGCCTGGGCATGGCGCTCGAGAACCTCGTCCTCCACGCTGGTCAAACGAATAGCGCCAAGCGCCGCGGGCAACGGCAGCATGCTACGGTTCGAGCGCGCGAACTGCTGCCTGCGGAACTCCTCGATATATGCGGCGGGCTCCAGATCGAAGGCAAGCTCCTCGATACCAAAGTCCTCCAGGCAGTCATCGACCTCAAAGACGTAATCGATATCGAAGTCGCAGGCATCATGTGCTAGGCGTGCCTCAAAGCGCATGCCCTCGGACAACAGCTGGTAGGCAGGGACCTGCGAAGCGGCATCGCCCAAGCAGGCGCGCAGGGTGCGTTCCCCCATCTTGCCAAAATCGAGCGCATGGCGAGCGCTCGGGTTCGTGGCCGTCAGCACGTCCTTGCGGGCAGTCTGAGACCATTGGACGGCATTGACGAGCGCGACCTCCTCACCCGCGAGAATCTCGGGGACGGTCTCAGTAAACTGATTCCAGCGAGACTTGCTGCTGGAGAGCATGGTGCCCACGAGCACGGCATAACCGCGCTTGAGCTCCTCGGGGTCCGCTTCGCGAACAAGGTCGAGGTCACACACGACCAAGCCCGGTTCGAGACGAAACGCGATAGCGGGAAGCGCATTCGCCGACGAAGCGACGAGCGGCTTCATGGTCGTCGCGACCGTGAGCATGGCGTCGAAGGTCGTCGGCAGCAGCGCGCACTCGGTTCGGCCACACCACTGGTTGGCGCACCAGCTAACGACCGAGCAGGTCGCCGTGTCGCCGACGGCGACAACGAGATCGTCACAGGTAATGCCGTTAGCCGACAGGGCGCCAAAGACGGTATCGGCATCGGCCAGCGTGGCACCGGCAGGCGAAACCTCGAGGACGAGCAGCGACACGGCAAAGCCGGCGTCGACCAGCGCATGCTCAACGACCTCGCCAAAACGCTCTGACGTGGCGGTGTTCCAAACGACCATCGCACGCTTAGGCTTGCCCACGGCCGAGGCAAACATACGCGACAGCTCATCGAACGCGCCCAATCCGACACGGACATCGACGCTGCGGTTTTGGAAATTGATCAGTTGACGGCGAATCATAGCAGTCCACGCTCCAAAAGCATCTCGGCACAAAGGTAGGAAACGTCCTCGAAGGACTTGTTGCGAATATCAAGGGTAAGGTCGGCGGCCTGGCGATACAGCGGACGGCGATGCTCAAACAGGCGCGCGGCATGCTCGGGCGAGCGGAAATCGGGGCGCGTGTCGCACCGACGAATCTGGCGCAACGAGTCCTCGAAGTCGCCCTCGAGGTACACGCACGTACCCATTTCGTGCATCAGTTTAATGTTCACTGGCGTCTCGACGATGCCACCCCCGCACGATACCAGCAGGCTGCGCTCGCTTTGAAGCGAACGGAGTGCCGAGGTCTCGAGCTCGCGAAAACGATCCTCGCCCTCGGTCTCAAAAATCTCGGTAACCGACTTGCCGCATCGACGCACGACCAGGCGGTCGGTATCGATAAAACGCCGCTTGAACATGGTGCCGACGTTGCGCGCGAGCGTCGATTTGCCCGCGCCCAAAAAGCCGATAAAGAAGATATGGTCGCAGCCGTGTTTGATGTGCTGGGACATAGAGAGACCTATTCCTCGCAGGGAAGGTCGCGCAGGGCCCGGCGCTCAAAGATACGGAAGATCTGCGTGTACCACAGGTCCTGGGTTGCTTGCGGCTTGACCAGGATGGTATCGACGCCGGCAAAGTTGCCGCTCCACACGTCCGTGTAGAGCTGATCACCAATCAGCACCGCCTCGTCGGCCGTGGCGCCGAGGCGCTTAAGACCCGCCTTGAGGGCAAACGGCGCCGGCTTCATGGCGTGGCTGATGGCCTCGAGCCCCAACTCGCGTGCAGAGCTCATGACCTGGTCGCGATGCCAGTTGTTGGACACCATGCACAGCTTAAAGCCTTTGGCACGGGCGGCATCGAGCCAAGCGGAAACCGCGGCGGGAACCTGCTCGGTATCGCGCGGCACCAGGGTGTTGTCGCGGTCGAGCAGAATGGCTCGCTTGCCGTCGGCCCACAGGGCATCAAGGTCGATGCGATCGACCGAGGCAACGTATCGTTTGGGGCTAAAAATCCTCATGCTAATTCCAAGACTGTTGGTGCTCTTCGTAGGTCTTCGAGAAATACTCCTCGTCCTGCGTAATGTAGAAATACAGGTCATCGGAGTCGGTCGGCTCAAGGGTAGCCTTGAGCGCCTCGAGCGACGGAGAGCAGATGGGCGTGGGCGGCAGGCCCTCGTGCTTATAGGTGTTATACGGGCTATCGCTCTGCAGGTCGTCGGCGGTAACCTCGCCGCCGGTAACATACATCATGGTCGCATCGCTGTTGAGATAACGCAGACCGTCAAGCTTACCGGCAAGGCGGTTGTAGAAGACCGAGGCCACGTGCGACCGTTGATCGGCGTTGAGACCCTCGCGCTCAACGATAGAGGAAAGGTTAACGATGTCGTAATCGGACATCTCCACACCGTAGCGCTCCTTGATCTTGGCCTCGCAGCTTGCAAAGTCAAGCGACTTGTACTCGGTCTTAAACTGATCGAGCATGGCGCGAATCACATCATCGGCCGTCGGCGAATCGCCCAGCGAATAGGTCTTGGGGAACAAGAAGCCCTCGAGCGAATCGTTTGCAGCACCCCTAAGGAAGCTATAATCGTCCACGTAGTTGGAGGCCTTGGCCTGGTTGAGGAAGTCTTCCTTAGAGATGCTGTCGTAGGCCTGGGCCACACGGCCGGCGACTTGATCGACCGTCAAGCCCTCGGGAATCGTCAGCGCATTGGAGCCCGCGTTGGGGCCTTCCATGAGTTGCTGCACCACCTTAGTCGTATCCATGAGCGTGGTGAACGAATAAGTACCGGGCTTAAGCGACATATCGGCGTTGAGCTTTTTTACCGCCGCATAGTAATCCTTGGGATTTTCGACGATATGGTTCTCGGAGAGAATCGAGGCGATCGTATCGCCCGAAGCACCGTCGGGAATGGTCACCGTAACCTGCTGACCAGCCGTGACCTTCGAATCCTCGCCGGCAAAGAAGCCCTTGACGACTGGCACGACAAAGAAAACGATCGCGACAAGCGCAAGCACGGCGACGACGCCACCGATAATCATAGGCACCGGGGAGCTTTTCTTTTGGGCACCACGGCGGGCGTTCGTGTTATAGCTCGATCGCGTGGCCGGAGCAACGCCGTGCGAGCCATGAGCGTGATACGAATGCGATTGGGGGGCCTGCGTTCGCTGGATAGGTGCCTGCTGCTTAAAGCGGGTACCGCCTGTAGGCTGGGCTGTACGAGCAGTGGGCTGCTGACCCGTCCGCTGAGCAGGTTGGGCCGAACGAGAGGAGGGCTGCACCGGGCGCGCGGCAGGCTGTGCCGGACGCTGGCCAGGTTGGGTAGGGCGCGGCACAGGCTGTCCCTGGCGAATCGGCTGGCGCGGATCGGAAGCGCTAGGCATGCGAGACCTCCTCGTTTTTACGATCAAGCCACGTCTGCAAAAACAGGCTAGCGGCAATCATGTCAATCTTGCCCCTCATCTGCTTTTCGTTGAGTCCCTGCTCGCGCAAGATGCGCTTGGCCTCTTGCGAGGACAGGCGCTCGTCCTCAAACTCCAGCGGAAGTTCGAGCTCGTCGGCAATCTTTTGCGCTACGGCGGCGACGCGCTCGGCCTGGGGGCCGGGCTCACCGGCCATGGTCAAGGGACGTCCGCTTACCAGGATATCGGGCTCATAGTCCTCGACCATGTAGCGAAACGTCTTGGCCATACCGGTGACCTCAGCAGCCGGAAGCACCTTGACAGGCATTGCCATCTTGCCATCACGGCTTGAGACGGCAATACCGATCCTAGTCTCCCCTATGTCCAGCGCGAGCGCGACCACAGCGACTACTTAGGTTCTTAGGCGCCGAGCGCGGTCTTGGCGGCCGCGATGGCATCGGCGATACCGGCAGCGTTCTTGCCACCGGCCTGGGCCATGTTGGGACGACCGCCACCGCGACCATCGACCAGGCCCGCGATCTGCTTGATCACATTGCCGGCGTGGAAACCGGCCTTCACAGCGTCATCGGAGCCGGCGGCGAGCAGGGCCGGGGTGCCCTTCTCGGTAACGCTGGCAACTACGCAGGCGACGGGGCCGGCAACCTTCTGGTGCACGGTATCCCAGACGTTGCGCAGGTCTGCGGCCTCGAGACCCTGGAGCTCAGCGACGACGAGCTTGTATCCATTCAGCTCGACAGCGCCGTCGATGGCGCTGGAAATGGCGTCGGAGGAGCCACCGGTCAGAGCCTTCTTGAGCTTGTTAGAAGTCTCGCGCAGCTCGGCCTGCAGGTTCTCCACGCGGGCGGGAACCTCGTCGACGCGGCACTTGAGCGCAGCGGCGGCAGCGTCAACGAGCGCCAGGCGGTCGTCCATGTAATCGAGAGCGCCCTTGGAGGTCACGGCCTCGATACGCCGGACGTTCGAACCCGTGGAGGACTCGGAAATGATCTTGAACAGACCGATCTCGGCGGTATTGGCGGCATGCGTACCACCGCAGAGCTCGCGGGAGAACGGCTGATCCTCGGCGCCCACGGAGACGACGCGGACGACGTCTCCGTACTTCTCGCCAAACAGGGCGACAGCGCCGGCGGCCTTGGCCTCATCGATGCCCATGACGCGGGTCACGACCGGCTTGGAAGCGAAAATCTGCTGGTTGACCAGGTCCTCGACAGCCTTGAGCTGCTCGGAAGACAGAGCCTCGAAGTGCGTGAAGTCAAAGCGCAGGTGCTCGGGCGTCACCAGCGAGCCGGCCTGGGAGACATGCTCGCCTAGGACCTGCTTAAGCGCGGCGTCGAGCAGGTGGGTGGCGGTGTGGTTACGGCGCAGGAAACCACGACGCTCGGCGTCGAGCGCGGCGGTCACGGTAGCACCGACGGTCAGCGTGCCCTCGGCAACGTGCGCGACGTGAGCATACAGGCCATTGTGGTTCTTGGTGTCGGCAACAGTCAGAACAACGCCCTCGGCGGAAAGCTTGCCGGCGTCGCCCTGCTGGCCACCCATCTCGGCGTAGAACGGGGTGCGGTCGAGCACGACCTCAACATCCTCGCCGGCGGCAGCGGACTCGACGGACTCGCCGTTGCGCACGATGGCGACAACCTTGGCGCCCTCAATCACATCGTTGTCGTAACCGTCGAACTCGGTCGCGGCAACCTTGTCGGAAAGCTCGACCCACACGTCGTTGAAGCTGCCCCAGGCGTCGCCCTTGGCATTGGCGCGAGCGCGGGCCTTCTGGTCCTCCATGCAAGCGGTAAAGCCATCCATGTCGACGTCATGGCCAGCAGCGCCGGCGATCTCGACGGTCAGGTCGATGGGGAAACCAAAAGTGTCGTGCAGCTTAAAGGCAACGTCGCCCGGAAGGACGGCGCCGTCGGCGAGCGCTGCCAGGGCCTCGTCAAGATAAACGCGGCCGTTGTCGAGCGTCGTGGAGAAGCGCTCCTCCTCGGAGGCAACGATACCCTTGACGAGCGCGACGTTCTTGAGCAGCTCAGGGTAGGCCTCGCCCATCTGAGCGTTGACCTCGTCGATGAACTTGGTCAGGAAGGCGCCCTCGATGCCCAGCAGGCGGCCGTGGAACACGGCACGGCGGAGCAGTCGGCGCAGGACGTACTCGCGGCCCTCGTTACCGGGCAGGATGCCGTCCGAGATCATAAAGTCGACGGCACGGGAGTGGTCGGCAATGATGCGCAGGGAGCGGCTGGCGCCGGAGTAATCGTCGGCGTCATAGGTCTTGCCGCTAATCTCCTCACCGAGCTTGATGAGGTGCTGCATCAGATCGCCGTCGTAGTTGGCGGTCTTATGCTGCATGATAGCGGCCATGCGCTCCAGGCCCATGCCCGTATCGAGGTTGCGGTGCGGCAGCTCCGGCATGGAGCCGTCCTCCTGCCGGTCGTACTGGGTAAACACGAGGTTCCAGAACTCAAGGAAGCGGTCGCAGTCGCAGCCGGGCTTGCAGTCGGAGCTGCCGCAACCGACCTCCTCGCCCATGTCAAAGTAGATCTCGGAGCACGGACCGCAGGGGCCGGTGGGGCCAGCGGCCCAGAAGTTGTCGTCCTCGCCCAGGCGGGAGATGTGATCCTCGGCAACGCCCAGAGAGCGCCACACATCGTGGGTCTCGTCGTCTTCGGTAAAGACGGTGAAGTACAGGCGGTCGAGCGGCAGCTTGAATTCCTTGGTGATGAGCTCAAAAGCCCAAGCGCAGGCCTGCTGCTTGGAGATGCCGCCAAAGGAGAAGTCGCCGAGCATCTCAAAGAAGGACAGGTGACGGCCGTCCTCACCGATGCAGTCGATGTCGTTGGTGCGGACACACTTCTGGCAGGAGATCGCGCCGATCTCCTTCATGGTCTTCTTGCCCTGGTAGTACTCCTTAAACTGGTTCATGCCGGCGTTGGCAAGCAGCAGCGAAGGATCGTCGGGGACGAGGGACGAAGAAGGATAGAGCTTAAGACCGCGCTCCTCAAAGAAGTTGAGGAACTTAGAGCGAATCTCGGCCGTAGTCATTGACGGGTAGTCAGCACTCATAGAGGGAATCTCCTCGGTTTCACATCGAAACAGTTCAAACGTAACGATATTACCATCCCACCGCGCAAGTGCAAAAAAGAGGGCCGGCACAATGCCGGCCCTTCAGCGAAATTGCATGTTAGCGCGTATGAATATTGAATCGAATTACCCCGCTAGTTGTCGTCATCGTCCATGGAGCCGTCGATGCCGGTTTTGGTGTCGTCATCCGTGTTGGAATCGTCATCCTTGGCGAAGGGATTCTTGAAGAAACCCGTCGCATCGGGCTGCAGACCCGAGAGCTTAATCCAGGGATTATCGAGCTCAGGCTTGGGCATGGCCTTGGCCTCGGGCGCAGTCTCGTTGCCGATGAGCTCGGACTCGTAGATGAACGTATCATCTCCGAGCGCGTCGTAGGCGGCGACCGGGTTCCCATCGGCATCGCGGTACGGTGTGCCCTTAAACACGGCGCCGTCGTATGCCACGAGCTGACGGCCGGTCTCATTCTCGAAGTAGTACACGAAGATACCCTTGAGGGCCGCACACAACGGGATGGCAATAATCATGCCGATGGGGCCCATGAGTGCCGAGCCAATAACGAGCGCCGTGAGGCTCATGATGGGATGCACCTGCACCGAGCTCTGCATGACCTTAGGCGAAATCACGTTATCGGTGACGTTTTGTGCGACCATCGTCACGATGAGCGTCCATAACGCCAACATGGGGCTGAACATAAAGCCGAGTACCGTGGCGATTGCTGCGCTCACCCAGGGACCGACGACCGGAACCAAATGCATGATGCCGGTAAAGATAGCCATGAGCGCCGCATACGGATGGCCGATGATCATAAAACCGATAAAGGCAAGGAAGCCACCGCAGATGGACGTCACGACCATACCGCGCATGTAGCCGCCGACGGAGCGAGAAAGGATGGCGACCATAAAGCGGTACGAGGTCTCCTTCTCCTGACCGATGATGGTGCAAATCTCGCGGTGCATGCGAGGGTAGTCGCAGGCCATCCAGTAGGCAAGCACCAGACCAAGGAAGATCACGAACAACTGCGAGGCCGTATTGGTGATGAGCGGGAACACACCGCGGCCAAGCTCGGCAGCGATCTGTGACACATACTTCGATGCCACAGCGACCAGCGACGAAAGATTATCGTCCAAATACTCCTTGAGCGGCGTGTTGTTAAGCGTCTTGGCATGCGAGATCATCTCATTGAGATCGCCACCCGCAACACGAAGCTGCTCGGGCAGGCGGCTCAGGACTTCCATGATCTGACCAAAAAGAATCGGCGACAAGATGCAAACGACACCGACGAGCACGGCAACGACAACAATAAGCGCGATAAGCGAACCGATGCCGCGATTCACACCATGGTGCTCGAGCCAGTTGGTGATCGGGGACATCACAAAAGCAATAATGGAGCCGACGGCGAGAAACTCGATAACCGGTGCCAGGATGCCCATAAGGTTAAAGATGACAGCAGCAATAACAATGCAGCCGACAACAGCCCAGATGCGCAGCGTCATAATGCGGGTGCCGCGCAGCGCGCGATCGGTTTGCTGGGGGCGCTCACTCATGAACGAATCATCACTCCGTCGGGGTCGATCTTGTCCTGAATCTTCTTAAGCGTGCGGCGCAGCAGACGCGAAACCTGCACCTGAGAAATACCCAGCTTCTTGGCGATCTCGATCTGGGTCATGCCCTTCACGAAGCGCAGCTCGATCACCTCGCGCTCGCGCGGCGAGAAATCGCGAATGGCCTCCTCAATCACCAAGCGGTCATCGGTAAAGTCGAGCTCATTATCCTCGTCGGCATAACGGTCGAGAATCGAAGGCGAATCGTCGAAATCAGATGTACCGGGAGCCTCGATAGGCACCGAGGTATAGGCCGAAGACGATTCCATAGCCTCGAGGACCTCGTCGACAGTCACATCTAGATACTCAGCGATCTCCTCAACCTTGGGCGAACGCTGCAGCTCGTTGGTAAGTTTGTCAGTAGCCTGGTTGACCTTGGCCGAGAGCTCCTGCAGACGACGCGGCACGCGTACGCTCCAGCCCTTGTCGCGGAAATGGCGTTTGATCTCACCCAGGATAGTGGGTGTCGCAAACGTCGTGAACTCAAGTCCGCGTTCAGGGTCAAAGCGGTCGATAGCCTTGAGCAAGCCCAGATAGCCGACCTGCAAAAGGTCATCGAGTGGCTCGCCGCGATTCTTAAATTTGTTGGCAAGAAACCTTACCAGGTTCATATGGGACATGACGAGCTGCTCGCGGGCGTCCGGATCACCGGTCTCCTTGTAGCGGCGAAACAGCTCGCGTGTTTTCTCCTTATCCCAAGCGGTCTTGCCGCTCCGGGAACGTTCGGTCATATTAGATATCCGCCTTGAGGTCGAGGGAAAGCGTCAGGGGCGCCGCGGTCTTTTCGTAGGAGTCGCACACGCTTGCAAGGATGAGCTCGGCATACACCGCAGCCTGGTCGTCTTCATCGACAGTCGCCTGATCGCCAAAGGTAAAGGTCATGCCCACGTGCGATTCGTCGACATCGAATTTGATCGAGATATCGTCGGAATCAACAGCCGTGCAGCCAAAGATGAAGGCTTCCTCGGCAGCCATGCGGATGTCCTCGATGCGATCGACAGACATGGAGCACAGGGCACCAACGTTGGCCGCCGTCATGCGCACAAGGCGAGCGAGACGCGGGTCGCCGGCAACGCTCAGCGTGATGGGGCAGGTTGCTTCACTACTCATCGCAGGACTCCTCGGAGGTCTCGGCAGGCGTATAGGTGTAATACTGAGCAGGCTTGGCTGCGGGCTTCTGAACATCGTCGTCGTCAGCAGCGGCATCGTCATCGCCAATCAGAACGCGCTCAGTAGGCTGCTCGGCCTCGGCGGCGGCAGCGGCGAGCTTGCGATCGGCGTCGGCAGCAGAAGCCTTCACCTTATTGAAGAGCTTCTGCACGGCACCGGCGGCAGAATCGGTCACGCTCGACACGGCGTTGCTGGCCTCGGCCATACTGCCCGTGACCTCGGAAATGTCGCGAACGACGGCCTCAACCTCAACGAGGTTGGACGTCAGGGCGTCAACGGCGGTCTTGCTCGACTTAAGCAGCGGCTCAATCTGGGCAAGTGCCGGTGTAAGCTCGTCGACAGCGCCGTCGAGTTTTGCCACCACCGGCTGCGCCTCGGCGATAGTGTTGTTGAGGTCGGTTACGGTCTTATCGAGCGAGTCGACAACGGTGCGGGTCTTGCGCAGCGTGAGCGCGAGCTCAGCGATAGCCCACACGCCGGCAATGGCAAGCACCAGCAGGGCAATTTGAATGGGACTCATACAAGCCTCCCGGAAAAATCGAAATACAGACGCTGTTCATGGTACCCCAAAGAAGGGGAAAGATACCCAAAGGGAATGTGCGAGGTGCCGATGACCTACTTGGGCGCGTTACCGCTACGGTCACGTTCGCTTTGCTCCACACGCCACTCTTCCCAACCGCGGCCGGCAGGCTGCCAAAAGGCACCATGTTCCAGGCCGTCGGGCAAGTAGCGCTGATCGACCCAGCCTTCGGGATAATCGTGCGGATACTTGTAAACGCCGTACTCATCGCTACCAGGGCGATGGCGATCGCGTAGGTAACTGGGCACCTCGCGAAGACCACTGCTGTGGATATCGGCTAGCGCCGCATCGATCGAGGCCTCGCACGCATTGGACTTAGGCGCCAAGCACACATAGAGCGCAGCTTGTGCCAGGTTAATGCGACATTCAGGATAGCCAATAACTTCAGCAGATTTAAAGGCAGCATGCGCCACCAAAAGTGCCTGCGGATCGGCATTGCCAACGTCCTCAGAAGCCTGAATCATAATGCGGCGGGCGATGAACTTAGGATCCTCGCCCGCATCGATCATGCGCGCGAGCCAATAAATGGTGGCATCGGGGTCGCTGCCGCGCATGGACTTGATGAACGCACTGATAATGTCATAGTGCATGTCGCCGTTTTTGTCATACGAAAAACCGCGACGCGGATTGGCAATCTTCACGTCATCCACGGTAATGGGATAGCGCTCCCCCGCCGCAGGCGCTGGCGTTCCCTCGGTATCGGGACGCGTGACGGCAATCTCGCTCGCAAGCTCGAGCGTCGTGAGCGCCGAGCGAGCGTCGCCGGCGGCCAGCGTGCAGATGGTCTTAACCGTATCCTCATCGGCCGAGAACTTGCCGTTCAGACCCTGCGGCGCCTCGAGCGCACGCTCGATAAGCGTGGCGATATCCTCGTCTTTGAGGTGCTCAAGCTCCACCACGCGACCACGCGAGAGCAATGCCGAGTTGACCTCAAAGTACGGATTCTCCGTCGTGGCGCCGATCATAATGACGGTACGATTCTCGACTGCATGCAACAGGGCATCCTGCTGCGACTTGGAAAAG
>ERZ791915.1203-NODE-1203-length-20967-cov-4.575603_pt1 | contig 20967 bp, 18 predicted proteins | sample MGYA00510139_ERZ791915 | MGnify/ENA primary metagenome ERZ791915 (study PRJEB30046, sample SAMN00792117) | human gut metagenome | study: EMG produced TPA metagenomics assembly of the A metagenome-wide association study of gut microbiota in type 2... | reverse complement strand
ACTCGCATGGCAAAAAATAATTTTTGTTCTTCATCATTTAAATATTTATCAATAAATACTTTGTCTTCTACTGTCAGTTTAGCTTTAATAGCTCGCCAAAATTGTCTTATACGCTTAATCATTATTCTAAATAAATTAATTCCTTAAATAATTTATTTTTGATATAAAGCTGTGCCTGCGCCTTAGTTTGATTTGTTAAAGCTAATTCCACAACTTTTCCCTCAGCACGCAATTCATTTACTAAAGCAATAGCATCATTTAATTTATCACTTGTATAGGCAACATATATATCCTTTTGATTTTCATCACTCGTAAATTCATCAATATTATTTTGTTTATCTAAAGCTAACATCAATCTTTCTATACCCATAGCAAAACCTGTAGCAGGGCAATCTGTGCCAAAATCAGATAACATTTTGTCATATCTACCGCCACCGCAAATTGGATAACCTATCATTGGTGCATATACTTCAAAAATCATACCTGTATAATAATCAAAATCACGAATAACACCTAAATCGAATTTTACAAAATCTGCTAAATTATATGCTTTCAATAAAGTGTAAATATCATGTAGATTATCTAAAGCTTTTCTACTTTGTTCATTCAATGCCAAATTATTTGCAATCTCTAAAACTTCTTCTTTTCCCTGTAACATTGGAATAGATTTTAATGCTTCTTTTGCTTGTTTAGGCAATTTTGTATCTTCTACAGCATTAGTTAAATCCACTAAGTTTCTCTGTTCTAAAGCTTGTCTAATTTGTAATTGTTTTTCTTGAGATAATCCCATCTGTTGCATGATACCATTGATAAAATCAACTTGACCTATACATACCTCAAAATTTTTCAAGCCAACTTTTTGTAAACTATCCACAGCTAAAGCAATTACCTCAGCATCACCTAAAGCTTCAGCTACCCCCATCAATTCTACGCCAGCTTGATAAAATTCACATTGACGACCTTCTTGTGTCTGTTCATAACGATATACATTACTAATATAAGAAAGTTTATATGGAAGAATATCATCACTCATTCTACTAGCTGCTACACGCGCAATTGGTGTTGTCATTTCATGACGAAGAGCTACTGTTTTATTATTTTTATCAAAAAATTTAAATAGATGAGTTTCTATGCCACTACGATTGTTAATCGTTAAAGTATCTACATATTCAATTGTTGGTGTAACAATTTCATCATAACCCCAAAGACTAAAATTTTTTGCCAATTTAGATTCAATCTCACGTTTTACTTTTGCATCTTTTGGCAAAAAATCTCTTGTTCCATACGGTATTTCTAATAATAGACCTTTGTTCATAAAAAATATTCCTCCATTCATTGCCTTTGTTATTTTAAACGGTTCAATACCGTATCATAACCATCTGCTCCATAATTTAAGCATCGCTTTACTCGACTGATTGTCGCTGTACTCGCTCCTGTGCGTTCTACGACTTCTTCATAAGTATGACCAGCACGAAGCATTCTAGCTACTTCTAATCTTTGAGCCAAAGCTTTCAATTCACTTACTGTACAAATATCTTCAAAAAACTGATAACATTCTTCTGTATCCTTGAGTGTTAACATAGCCTTACATAACTGATCCGTTAAATTATCTCTTAATTTAGGATTTACCATTTTTATACTCCTTTTACTTTTTTACTTTATCACTTTAACTTACGAAAATTTTATATATATAATAATCCATCTATATCTAACTGTCAAGTATGAGCTAAATTACTATAAATTTAAACATTTAAGAAGAACTATCAGAAAATTCATATTTAAAATATTTTTTTTATTTTTGTGTTGACAATATGGGTGTATAAATGCTATTATATGGGTGTCGGAACAAATGAGATATACAATCACATATGTGATGATGCATGTTTAGACAGCTTAGTTTATAATAACTATAGACATTTAAACTTTAATATTTATATTTTGAAAAGAGGTCTTAACATGCAACCCGTATCTAGAAGAATTTTAGTCAAAGTCGCTCATATGTATTATGGAGCCGACATGAAACAAAGTGATATCGCTAAAAAATTAGGAATTGACCGCTCTACTGTTAGTAAATATCTAAAAAGAGCAAAAGAAACTGGTATTGTAAAAATCTTCATAGCTCAAGACAATTTTGAAACAATTGAATCTCAGTTAGAAGAAAAGTTTAATTTAAAAGAAGTCTATATCGTCCCATCTAGTGAAAATAAAGATGAAGTTTATTCCAATTTGGGTAAAGCCGGACTAAATCTATTAAAACGTCTAATCAAGGACAAAATGGTAATCGGCTTTAATTGGGGTCGTTCCATGGGAGCTATTGGCTATCAAGCAGCTATCGAAAATTTCCCAGCTGTTGATGCTGATTTCGTACCTTTAGTTGGTGGTTCTGAAAGCTTAGATGTTGACCTTCATGTAAATACAATTTGCTATAAGGTTGCAAATGCATTTCAAGCTAGAAGCCATTATCTTTATGCTCCAGCTATAACGAAAAATACAGAAACAAAAAAAGCAATTATAAACGATACTAATTATTTAAGAATTCAAGACTTATGGGATAAATTAGATGTAGCCTTTTTAGGTATTGGTTCTCCTACATCTGCTTCCAACGTAATTTGGACTGATGGACTAAAATCAGAATACATCACTTCTTCCTTTGGTAATCGTATCATCGGTGAAACTTGCACTCGTTTTTATGATAAAAATGGTAACGAAGTACCAACTGAAGTTGTAGATAGGACAATCTCCATACCTTTTTCTCAATTACATAAAGTCAAATATGTAATCGGAGTTGCAGCTTCTGACGAAAAAGTTCCAGCTATCTATAGTGCATTAAAAGGAAAATTAATCAATATTTTAATCACTGATGAAAGCACTGCAAAAAAATTACTTAATTTTAACAGTTGATAAATAAAAAGGAGGAAAGCTCTCATGTTCTGGACATTTATTGTATTAGGTATAGTAATGTGGCTTCTCCAAGGTTTATTGAATATTTACCAATTAAAAAAATTTAATAAGGAATTAAAAAATCTTCGTCAATCTGGCCGAGTCGCAATCGGCAAGGCCAGAGGCAGATTTAAAGCAGGTTGTCTATTACTCTTGTGTATAGATGATGACTGTAAAATCATCACCGGAAAAAAACTACAAGGTGTAACAAGTTTTGCTAGATTTAAAGATTTCAATGAATTAAATGGATATTACCTTCCAGAAATCACTGAAAAAGACTGCCAAAACTTTGACAAACAAACAAGCTCTGCCATCTTATCTGCCGTTGAAGAATATAAACAATATACAAAACAACAAAAAGAAGCGTCCACATGCATTGAAAATGCATCACAATAATCAAAAAATTCTAAATTAAAGGAGAGAATATTTATGGACACTTTAGTACTACTAGCTCAAGGTTTTATTGGTATGTTTAACAAAGGTGGCGAAACGTTCATCGGTCTTGTTTCTGGTATCGTTCCTACCCTCATCTGCTTATTGGTAGCAATGAATGCAATTATCCTCTTTGTCGGCACTGATAAAGTTGAAAAATTCGCTCATCTCTGTGCTGGTAATGTTATTTCTCGTTACATGATTTTACCTGTTATTGGTACATTCTTCTTCTGTAATCCAATGACTTTATCTCTTGGTAAATTCATGCCAGAAAGATACAAACCATCTTATTATGCAGCAGCTTCTCGTTCTTGCCATACATTAAATGGTTTGTTCCCACACGTAAATCCTGGTGAATTGTTCGTATTCTTAGGTGTTGCTAATGGTATTACTCAACTTGGTTTATCTACAGTAGACTTAGCTCTTCGCTATTTCTTAATCGGTATTTTAATCAACTTCATCGGAGGCGTTGTCACTGACTTCACTACTGCTTATGTATCTAAACAACAGGGCGTAGTTTTAAGTGATAAAGTAAAAACTACTCATTAATTTTTATCAAGCAAATTTAATTCGTATATAAAATAAAGGAGATATTTATCATGGCTCAATATAAAGATGTTATTGTTAATGCTGGTGCTGGCGGATTTGGCGGACCTCTTGTATTAAAACCAGATGATAAAAAGAATAAAGTTGTTAATATTACAGGTGGGGTTATTTCTCCTGTATCTCAAAAAATCGCAGAATTAACAGGTTGCGAACTTGTTGATGGTTTCAAAACTAGTGTTCCTGATGATGAAATTCTCTGCGTAATCATTGATTGTGGCGGTACACTTCGTTGCGGTATTTATCCTAAAAAACGCATCTACACAATCAACTTAAATCCAACTGGTGCAAGCGGCCCTATGGCTAAATACATCACAGAAGATATTTATGTATCCGCAGTAAAAGAAAATTGTATCTCTTATGCTTCCGCTGAAGATGCTGCTAATGCACCAAAAGTTGCACAAGCTCCTGCAGAAGAACCAAAAAAATCCACTTACGATACAAGCAAAAAAATCACTGAACAAACTGATGTAGGCTTTATGGCTAAAGTTGGTAAATTCATGGGTTATATCACAGCTACTTTATATCAAGCTGGTCGTGATACTATTGAAACAATCTTAAAAACTATCTTACCTTTCATGGCATTCGTTTCCATGCTCATCGGGGTAATCTTAGCAAGCGGTATCGGTGATATCATCGCTCATGTACTTACACCTCTTGCCGGCTCTGTAATCGGTCTTGTTATCTTAGCATTAATTTGTTCCTTCCCATTCCTTTCTCCATTCCTCGGCCCTGGCGCTGTTATCGCTCAAGTTATCGGTGTATTAATCGGTGTTGAAATCGGTAAAGGTAATATTCCTCCTAGTCTTGCACTCCCTGCATTATTCGCTATCAATGCTCAGGCTGCTTGCGACTTTATCCCTGTTGGTTTAGGTCTTGCCGAAGCTGAACCTCAAACTGTTGAAGTTGGTGTTCCTTCTGTATTATATTCTCGTTTTATCACAGGTCCAATCAATGTTGTTTTAGCATGGCTTGCTAGCTTCGGTTTATACGAAAGCTAATTTATCAATAATCAATACAAGGAGATTATCTTATTATGAAAAAAATATATTCTACTATTGTTAAAGATTTAGGTCCTATGGCAGAAGATTTTATCGGTGAAAAAATGATTATTCTCTTCAACGAAAATGCTCCTGCTGAACTCGCTGAATTCTGCGTACTTCATACTGGTAATGAATTAACTGATACTGTAGAAGTTGGCGATATTTTAAAAATCAACGATACTGAATACAAAATTGTAGAAGTAGGCTGTGAAGTTCAAAAAAATCTTAAAGATTTAGGTCATATCGCTCTTCGTTTCAATAATAATGAAGAAGGCGAATCCTTAGAAGGTAGTCTTTATCTTGAAGATAAAGCAGTTAGCCTTCCTTCAGTTGGCTCTGAAATAGCTATCTTCAAAGCATAATAAATAATAATAACAAAATTATATAAATTGGAGTGATTTTATATGTCATGGTTAGCCCTTGAAGGTAAAACAGCTGTTGTTACTGGTGGTGCTTCTGGCATTGGTAAAGCTGTAGTTCAAGCATTCTTAGATAATGGTGCAAATGTTGTTGTTTGTGATATGAACCCACAAACTCCTGAATATGATTTACATGAAGGCAGTGGAGAATTCCTCTATGTTCCTACTGATGTTACTAAAGCTGATAGCGTAAAAGCTATGGTAGAAGCTGGTAAAGCAAAATTCGGTAAATTAGATATCCTCGTAAATAACGCTGGTATCAATATTCCTCGTCTTTTAGTAGATAAAGATGATCCATATGGTAAATATGAACTAGATGAAAATGTTTTTGATAAAGTTTCTGCTGTAAATATCAAAGGTGTTTACCTTTGCGCACAAGCATTAGGACATGAATTCGTAAAAAATGGCGAAGGCGTTATCATCAATATGTCTTCCGAAAGTGGTCTTGAAGGTTCTGAAGGTCAGAGCATCTATGCTGCAACTAAAAATGCTGTTAACTCTTTCACTCGCTCTTGGGCTAAAGAATTAGGTAAACATCATGTTCGCGTTGTTGGCGTAGCTCCTGGTATCTTAGAAGCTACAGGACTCAGAACATTAGCTTATGAAGAATCTTTAGCCTATACTCGTGGTATTACTGTAGAACAGTTACGTGCTGGATATACAAATACAAAAACAACTCCACTTGGACGTGATGGAAAATTAACAGAAGTTGCTGATATGGTTATGTTCTTAAGCAGTCATCGTGCTTCTTATGTACATGGTGTAACATTCAACGTTGCTGGTGGTAAAACTAGAGGTTAATAATTATATTATTAAAACTATATAGATAGGACAGATACTTATGCTTAATATAAATAAAAAAGCCACCATGAAATTGCCGTTTCATAGTGACTTAAAGCCTAATCATTGCACAGACCTAGGCTAAGTAAAGCATATGATAAAGATTTTATCCTGTCAAGCAAAACTAATTTATCCCCATCTTAAAAACAGTCAATATTAATTGGCTGTTTTTTTTGCTCTTATAGTTAACTAAATATTTTTAAAGGTTGACAATTATATGCATATATGATTTAATAACAATAAATTATTGTTTATATGTTCATCTTCTTTATTGGTATAAAAATTGATATAAAAAATGAACTGCTTAACAAATAATTAAATGAGAGGGATTTTTATGATATTAACAAAGAAAAAAGAAATCTTATCCACGAAAAGTATGATTTTATCAGCTTTATTCGTAGCTTTAATCGCAATTGGTGCTTTTATTAAAGTTCCTGTTCCAGTTTGCCCTTTTACTTTGCAATTATTATTTACTACTTTAGCTGGACTTCTTTTAGGAGCTAATCTTGGTTTTGTCAGTGTCTGTGTTTATATAATCATTGGCTTAATCGGTATTCCTATTTTCACTGAAGGCGGTGGCCCTGGATATATTTTTCAGCCAACTTTTGGTTATCTAATTGGTTTTGCCTTTGGTGCTTATGTCGCTGGCTATCTCACTCAAAATCGCACTAAATTATCTTTCATTTATCTACTATGCGTTAACTTCCTCAATCTTTTAATCGTTTATGCCTTTGGTATGGTCTATGTATATATCATCAACAATTTTTATTTAAACACTCCTATTGGTATTTGGCCTGTAGTTTTATATTGTTTCTTATTAGCTGTTCCTGGCGATATTGTTCTTTGCATTCTCGCTGCCATATTAGGTAAAAAATTAATACCTAATTTAAAACATTATAAATAAATTATTTAGAAAAGAGATGTCTTATGAGTAAAGGTCTTTTTATTACTGCAACTGGTACTGATATCGGCAAAACTTATGTCACTGCCTTATTAGTAAAAAAACTTCGCGAAGCTAATTTCAATGCTGGCTATTATAAAGCAGCTTTAAGTGGTGCTGATAATATCGCTGAAAGTGATGCTGGCTTTGTCAATCGCATTGCCAATATCCATCAAGATGAGCAAAGTTTATTATCTTATCTATATAAAAATTCTGTATCTCCTCATCTAGCTGCTAAAATCGAAGGCAATCCTGTAGAAAAAGATACTGTAATTTCTGATTATGCTACTGTACAAAAAAATTATGATTATGTAACAGTTGAAGGCAGTGGTGGTATAATCTGCCCTATTCGCTATGATGATAAAGCTAAATATTTTCTCACAGATATCATAAAATGGCTACATCTTCCAACATTGATTATTGCTGATGCTGGTCTTGGCACTATAAATTCTGTAGTGTTAACAGTGGAATATTTAAAACATCAAAATATTAAAGTACAGGGAATTATTTTAAATAATTACACTGGTGGTATTATGCAAGAAGATAATATCAAAATGATTGAAGACTTAACTGATATTCCTGTCATAGCTTTAGTAAAACCAAATGATAAAGATATCAATATTGATGCTAAATTTTTAGCAAGTTTATATTTATAATTAAAAACTAACTACAATTAAATATTAAATTCAAAAGAAATGGATTGATTTTATGTGTAATATTAATTGGATAGATGAAGATTTAAAATATATCTGGCACCCTTGCTCACAGATGAAAGATTATGAAGAATTAAAACCTATCGTTATCGACCATGGAAAAGGTTCTTATCTTTATGATATCAATGGCAAAGAATATATCGACATCATCAGCTCATGGTGGTGCAATCTCTTAGGACATGCCAATCCTAAAATTAATGAAGCTATCAAAAATCAATTAGATAATCTAGAACATGTTATTTTTGCCAATCTTTCACATAAACCAGCTATCAAACTTTGTCAGGAATTGATTAAAGTTGTGCCTAAAGGTTTATGCAAATTCAATTTCAGTGATAACGGCTCTGCTTCTGTAGAATGTGCTTTAAAAATGGCTTTCCAATACCATTATCAAACAGGCAATCCACAAAAACAGCGTTTCATGTGTTTATCTGAAGGTTATCACGGTGAAACAATCGGTGCTTTATCCGTAGGTAGCATGGATTTATATGCCAAAATCTACAAACCAATGCTTATGAATGCTGTACATACATCAGCACCAGATTGTTATCGTTGCCCTTATCATCAAAATCGTGAAACTTGCAAATGTGAATGTTTCGTGCATGCCGAAGAAGATTTTGCTAAATATGGCAATGAATTAGCAGCTGTCATCGTTGAACCACTCATTCAAGGCAGTGCTGGTATGCGAATTTATCCACCACTTTATTTAGAAAAACTTCGCAAACTCTGTGATGAATATAATGTATTATTAATCGCTGATGAAATCGCAACTGGCTTTGGTCGCACAGGTAAGATGTTTGCTTTTGATTATACAAATGTTTCACCTGATATCATGACTATTTCCAAAGGTTTGACAGGTGGCTATATGCCAATGGCGATAACTATAACTACACAAAAAATCTATGATGCTTTTTATGCAGATTATAATGAAGGCAAAGCGTTTATGCACAGCCATACTTATAGTGGCAATCCATTAGGCTGTAGTGCAGCTTTAGCTGTACAAAAAATCTTGCGAGAAGAAAATATTTTAGCCAAAGCTCAAGATACGGCAAAATATCTCCATGAAAAAATACAAGCAACTTTCTTAAATCATCAAAATGTCGGTGAAATCCGCCATTTAGGCTTGATAAATGCCATTGAACTTGTAAAAGATAAAGATACAAAAGAAGCTTTCGACAGCAAAAAACGACTTGGCTATCAAATATATAAAAATGCCCTCCAAAAAGGTTTATTACTTCGCCCTCTAGGTGATGTATTGTATTTCAATCCGCCATTAAATATCAATAAACAAACATTAGACAAAGCCATTTCCATTTGCCATACTTCCATAAATGAAGTTTTAAATTCCTAAAATTAAAGACTATATTTAGACTAAAAAATTCTCTTAGTTTAAATATAGTCTTTTTTTATATATCTTTCCCTATAATTCCTTGATAATCTAGTTCTAAAAATTATATACTATAAAAAAACACATTTTTAGGGTATCTATATGATTTTACGCAAACAACAAAAAAAATTTAAATTACGCTTTCGTGCCTTTAAACGAAAACCATTTTTATTTTTACGTCATTTTTTACTCATCATTATTTTTCGTTTTTTCGGTGTCATTATTTGTTTGTTTTTCACAGTCTTACCTTTACCACTCAGCAACTTCATTCAACATTTGATGAATTTAAATCTATCACTTAATTCACTAAAAGATATCCTCTCATCTGTAAAACAACTCGCTACTAATTTTTATACTATAATCCCTTCGACCAATGATATTATGCGTTTTATCAAATCATTTTTGTTGAATTTTTCACCTAGCAATTTTTATAATATCTTACGCAGTTTGCCACATGACTTACGCCAATTATTTTTACAGATATTTGATTACTTACGTCAACGCTTAAAAGATATACGCTTATTTATCAGGTCTTTATTTCCCTTGCGACAAGCTTTCTCGCGATTTCATAAATTCATCATCACTCATGCTAGATTAGCTAGGCGTCTATTTCGCAATCTATTAATGGTATTTTTTAACGTATTATTGATAAAAATATTATTCTTAATCATTATCCCATTACTTGGTATCAGTACTATTTATTTTATCGGTATAGACATCAGCTTGATTATCATTGCTACATTGAGTTTATTGACTTCACAACTAGGTACTTTAATCGGTAAATCAGTTACTAATATTCTCATTCGTCTATATGATATAATCCAACAACGAACAACTAAAATGAATATATTTTTATTTCTTATCGCTTTGCTTTACAATAAAATATCTTTATTTATCAAAAATATTCGTCTACGTTTAATTTTTCTTTTTAGTTGTCTTTTGCAAAAAATATGTTTATATTTTATTGCCCTTTATCTTTATTACAAAATCCAACGACAAAAATTCTAATTAAGGAGCATAACTTATGTATTCTAAAAAATCTCTTTCTCTTTTACTAGCACTTGGTGCATTTGGCTGTTTTATGCCTACTACATTTGCCAATGAAACACCTAATGCTCATAGCTTAGTTGAAAATAATAATCTCATTGCTTCACCTAATTACACTACAATTATCACTAAAGAACAAATACATGATAATCACTATAAAAATCTAGCAGAAGCTCTCTCTTATGCTAATGGTGTAACTGTAAATTCAGGCTCACTGAATACTTCTCATATGGTAGTACGTATTGATGGAGATGATAGAGTAGCTATTTTCGTTGATGGTCGTCGCATGAATATGAATAAAGGTATCATGAGTGGTCGTGCATCTTATGATTTAGATTTATTGCCATCTATAATGAATGTAGAACGCATTGAAATTCTTCATGGTGCAGTTGGTTCTACATATCTAAATTATGATACTCCTGCTGGGGCTATCAATATCGTTACTAAAAAAGGCGATAAACGTGAAACAACTGTTGATTTAGCTGCTGGTGAACACGGCTCTTGGAAAGTTAAAGCCATAACAAGTGGTAGCTTAGATGATTGGTCATGGGTAGCTACTGGTGGTTTTGATAATGTCGATTATATGAAATATAAAGGCACAGATGACCACACTCATGAAATGCCAAATTCCGACAATAATCGCCGTGAAATGGCTTATCGCATTGATAAGAAATTGACGGATAACACTTCTTTAACTTTCGATTATGGTCATCTAAGCAATGATACAGGTACATGGATATCCAAAAGTTATCCACAGGATTATAATTATGAAAAATTAATCAATCATTTCGCACTCACTTATAATTATAAAGAAAATACTGAGACTCCAGCATTTTTAGCAATTTATCACTATTATACTCAAGGAGATAGCTATATCCCTACTGGGCTAAGTGACCAAGAAAATGAAAAGACTTATAGTCGCTGGGAAAATACTACTCAAGGTATTGATTGGCATGATGCTTGGAAAATCAGTAAAGACCACACCGTTTCTGCGGGACTTACTTATCGTAAAGATGAAGTTGATAATATAAACAACGATTACAATAATATTTTCAGTGGCAATTATAATAAATCTATGGATAATTTTTCTGTTTACCTACAAAGCACTCGCCGTTTTGATAAATTAACACTGACTGGAACATCTGCTTACAATAATAACAGTGAATTCGGTGGAAAATACGTTTCTAATGGTGCTTTAGATTATAAAGCTGATGAAAATACTGTTATCTATGCTTCTTTGAGTCAAATTTATGCTACGCCATTTTTAGATGATTTATATTTCAATAATGCGCATATTCAAGGAACTCCTAATTTGCGACCAGAAACAGGTTATAAAGGCAGTCTAGGTGTACGCTATAAATTAAATCCTACAAGCAATATCAATTTCAATGCTTTCCTAGAAAATATAGATGATCCATTAGGCTGGAGATATGAAAATAATAAATTCCATGCTGTAAATTTTGAAAATCAGAAAAAACGTGGTTTCCAATTAGAATATAATAAAATTTTCAGTCCAAAATACGATATGTCTCTTGCTTATACTCGTACAATTGCACATACTGATTTTGCTGATGGTAACGGCAATCAAACTGATGTCAATGCAGTAGCTCCAAGTAGCTATAAACTTCGCTTTAGTTATCATGATGATACATGGCATAATAATATTCTACTAAATGCTGTATCTGGTAGAGATACAAATTATTATAGCGATAGCAATTATTATATACTTGACGCTAATCTCAATTATAAAATCAATGACCAATGGTCAACATATCTGAAATTAGCCAATATCACCAATGTATCTTATGAAACTATCGGCTCTTTCTTAGATGGAGATTGCCCTGCTCCTGGTAGAACTGTACTCATGGGTATGGAATATAATTTCTAAACTAAAATATAAATAAAAAACAAAAAGGTAGATTAATTTATATATAATCTACCTTTTATTTTTTGCTTATTTATTTTGCGATATTTAATTTTCAAATCATTTAATAATATTATTAAGTGTTTTTAGCAATGATAGCACCGATTACACCGCCAATTAATACTGCAGCTGTGATATCGCCTTTATCATAATCTTTGTCGCTATCATCATCGCGGTCATCTCTATCGTCACGGTCATGACGTGGAGGTCTATCTCTATCCCAATCATCGTCATCATCATCATGACGAGGTGGTGGTGGAGTCCAATCATCATCGTCTCTATCAGGACGAGGTGGTCGCTTATCATCTCTGTCATCATCGCGAGGTGGAGGTGGTTTTTTCCAATCCTTATCCTCATCAGAGCGACCTCTATTCCAATGATCATCTTTATCAAAGCCGACTGTATCGAATTGCTGTTCATAAGCAACATTTGTATTCAAAGCTGCTGCTGAAGCTTGATTCATACTATAAACATAACTCACTGGACTGCATAAGAAACAAGATAATGATACAGCTGTTATAATTTTTTTCGCTCGCTTAGAAAATAATTCTTTCATTTTGCTACCCTCCCTATCTAAAAGTTATATACATAAAATTAAACATCAAGTATTTTTAGCAATTACTGCACCAATTACGCCACCAATTAACACGGCAGTTGTGATATCTCCTTTATCGTAATCATTATCATCATCTTTATCGTGTCTATCATGTTTTGGTGGAGGAGGTGGTGGATCATGTCTTTCTTCATGACGAGGAGCTGCACTTACTGTGGATAATTGTACAGCATAACTCACAGGGCTACACAAAAAACATGCTAGGGCTATTATTCCTATAAAATTTTTTAAACGTCCTTTAATTAATTTTAACATATTTACACAACCTTTTATACATCTTTTTTTATTTATGTACATCTTATATATTAAATATATCATGAGAAAATTAAATTATACTTAAAATATTATTTAAAATTAATTAAAATTTTCTAGCTTATCCTTGCCAATAAAAAAGCCATTATCTATAATGAAAAAATGTATTAAATATTTTTAAAGGAGTATCTTTTATTTATGATAAATTTAAACAATCTCTTAACTGAAAAACGCAATCCTTATACATTAAATATTGATAATGTATCCACTTTAGAAATGTGTATGCTTCTAAATGAAGAAGACAAACGCGTAGCCATTGCTATCCGTAATGTATTGCCACAGATTGCCATGGCTGTTGATGAAATCACCTCTCGCCTCAAAGACGGTGGTCGTTTATTTTATATCGGTGCTGGCACATCAGGTAGACTTGGCATCTTGGACGCTGTAGAATGTCCGCCAACTTACAGCACTGACCCTGAAATGGTACAGGGAATTATCGCAGGTGGTTATAATGCAATCTTCAAAGCCCAAGAAGGTGCAGAAGATTCTTTAACTCTCGCTCAAGAAGATTTACAAGCAAAAAATTTATCCGCCAAAGACTGTGTTGTCGGTATCGCAGCCAGTGGTAGAACTCCTTATGTAATCGGTGGACTAGATTTTGCCAATAGCATAAATGCCTTGACTATCGCCATCAGTTGCACTAGTAATAGTGAAATCAGCTCCCATGCCAAAATCGCTATCGAAGCTTTGACTGGCCCAGAAGCCATCACAGGTAGCACACGCATGAAAGCAGGTACTGCCCAAAAAATGATTTTAAATATGCTCTCTACTTGCACCATGATAAAATTGGGTAAAGTCTATAGTAATCTAATGGTTGATGTAAAATCATCTAATAAAAAACTCGAAGAAAGAGCAAGACGCATATTAATGGAAGCTACTAATTGCGACCGACAAACTGCTATTGATACTTTAGCCATCACTCAAGGCAAAGTAAAACCTGCCATTTTAATGTTACTTGCCAATATCTCCTATGAAGAAGCACTCTCTAGCTTAAATAATAATGAAGGTTTTATTTCCAAATCATTAAATAGTATGAAAAAATAATTGCGAGGTTTCTATGAATTTACAACAAACAGCTTTTGCTATCTATGAACTTATGAAGTCATTTTCTATCTTAAAAATAACTAATTGTATGACTAGACTTCGCTTACAATTAAAAACAGAAGATATCGCTAATTTACCCTTAAAAGAATTAAAAAATATTCCTAACGTCTTAGGCGTAAACTTAAATGATAATGAACTACAAATCATCTTAGGCCCTGGAAAAGTAAATGAAGTAACGGCTGAATTCAAAAAATTATATGCAAATAAAAATCTTGAAACTAATACTCAAAATACAAATCAAGATACAAATAACAATCAAAAACAATTTGGCAATGCCGAAGAACTTCATCAACAAATCCGCAAAAAAAATGCTACACCTTTTAAATTATTATTGAAACGCATTTCTAATATCTTCATGCCACTTATACCTGCATTTATCGCTTGCGGTCTAATCACAGGATTATTAAATATTGCCTTTAAAATTGATCCTACACTTACAAACTACCCTGCAATCCAAGTTTTACAAATAGCAGGAAATGCTGTATTTTTCGGCTTAAATATCTTTGTTGGCATCAACACCGCTAAAGAATTCCATGCTTCTCCTATGCTCGGCGGTACTATGGCAGCTATCATCACACACCCAATGCTCAACAATATCAGCCTATTTAATATAGATTTACTAGCAGGTCGTGGTGGTATCGTTGCCGTCTTATTAGTAGTTGCTTTTTCCTCATGGTTAGAAAACAAATTGCACAAAATCGTGCCGAAAATTTTAGATTTATTCTTAACACCACTACTTGTAATCTTAATCGCCACTTTCCCTGCTCTATTCATCTTACAACCTATCGGCGGTATCATCGCTGAGACTATCGGCGTACTCGTAACATCTGCAATCAATTCTGGTGGTGCTATCACTGGCTTTATCATCGGCGGTATCTTCTTGCCACTAGTTATGACTGGTCTTCACCAGGGACTCACACCTATTCACGCCGAACTGCTCAATCAATATGGCGTTACTATCCTTTTACCTATATTAGCTATGGCAGGCGCAGGGCAAGTCGGTGCTTCTATCGCTGTATATCTCAAAACTAAAAATCAAAAATTAAAACAAACCATAGCTTCTGCCCTTCCTGTCGGCTTCATGGGCATTGGCGAACCTTTGATTTACGGCGTAACCTTACCACTTGGCAAACCATTTATCTCCGCTTGTATCGGCGGTGCTTTTGGTGGTGCAGTGCAAGCATTTTTCCATGTAGGTGCTACCTCCATTGGCTTATCCGGTCTACCGCTCACAGCTAGTACAGACAAAATGCTTTATTATCTAATCGGACTTTTCACAGCCTATATTTTCGGCTTTATCGCCACATTAATAATCGGCTTTAACGATCCTATCGAGGAGTGATATTTTGCAAAACGGCATTTCCATTTATCTTGGCTTAGATAATACATTAGAAGAAAATTTAAATCTAATTCATCTAGCCCATAAATATAATCTCAATCGCATTTTTACCTCATTTCATATACCCGAAACAAATATTTCCCATTTTCAACAAGATTTACAGACAATTTTAAAACTCACACAAAAATATAATATGGAAGTAATCTGTGATGTATCGCCAAATACTCTAGCCTTATTAAATTTAGATACATTAAATATCCAAGAATTAGCTACTCTTGGCATAACTACACTTCGCTTAGATTTTGGCTACAGTGCCGAGCAAATAGCCGAATTAAGTCATCAAAATATAAAATTACAATTCAACGCTTCAACTATCACTCAAGAATTTCTTGATGAATTAAATCATTACCAAACAGATTTCCAACATATTGATGCACTCCATAACTTTTATCCTCGTGAAGGCACAGGTCTAAACATAAAAAAATTACAACAACAAAACGAATTACTTCATAAATATAATATTTCCGTAGGTGCTTTCATACCTAGCTATAACAAAGCTCGCTCACCAATCAAAAAAGGCTTGCCAACATTAGAAATACACCGCTATCAAACAGCCAGCCTTGCCATGCGACATCTAAAATTACTAGGTATAGACTCCATTTTTATCGGCGATAGCCTACCTACAGAAGACGAAATCCAAGAATTAGCCAATTTAACTGATGAATATATCTTATTAAAAGCAAAAAAATTAACACAAAATAAAGATATACTAAAAATTTTACAAGAAAACACCTTCACCGCTCGCCTAGATGAAGCAGACGGAGCCATTCGCACCCAAGAAAGCAGAGCATTATTCAAACAAATATATATCTGCCCTGAATATATCGCCCCTAGAGAAATAGGCTCTATCACCTTAGATAACGCCCTTTACGCACGCTACGCAGGAGAAATGCAAATCATCACCCATGCACAAAAAAAAGATAATAAAATCAATACTATTGCTAAATTATTAGACAGCGAATTAATTTTATTACCTTATATAAAACCAAATAGCAAATTTAAAATAAAAATTTAAATTAGTTTTATAGCTAAAAATAACAAATTCCAAAGATTGGAGGTTGATATATTGAATATACCAAAATTAAGATTTAAAGAATTTACTGATGAATGGCAACGAAATTCTTTAAATAAACTTACTACTTATGTTGATTATAGAGGAAAAACTCCTCAAAAAACTGATAATGGAATATTTTTAGTTACAGCTAAAAACATAAAAATGGGATATATTGATTATGAAATATCAAAAGAATATATTTCTGAAAATGATTTTAATGATGTTATGAAGCGAGGATTTGTACAGAAAGGAGATGTCCTTTTTACAACAGAAGCTCCTATGGGTAATGTGGCTCAAATATATAATGAACATATTGCTTTAGCTCAAAGAGTAATAAAATTTAGAGGAATACCATTAAAATTAAAAAATACATTTTTAAAATATAATTTAATGTCATTTAGATTTCAAAAATTATTAAAGGAAAAAGCAATTGGTACTACTGTTTTAGGTATTCAGGGAAAAGTATTACACAAATTACCTATCATATATCCACAACTAAAAGAACAAGAAAAAATTGCTGATTTCCTTTCTACAGTAGATAAAAAAGTAGAAAATCTAGAAAATACTATCACTAGCCTAGAAAATCAGAAAAAAGGATTACTACAACAAATTTTTAGCCAAAAACTACGCTTTAAAGATAAAAACGGCAATAATTATCCTAATTGGGAAAAGAAAAAATTAGGCGATATTGCTACTTTAAAAAATGGCATTTCTAAAAGCAATGAAGCATTTGGACATGGAAAAAAATTCATTAATTTACAAGACATTTTTAATAAGTCTTATATTTTTAATGATAACTATTCATTAGTTGATGTAACAGAAAAAGAACTTTCAGAAAATAATTTATTAAAAGGTGATGTGCTTTTTGTTCGTTCTTCTGTAAAACGTGAAGGTGTTGGTTTACCTTGTGTAATTATGGAAAATCTTATTGATACTGTTTATTCTGGATTTATTATCAGATGTAGATTTAATATAAATGAAAATATTTATCTTCATTATAAAAAATATTGTTTTCTAGAATTTAGTTTTAGAAAAGCTTTATTGAAAAAAAGTTCTTCTAGTGCTAATACTAATATAAATCAAGATAACCTATCCAAACTATATGTCAAATTACCTTGTTTAGAAGAACAAACAAAAATAGCAGATTTCCTTTCAGCATTTGACCGCAAACTCGAAAACAAAAAAGCCCAACTAAAACACTGGCAACAAATAAAAAAAGGACTATTACAACAAATGTTCGTATAGTCCGATTGCTTTTCTTTCATGACCAAGAAAAACACCAAAAGAACAACAATAAATAATACCAAACTTTTTCCGCATTTTAAAATTTTAATGGTAACGCCAGTTATTGAAAATTTTTAATAACACCTAACCATTTCCCGCATTTTAGCATCTTTTTACGGTAGCTATTAGCTATTGGCAAAGATAAAAATATAGCTACGCTTTTAGTTCTACTGTTTGAGCCTTGCGAGTTTAGAACGTTGTTGATATATTTTTATCTTTGACAAAGTAAAAAGTGCGTGAGCGGGTGATTTCTTTGGTTCGTTTCTTTATCACTAAAGAAGTAAACAATTAATTTAAAATTATTATTTTTCTCTATAAAAGATTAAGGATTACTATTATGAAAAAAACTTATTATGATTTTATAAAAGAAATTTCCGCTGATGAATTATACGATGGTCTATTAGGTTATGGTCTTTTTAGTGAAAAACTTCCACCAATATTCACCTCTGAAAATTTTCTTTATTATTGTAAAAAACAAAAACAACCACTTTCATCAAAAAAAGGAACAGATTACATTCATTTTGATAGCATTAGAAATATAAATATTCCTCGCTCTTTAGGAATAGCAAATCCAATAACTTATCAAGCATTATGTTTTTGTTTAAAAAAATATTGGGAAAAAATCCAACAACATTTTTACGAAAAAACATATTCTCAAAAATATAAAATAAGCCAAATTCATCTCAGAAAAAGAAACAATGCAAAATCACTCTTTCTTATGAATTATAAAAACTGGAAAACGAATGACACTGCTAATATTGATTTTTTAGTTGGAAATCACTATATAGTATATGCCGATATATCTACATGTTTTCCTAGTATTTATACACATTCTATACCTTGGGCTTTAGTTGGAAAATCCAATGCAAGACAAGAAAAAACAGCCAAACAATGGTATAATGAAATTGATAAAACTACAAGAAATATTAATAATCAAGAGACTAAAGGTCTTTTAATTGGAACACATGCTTCAAATTTATTATCTGAAATAATATTGGTTACCATAGATAAAGCCCTTTATGATAAAGGTTGGAAATACATTCGATTTATTGACGATTTTAAATGCTATGTTTCATCTTATTCACAAGCTCAACAATTTTTAATTGATTTAGAAAATGAACTTCGTAAGTTTAAACTTCTTTTAAATTTTAAAAAAGTAACAATACAAAAATTGCCTGTTTCCCTTGAAGAAAATTGGGTGCAAAAACTAAATACTTATGCTCTTTTACTTTTATCAGAAAAAACAATTATAAAATTTAATCAAATATCTAGCTTTTTAGATTTTACTATTGATTTGATGAAACAAAATAACAATAATTCTTCTATATTAAATTATGCTATAAAAATATTATCTTCCAAAAAAACCTTATCTAAAAATGCAATATATCTCTATACACAATATATTCTGCATCTTTCTTTAATTTATCCTTATATCGTTCCCTTATTAGATGAATATATTTTTAAACCATTTAATCTTAATAAAAATTGTATATCTGATATAACACAAAAAATCTATTTATCAAATCTAAAAAATAATAACTTTGAAGGTGTATATTATTCTATATTCTTCGCTATAAAATATAATTTTAAATTGGATGATAATATTGCTGATAAAAGCATTGATAATGATTCATGTTTATTTAAAACACTATCTTATCTATATGCTAAAAAATATAATAATAAATCCATGATAGAAAAATTAAAAACTCATGCTAAAAATTTATATGCAAACACTGAAACTTTTGAACAAAACTGGTTATTTATATATGAAGCATTATCTGTTAATGACTTAAAAGATGAATGGAAAGCCATGAAAAAAAATAATGTAACTTTTATAGAAAAGGATTTTCTTTAAAATTTACTAACAAAAGAGAGATTCTTCATTATCTTATCTCAAATATTTTTATAAATAATATATTATTTCTTTTGCATTATAAAATTTAGCAATAATCGTAAGATTAATCATTGTATTTTTATTTGTAGTAGTTTTTTTGGTTCATTTTTTGCTACTAGAAAAATAAACATACATACTAAAAAAATCCTCATAATATAAATGACTTATACTATGAGGATTTTTTATAATACCTAACCATTTCCCGCATTTTAGCACCTTTTTACGGTAGCTATTAGCTATTGGCGAAGATAAAAATATAGCTACGCTTTTAGTTCTACTGTTTGAGCCTTGCGAGTTTAGAATGTTGTTGATATATTTTTATCTTTGACAAAGTAAAAAGTGCGTGAGCGAGTGATTTCTTTGGTTCGTTTCTTTATCACTAAAGAAATGAACAAATATCTATTTTTAGACTAAAAAAGAACTATCTTTTAGTATAGATAGTTCTTTTTCTTATTATAAACTCTTAAATTATAATTTTAACTGTGTTTTAATGCGTTCTACAGCTTTTAATGTGTTTTCACGGCTACCAAATGCAGTAAGACGGAAATAATTTTCGCCAGATGGGCCAAAACCAGAACCTGGAGTACCTACGATATTTGCTTCATGAAGAAGTTTATCGAAGAAATCCCAAGAAGTCATACCTGCTGGAACTTTGAGCCATACATATGGGGAGTTTACACCACCGAAAACAGTAAGACCAAGGCTTGCTAAACCTTCACGGATAATTTTTGCATTTTCCATGTAGTAGCCAACCATTTCTTTTACTTGTTTTTGTCCTTCTTCAGTAAGTACAGCTTCTGCACCACGCTGAATAATATAAGGTGTACCATTGAATTTAGTTGTATGACGGCGATTCCAAAGAGGATTTAAAGCTTGTTCTTTACCATCTTTTGTATAACCTTTAACAGCTTTTGGTAATACGATATAACCACAACGAGTACCAGTGAAACCTGCTGTTTTGGAGAAAGAACGGAATTCAATAGCTACTTCTTTTGCGCCTTCAATTTCATAAATTGTATGAG
>ERZ791915.1199-NODE-1199-length-21020-cov-8.249320_pt1 | contig 21020 bp, 14 predicted proteins | sample MGYA00510139_ERZ791915 | MGnify/ENA primary metagenome ERZ791915 (study PRJEB30046, sample SAMN00792117) | human gut metagenome | study: EMG produced TPA metagenomics assembly of the A metagenome-wide association study of gut microbiota in type 2... | reverse complement strand
ACTAAATAATTATATCAGTCAGAATCTTTTCTTTCAACCTTTATCACAAATTTCCGACGATACGGAAATATGGTTTATCGTTAGAATAAACATATTCCGCGCTCAGGAATTCATGAATGCGGTACCTGACCCCGATTTCCGTAGTATTGCTGCCGGAAAAATATTCTGCCCGCAACCGCCATTTCGGCGTTATATCCTGTTCCAGTCGGTAAACATTTTCACCCAGCGGGCTGCGCCGCATATAACTGGCTGTCGTTTTACCGTGATGCAGTGCATAACCGGTAGAAAAATCCCAGCTGACATCGTCAAAAACCACACCGACTTCGCCAAAAATTTCATCTCGCTTAGAGATATATTTGCCAAAATGGGCCCGCCCGGAAATATTGTTCTCATTCCGTCCTATATCGCCGTAGCCTTCGAACCAGATTTTATACTCATCAGATTCCAGCCGAATCCTGACACCGGCATTGACACCGGGCGTCAAAACCACACTTGGACGCAGATTATGCCTTTTTACCTCAGGCTCTGCACTAAGCTCTGTTAAAAGCTCCTGTTCCAGTTCTGCTTTATGCCTGCTGACATACGTTACCGGCAGACCTCGAAGCTCCTGCGTCCTCTGTGCATAACGCTGTTTGATATTCAGCAGCAGCAGATTGGGGATGGATTGAGAAACCATCTCATATTCAAGGCTCTGCACCAGCTGTCCCACCGGATAGATGACCACCTGGATCACAGTCCGCCAGTCTTCACGAACCACATCAACGGCAGCTCTGAATTCCGGCAGCGCAGTCTCAACCTCTGCTCTTACCAGCCGGCGCAATACGCCTCCTGCCCAGTCAGAAGCATCCGCTGAAGACCCCCTCAAGACAGCTTCCAGCTGCTTTTGCAGTTCCGGCAGCTTCGACTCCAGCAAAGCAGCCGTATTTTCTTCCACACCCGAAAACTGCAGGTCAACGAAAACATTATCAATGACTTCATTCCAGGGTGAAACAACCATTGTCACCTGCGTCTGCGGTCCTAACTGCAGCACGACGTTTTCCATCTGGTAGCCGTTCAGGACCCTGTCCCCAACTTCTCCCAGCAGGCGCACATATTCACCGCGCACAGGTTCCACTTTCTCCGTATCCTTATCCAGCAGCAGCTGTTCAGCTACAGTCTGCATACTTGCCGACATGCGCTCTAACAAAATATTACTGGTAGACCCTCTGTCCAAAACATTAACGCTGACGCTTTCAATAACAGCTGCATTTGCTGCCTGCGGCAGCAAACACGCCAACAAGCCTGCAGCTAAAATTCTTACAATCTTCACGGCATACTACCGCCTGTTTTAGAATTGACCGCCGAAGCTGAAATGGAAACGTCCGCCCTGATCGCCATAACCATAATCCAGCTTAACCGGTCCCAGCGGAGAATTGATGCGCAAGCCGACACCATAACTGTATTTCATCTCACCTAAATCGAAGGCTGTTTCTGTTTTCTTGTCCCAAGCATAACCACTGTCGACAAATAAAACACCCTGCACTTTTTTCACGATCGGCATTCTGTATTCAACGGTACCCTTCAGCATGCTGTTACCCTTGAACTGGTCATCTTTGTAACCCCGCAGTGTATCACTGCCACCCATTGTAAAACGCTGACTCAAAGGCATATTGCCGGAAGCATAACCGGCTCCCAGCTGTACGGCAATAACGTTTTCCGCGCCCTGACGATAGTAATAACGGTAATCGACAGAGTATTTCGTAAAGTCAAAATCGCCGCCTAAGCCGGCATATTCGATCGTATAGGCATTACGTTTACCTTCATGGGGATCATAAATATTATCGCGGGAATCATAGACTCTGGCGACACCAATACTACGTGTCAAGCCAAAATTCTCTTTACGACGTTGTTCTGCTGTTGATCCATCCTTTATTACACTATTATATGAATCTTCATAATACTGCGTGCTGTAACCATCGACAGCCCCTTTATAAATATCGTCACGGTTCTTTAAGGTCAGATAATTGCTGACATACTCGTTATTGGTCTTACGGCTGAAGGTCAATTCCTGACCCCGGCGTTTTTTGTCGTAACGGGCAATTTCATCAGCATTGCGGTCATAATCCGCATATTCGTTAGTAACATCGTATAAAGTAATGGTCGCGCTTGTTTCTTTACTGTCGATCCAGGGTTTCGTATAAGAGAACTCATAGTTCTTATTATCCGCACCGCCGAATTCCCAGCGGATATTGACTTTGTCACCAGTGCCGCGGAAATTTTTATCACCCACGGAAACCATACCGATAAAGCCGTCCGCATCACTGTAACCGGCGCCGATACCAAAAGTACCCGTATTCATTTCTACAACGGAAATCTCAATTTCAACAGCATTAGGCTGCTGACCGGGATTCAGTTTAATATTGACGTCTTCAAAATAACCTAAATTATAAATACGCTGCATACTGCGGCGGGCATCCTTCGCATTGAAAGGCTCGCCTTTTTTCAGCTTCATTTCACGGATAATAACATAATCTTTGGTCTTGGTATTGCCTTTGATTTTAAAGTCTTCAACAATACCTTCATTGACAACAAGCAGCAAAGTGCCGTCAGGCTGCATCCTAATATCCGCCACACGTGCCAGAATGTAGCCTTCTTTATTGTATTCAGCTTCCAGACGCTGTACTTTCGCGTTTACTTCTCTGATATTGATCAGCTGATTTTTGGGAAGATCCAGTAAGCTTTCAATTTTTTCTGTAGAAATCTTGGTATTGCCTTCTACCGCCAGCTGCTGGTAAATAGGATTTTCCATGACATGATAGGTTATCTGCACGCCTTCCGGGACCTGCTTAAATTCCGGCTGCAAATCATAAAACCAGCCCATATTGTAAATGGCATACAGGTCTTTGCCTAAACCTTCAGAGGTCAAAGTCATGCCCGGCTTAGTTTTTAAAACACTGATGATCTCTTCAGTAGGTGTCACATTATTGCCGCTGACCATGATTTTAGTCACCAGCTGGCCAAAATATGGTGCCGCAGCTTTTTCCACTTCTGCTGGCGGCCGCATCGGCGGTTCTTCTTCACGGGCAGCCGTAGTATTAGTCTGCGGAGTATTGGCTACTGCTTCCTGAGCAGACTTTTCCGCTTCTTCTCTGGCAGCTGCTTTTTCTGCTTCCTGCCTGCTTACCGGGCGTTTAGCTTCTGCCTGCGCCGTTTCATCAGCATCAGCCGCCTCCTGCTGCCCATTAGCAGGACCTTTATAGCGAGGATCGGAAATATCTTCTGACGGGTTATTATGCATACGGTAAACCGTCTTTTTCCCCTTTTTGCTCAGCCCGCCTTTATCTTTTCCTTTACCCTTCTGGGCCTTCTGTGCCTTTTCAAGAGCAGCTCTGGTGACGATCTGTTCCTGTCCGCCAATAGTCATAGTCTGATTCTCCACGACATCGGCCGCACTGTTTTCCTGTGCCCATACAGGAGTTGTCAGCAAAAGCGCTGCCAGGCTCAAAGATAAGGGCCGCAACATATTTTTTCTTCTCATCCAAAAATCCTCCCTAAACTAGTTAGCATCCCGTAAAGTTCTGCGTGCTTCACGCACAAGCTGCCGCATGTCTGCAGCTGGCAGCTCTACACTACGCTGCTGTTCTTTCACTTGCTCTTCTTTTGGGTACTCTGACGGTATCGCTACCGTTTGCTGTTCCTGTTTTGGTTTATCTGTAAAAGTCGGCACCGTTTTACCTGGCACCGCCTCTGCTTGAGGCAAATTTTTCTGTATTTCTGTTGAAGCTATTACAGCAGCAGGATCTTGCATTTTCACCGCCGCCTCATCTTCAGCCATGCCGGCATATAACCAGCCGCCATAACCAGCCAATACTACTATCACCGCGGCCAGTAATGCCAGACGCTGCCTGTTCCAGACAGACAGCCAGCCGCGTTTTTCCCGCAAATGCTTGATCTCCGCTTCGGCCAGCATCAAATCAAGTTCGCCGCGCATACCGTTGTTTTCACGGAAACTTTGTTCAGCATTTTCCAGACTGCTTTTAACATTGCGAATACGTTCACAAATAGATTTTGTCACCGTAAAAACCCCCTTTCGCGACTGAAAATAATACAGGATACATATATAGTCACTACTCTAAAAAGTTTTTTCACCCGGCAAATTTTATTGATATCTGCCATATCCGACGATTAAAGCCTGTATAGGCAGTTCTTGTTTTAAATAATGCCTGTTTTCTTTTATTAGCTTTTATTTAACTCGCTCATCAGCCGTGAGAGCATACCGCGAACTCTGCGTACACCCTGCTTCTGCAGCCGGTAAATATGTCCCAGGCTCACATCAATAGCCGCCGCCAGATCGCCGGCACTTTTATCTTCCAGATAAATACCGGTCAGAACCTGCTGTTCTTTTTGCGGCAGTCTTTCCATCGCCTGCGTTATCTTGTCGTTTAAAAAATTCCGCTCGGCCAGCTCAAACGGAGACGCTTCATCGGAAACCAGACATTCAGACCAGGCCAGGCCGACAGAGTTAACGCCATCCAAAGACAGCATCTGACTGCCATATTCCACCTGCAGAAAATCGAGCATCCTGCCACGAATACGGTGAGAAGCAAAAATGCTGAAAGCAACACCGCGTTCATAATCGAATTTTTCAGCTGCTTCGAGCAGGCCGACAGTGCCTTCCTGGATCAATTCCAGAGTCTGCGCTTCAGCCAGCCGGAACGCCATGGCTATTTTAAAAACCAAAGGCTGATACGCTGTGATTATTTTTCTATAAGCACCCTGATCGCCCTCAGCCCAGGAACGCCATAAAGCAAGCTCTTCTTCCAGTTCCAGTAAATCGATCTTCTGTAACTCTGCTAAATATTGCTGCAGCATCTGCTTCCCTCCTTTCCTTTAAAAGGTCACCCGATATTCCAGACCATACCAGTTTTCATGATCTTCGTTCAAAGAATAATTGATATTCAAATGTTTACTGATCTCATATTGACCAAAAACACTGTGATGCTCGTTATCCATACTGGTAGTATACCCAACCATAAAGTTATCCGTCAAATATTTACTGAATAAAACATTATATTGATTACGTTCGTCAGGCGTGAACTCACGGCTACGCCGCGTATCCATTTCGATACCGGAACGCAGTTTTCCTGAATAGACCCTGAATTCGTCCAGTCCCAGCGCCTCTTTAAAGATTTGCTCCACATCACCGAACACAGCCATTTCCAATCCGGCAGTCATCAAATTCTGCAAATCGTCGTTATCGACGCCTTCACTGCCGGTAGCCTCGCGCTGCAGCGTCAGCATTCGCACGATCTGGTCCTTGGTCAGAGGTGGTGAAGAATTGAGCTGTAAGTCCATTTCTTCAAGCGGACCGGAAATATGCATGCCAATATCATAACGCTGGAATTTAGCCGTGGCTTCCAGATTCACTGTCGGCAAAACACTGCCGGGGATAGGCCAGGCCGCAGAAGCAGCACGTACTTTAAACTGTGTGCGCAGATAACTGATCGAGCCTCGATCGGCACTGATCGTACCGCCTATATTAGTATACAATGTACTGCCCTGAATATGCAATCCTCCGGCAAGCCATAAGTCATATAAATATTTATTGTATAAGTGGATCTTCGGTCCCAGGGTTATCTGTACATCAAGTCCGATATTGCTTTCCCCTTCACCGAATTCAGGTATGGTTGGCATATTGACGAGGACATCGTCAAACCGTACGGTACCTTTAAGCAGCGGCCGGTAACTAAAGTGCGGACCTTTACCCGAAGGCGTGCTGCCAGCTTCCTGCCTTACAATAAACCGCTGCGGCGTCACAGTCAGACTGCCATTGATGCGGCCTGTAAAAATATCCGAAGCTATTTCCGCGTTATCAGCAACCAGATCCAGCTGATAAGCGTCGCGTTCATTAGAGCGCAGCGCATAAGTGCCGCTGCCCTTGAAGCTGCCTTTGCCAAGCTTGGCCGAAATATCTTTCAGGGTCACCTTATTGCCTTCAAACTCTATGTCGGTATGGATATTTTCAATCACCGTCTGCACATGCTTAAATTTCAGCGAGCCCTCCGGGATTTTTACAGCTCCGTATACCAGAGGTTCCTCCAGTGTGCCTGCCAGTTTGACCTGGCCCTGCGTTTCACCGACGCCCCATTCTACCATGGGTGAAATGACCTGCAAAATACCCAAACGGGCGTTATCCAGATTCAGCTGCACGTTCATCTGGGCATTAGGATCCCGCCGCTGTTCTTTCGAACGGAACAGATCCAGCGGCACATCGCCATAAGCACTGGCCTTATAAATATCTTTATTCAGCATTGCCTGCTCGATTTTTAAATTGTCATCGGCAAGTGAAAGCATCGCCGTAAAGTCATCGAAACCGATGCCGGCCACACTGCCATTTTTTACCTCCACGGAACCGTTGCCTTCCGGATCTTTCAGCGTCCCCTGTAATTGTACAAACATATTCAAATCGCCTGTAACTGCAACAGGATCAGCCATAAAGGCTGTTACCAGCGCCGGATTGGCATCTATAGCGCCGGCCTCAAGCTCCAGCTTGCCATCAGCCAGATTGACCTTACCGCCAACGGCAACGATGCCCTTATCAGTAATGTCCTTGGTTTCCATCAGTTTGACATCATCGAAATACCAGACTTTATCCTGTAAATGACCTTTGAACTTCATTTCCTCATATTTCAGGTCATTGATAGAAATATCATCTACCCAGACATCAACGAAAATACCTGATTTGGGCCCATGCGGATTGATCGCGATCTCGCCCTGGGCCAGACCGTCCACATTATAATCGGCTTTTGCCATTTTCAGGATCGATCTGACATTGCCATAGATAGCCACTATATTACCCTGCAGCAATCTCTGCTCGTGGTCATAATCAAGCTCTGCTGAAAGCACACCCTTGGGGGCCTGTTTAAAAGAGCCAAGCAAATGATTTTTAATACCGCCGTCACTATCCAGTTTACACTGGATATCCGTCAGTTCTTCGCCGTTGATAAAAATAGCTTTACTGCTGACATCACCATGGAAGAACGGCTTCGACAAAGTACCCGTCAATGTTCCCTGGGCATCAGCATACCCATCCAAATCAACTGTATCGTCATTGATAGGCAAAGTACTGAGATTAATATCTTTAATATCTACTTTAAAATCAAGATTTTGCTGCGCATCCATGCGTCCATTCAGTTTAGCTTCTGTAGACAAAGCCACAATATCGCAGTCGCTGATCACTAAATCATTTTTCTGATAACTGTAATCCGTTGCGATCTTATCAATGAGATAACCTTCAGCGCTGCCGTCTGTCAGTAAAAACTTACCGCTGACATCAGGCATCGATAAGGTTCCTGTTATGAGCATTTTGTTATTGATATTACCGGTCAGCTTTACTTCCGGGGCAAACACCTTCACAAACGGCTCTGCCCTTACCCCCGTCGTCTCGACTTCCAGATCAAAGGCCGGGTCTTCACTCTGCAGATTGATGCTGCCGTTTAAAACGCTTTCCCCCTGCGCCATCTTGACCTTGTAGTCCCGCAACGAGACAATGCTGTCTTGCATACTCATGCCGCCATAAGCTTCCTCGATTGTAAGACCACCCAGATCAACCTGTTTGAACTGGGTAATACCTGTAAAGTTCACGGCATCAATCGTACCGGAAAGATCAAATTGAGAGGCTACCAGGCCACTGCCCTGCTGCCCTAAAGCTTCAAGAACAGGCGCCAGCGGAAAATCAGTTACAGAGCCCTGCAGCTTAAATGCGCCCTCACTGGTAACCGTACCCCGGGCCAGCATCGCGCCAGTTTCCGTAAACGCCGAAAAATTATTGATTTTACAGCCCGCCTGATCAAGATCGATATCAAAGTCAACTTTATGCAATAACAAATCACGCCAACCTAAACGTACAGTGTCTGCCGCCAAATTGACTTCGAACTTGTCATCTTTAATTATGCCTTTCAGCGCGATGCTGCCGTCTACGGCAAAAATATCCTCTGGCCGGTCACTGAGCGGCGCAGTCTTGACCTGTTCCAGATCAAGCGCTGCCACCAGAGCACCACTACCAAGATCATATTCTGCCAGAAAATCTGCTTTGCCGCCGCCAAATTCAGCCCGCGCCGTATTGATCTGCGCTTTGTTGTCGATAATTCTGAAAGGCACAGACAGCTTGTGAAATTCTTCATTTTTTATTTTCAGCAGCTCCGCCGTCAATAATCCGCGGCCCTGAATATTATTCTGGTCTTTAAAATCAACGTCGCCAGTAAGCTGTGCTGTTTGTCCATCTACAGTCAGTAAAAGTTTGTCTGTTTTAACAGCCTTATCATTAAACGCAACCTTCCCGTCAATCCCAACAGGAATTTCCCAGTCTTCATAGATCGCAGTGCCTGTCAGCTGCTCTAACACAACCGCGCCTGCCATCGTAACATCCTTACCGCTGTTCGTCCACAAAAGATTGACATTACGAACAGCGCCGCGGAAATCTTTTACTTTACCAAACTCCTGAGCCAACGGGGCAAAAGCCTCCAAAGCAAAATGCTCGCTTTTTACCGTTAAATTTCCCACGGCCTTCATATCGATCAAGCCTTTGAGCTGCAGCGAGTCTGCTGCATGAGCCAGTTTTGCATCAACAGCAAATTTTGGATTGCCGCTACCGTCGACCGTTCCAGCTAAAGCAAAATCCCATTTTCCATAAGGGGTTTCCGTTATGATCTTTCCTTCTTTAATGGCTAAAAGGCCATAAAACGGCGTTTCGTCAGATTCAGATGGCTTCAAAAAATCCTGTACGTTCCAATGTTCTTTTTCATTCAGCGTCAAATAAATAACAGGCTTTTCCAAAGTAACCCTGCCCAGGGCTTTATTAGTATTGAAAAGGGCATGCCAGGGCGAGATATGCAGCCGGACCTCTGGTAAAACAGCAATCAGCTGCTGCTGTTTATCCTTTACCTGCACATCAAATACGGACAGCTCCAAAGCCCCATTCCACTCTACACGGGCAATATCAACAGAACCGGTGATATAATCCCCAGCCAGATTCGACACCAGTGGCGGAACCTGAGCCAAATACCCCGGCACAACAAATTTTATGATACTGTAATACACTATACCGACTATTGCCATAATTCCCAGCAACCAACGAAATAGTTTATTCATATTCTGCCTCCGCAGTAAAATTCATAATACAACTTATTTTACTTCGACAAAAGATAGAAACCTCCTGCATTTTTCTTGTAAAATAAAAAATCCCGCCAAAGCGGGATTTTTATAATTATTCTTCTGCTGACGCAGTGGACATGGTCGGCAGATTGGTAGTATTGGCAGCTGGAGCAACAGCCACAGGTACACCCATAGCAGTTTCCAGAGCGATCTTCGAAGTATTATAATCATACAAAGCATTGACAAAATTCGTCCTGGCCTCGGTCAAAGCAACCTGCGCGTCAATAACGTCCAGATTGGTACCGACACCGGCCATATAACGAACCTGCGCGATATGGAAGTCTTCTTCAGCTTTAGCAACCGCTACCTGCGTAGTGGAAATGCGTTTCTCAGCTTCGCGCAGCCCCAGATAATTGCTGCGGACTTCCAGTTCCACGGAGTTAACTGTATCACGATAAGTTTCTTCGGCCTGCAGCAGTTTCTCTTCGGCGGCATGCACTTTAGATAAAGTAACGCCGGAGTCAAAAATATTCATGGAGGCACTGATGCCTACAGTCCAGTTTTCTTTATCATCGCCGGGCCAGTTACTGCCGTTGCCGCCCCAGGCTTCACCGGCAGAAGCATTGACCTTGGGTAAAAAGCCGCTTTTAGCAACCTTAACAGCACCTTTGGCCGCATCAACAGCCAGACGGCCCTGCTCCAGATCCACACGGTTCATGGAAGCATAATCAAGGCAATACTGCATATCATTCTCATAAGGAGTATACTGCAGGCTGTCCTTCAATTTCAAAGTCGTATCTAAAGAAGTCCCAATGATCTTGTTCAGAGAAGCCTCAGCTACGTCATAGTTGTTAGCGGCCTGGATCAGCTGCTGCTGCGCATTGGCTAAAGAAACCTCACTGCGCAGTACGTCAACCTTGGCTACAACGCCTACGTCATACTGGGCCTGAACATTTTTCAGATGCTCTTCCAGCTGGTTAACGGAATCCTGATACAGATTTTCCATATTGCCGGCCTGCAGCAAACTGAAATAACCGTCTGTAGCCGTCTTTTTCATTTCGATATAAGCCTTGGTTTCACCTAAAGCATAGCTTTTATAATTGGCCTTAGCCTGATCTATCGTACCTGATAATTGTCCGCCGGTATAAATAGGGATCGAAGCGGTGATGCTGTTGCTGTGAGAATTGCCGATACCTTTACCGACATTTTCCTCAGAATATACCGGTAGTCCACCAGAAATACTTGTAAGCGCTCTGCTGTACTGGTCATCGGCATAGCCGCCGCGACCTGACTGATGATTGACGCTGATACTGATACCGCGTCCGGAACGGGCAGCATTAAGTTCCGCTTTCGAGCCTTTCTTTTGCGAGATGGCGATCTTAACAGCCGGATTCGTCGTCAAAGCTCTTTGTACGGCATCGTCTAAATCAAGCTCCAGGGTTTCGGCAAAAACGGACTGAGTGCATAATAAACTTAACGCAGCCGTAAGCACCAACACCTTTTGGCTCTTTTTATAATTGAACATTATTTTCGTACCTCCAATCAACTGACTGGCTAGTCAGTATAAGAAAATTATATTTTTTTATAACCCAAAAGTCAAACATTTTTTTAAAAATAACTGCGCAATCCAACATATGTGTTGTTTTTGTTGCCATTACGTACGTCAGTCTGTTCGCCCAACAATGAAAGATTATCTGTCAGCTTCAGCTCGCCACCTACCTTGACCTTCGTGTCGTTAAAGTCATAGACCTGGCTGTACAGCTTAAAAGCATTGCCCAGCTTGTAATCGAAACCGACGCCGAATTCACCCTGCATCGCTCCCAGGCTTACAGCAGCAGGGCCAAAATTTTTACCTAACGAAAGATCGAGTTTATTGGCACCGCCAATATCGTACCCGCCAACATACATAAAAGTATCTTCTTTAGGAGTAAAGGTAACGCCCAGATTACTGCGCCAGTCGCTGCCCTTCACACTGCGGGTCACATCAGCCTGTACCTTCGCCGTATCCAGAACGCCCAGCATCCGGTTAGCCTTATCGCTGGCTTCTCTGGCATTATGCAGCGTAGCCTTGATATCAGACTCGGTCTGCGGATCAGTTGCCACCTTTTCCAAAAGCTCCGTAGCTTTTTCGATCCTGCCGCTGGCATTAGCAAGGTTTTCAATGATCCTCGCCATATTCTGGCCGGCGCCGCCCTTATTAGTCTCGACCATGATGTTTTCCATCTGGCTGGCCGCATTATTCATCCTTACGGCCATTGCGCTCATCTGCTGCACCATCAGGTTGATCTCCTGCTGGTTGGCTACTGCCACATCGGCCATGACCTTGCTAAAAGTGTTCATATTATTGCTGATATCACGGGCATTGACAAAACCATCACGCATTGACCGCTGCACCTCGGGATCACCGAAAACATTGTTCAGTGCCTCGGCGATACCTTCAACTTTTGCCAGTACCTTGGAAGAAGCCTGCATGAATTCATCCAGCCCGGCCCCCTGGTTGCCTTCCAGCTTATCGCCGGGATGAATATACTGTCCCGTTATTTTGGCAGGCGGCAGTACATCTACAAACCGCTCACCTAAAATACCATCGGACCCCAGGGAAAAAATGGCCCCCTTCGGGATCTTGATGTCTTTGTTGATATCAGCCACTACATCAACACTGTCACCCTGTACATTGACTTCTTTGACAGTGCCGACCTGTACACCGGCATACCTTACGACATGGCCCGGCATCAGGCCTCCGACCTGCGGATAAGAAATCTGCAGCTTATAGCCGCTGCCGGAGAAGCTAAAAGCTCCCAGAAAAGTAATGATGCCCGCTAAAAGACCTACGCCGCCTAAAGTTAATGCGCCAACTTTTACTTCGTTTGAACTCATTACTGCTCCGCCTCCTCTCTGATTTCTTTACCGCGAATAAACGCGTCTACGATTTGATTATGTCCACTCTTTATCTCTGCAACTGTCCCCAAAGCGACAATTTTGCCCTTATAAAGCATGGCTATTCTGTCGGCCGCATAAAAAGCCGATTCCATATCATGTGTTACCAAAACCGAAGTCACCTGCAATTGCTGCTGAGTTTTTCTGATCAGCCGGCTGATATTATTTGACATGATCGGGTCCAGACCCGCCGTAGGTTCATCATACAAAACGATTTCCGGCCTGTTGGCGATCGCCCGGGCCAAACCGACTCTTTTTTTCATTCCGCCGGACAGTTCCGCCGGATACTGTTCTTTGGCCTGCGGTAAACCTACCAGTTCCAGCATCTCCCTGACTATAGCCTGAATCTCTTCTTCGCTTTTATCAGTATGCTGACGCAGTCCGAAAGCAACATTTTCGCCAACTGTTAAAAAATCAAACAGCGCCGAATACTGAAACACCATGCCCATTTTCTGCCGCAGCTTGTTCCAGCCGTCTTCGTCCAGCGTGCTTACCTGCTCGCCCTTAACAAAAATTTCTCCGGCACTGGGCTGCAGCAGCCCGATCATGGCACGTAAAATAGTGCTTTTACCGCTGCCAGAAGGTCCCAAAACGGCCAGGGTCTCCCCCTGCACGATATCCAGATCGATATCATTTATAACAACATTGTCGCCGAAAGCGATATTTAATTTTCGCAAACTGATAATCGGTTCTGCCACAGGCAGTACCTCCTTTAAACGTACAGTAAAATCGACAAAAAGTAGTTCGTGATAAAGATCAGCACAATGGATAAAACCACTGAACCAGTAGTAGCAATGCCAACGCCTTCAGCGCCCTGCTTGGCTCCCAGTCCTTTATGGCAGGCTACGATAGCAATGATGCCGCCAAAAACCGCGCTTTTAAGCATACCGCCCACCATATCAAATGGCTCAGCAAACATTTTGATAGAATTTACATAAGTAAAAGTGCTGATCCCCGCATAATAGTGTGAAACCAGCCAACCGCCAATATTGCCAATGGTATTGGCAAAAACGATCAGCACCGGCATCATAAAAACGATGGCCAGAAATCTGGGCACGACCAGATAAGTCGTAGGATTGGTAGCCATCACTTTTAAGGCATCTATCTGCTCTGTTACTTTCATCGTACCGATCTCAGCAGCAATAGCCGCGCCGATACGTCCGGCCACAACTACACCTGTCAGCACCGGCACCAGCTCGCGTCCCATCGCGATGGCGACGATACCGCCAACAGAAGAAGAAGCGCCAAAACGTACAAACTCTTTCGCCGTCTGCACTGAAAATACCATACCCGTAAAAAGTATGGTCATCAGGACGATCGGCAGCGAATCAGCACCCAGCTTTGCCATTTGCCGGACAGTTTCCTTCCAGTCGGCCTGACCGATCCGCTTCAGAGTATCCGTAAAGAGCAGCATCATCCGACCGGCATTAGCACAGCCGTCAAGCATGATCTTGCCTATGTCGTTGCATACAGTCTGCAGCATTACGAAAGCCCCTTTCTTCTACGTTATGGAATGATAGTTATCTATATTTCCATTTCAAACTTCACTTTACCTGCTTTTAAATATACTTTATTTTTATGACTTTTTTATGTCCATTTGCCAAAATATTATTTTACTACGTCGACCACGATATCAGTAGTTCCGTCAACAATAAAATTCATTGTGGTTTTCTGTTTCATTGGGCTGCCCTCCAGCATGGACGCAAATCCGCCGGCCTGAGACTGCATTGCCGCATTGGGAGCTTCCTGACCGGCAGCAATATCCACGATCAGATCATTATTCTGGTCCGCATCGTTGATGCTTTTGATAAAGTCATTCAACGTTTTGCGATTATCCTTCTGCTGTGCCGGCACACCCTCTTCCCGCTGTTTACGCAGCAGGTTCTGGATCCAGGCCAGCGAACTGCCGCCGCGGACAGTCAGGGGTAATTTGCCCTCCCGCTGATCTTTAGGCACTTTGAACAGTACAGTCTTCGTAATCTTTGCCGCCCTGTACGGCTGCAGCTGCACATCGATATGGATAGTATCACCGGGAGCCACTTCTTTTTCTCTTGCCGAAGCGCTGATGATCTCTGCCACTTCAGCCTTATCATCAAGAACGATATTGATATTCACGCCGTAAATATCAACTTTTTCAAATTTATTCTGCGTCAGGATGGTTCCCGCTTCTACCAGCTCCTGATTGATCAGCTTGCCGATGCCTGCCGCTGCATAATACATATTTTCACGCTGCACATTGATCGGGCCGCTGACAGCACCTCTGCCATCGATCCGAAAAGAAAATCTGGCCGTGCCGCCGCCTTCGCGGTCCATAGTTTTGGCAACAGTGTTATAGGCCACTGCGTCCAGCATGGCCGGCAGTAAAACTTCATCATCGATGATCTCTACACGGGAACTGTTGTTGACGCCCCTGGCGCCATCCGTGACCGAAACATATACCGGGACTACCGGCGGCCCCTGTCCGATCTTACCGGCAATACCGGCACTGCGGTCCTGAGTGATCGTACCGATGGTTTCACCGATATTACCAACTTTATAAGCTGATTCCAGATTTGGCAGCGAAGCCAGTATCCAGGCCTTGTTCATAAAATAACAGGAATCGCCGCGCTGCATAAAAGGATGGCCAAAAGCGAGGATCTCGCCGTCGTCGCCGACCCAGGTGACAGTGCCCAAAGCACCTAACTGAATGTCACCACGCATCAAAGAAACGCCCACGGCGCTGCCGGGCTGCAGAGGCTGCGTGCTGGTAAAAGCACCGCTGCCGCCAACACCTGTTGCTTTTAGGCCAAAAGGTTCCAGTTTTTCACTTAAATACCGGATGCCGGACTCTGTAAAGCCGCCCGCCATCAACGGTGTGTTTTTGGGTAAAAATTCTGAAGGACGCGGCGCCGGCTCATTTAAAAGATCCAGCATCCTGCCTATCGGTGTCAAAAAGCAATACTGCGGGTCGGTAAAAGCCTTACCAAAAGCTACCGCGCCAGCCAGCCTGCCGTTGATGTAGACCGGACTGCCGCTCATGCCCTGCGCAATGCCGCCGCTGCGGTCGATAACGTCGCCGCTGGCTTTGATCAGGATATTATGGCCCATCGCATCATTGCCGATCACGCCTAAAACCTCTATATCAAATTCTTCGATAGTGTCGCCCGTAATGACAGTCTTGGCAATACCGCGCATACCCGGCACGATATCTTCTACCGGCATCAACGGCACATTGGCCCAGACCAGCGCACTGCTGACACACCATATTATTAAGCTTAAAATAAATATCTGTTTTTTCATAACTCTCCATAATAGTGCAAAACCGGCGTGAGCAGAGCAGCACGCCGGTTTCAATTTTATTCTTAGTGAGCCGCTACACGCACTACAGTTTGTCCGTTGCTGATAGTATCGCCCGGTTTGACCAAAACGGCAGTTACTTTCCCGGCAATATTAGCTCTGGCTGCTGGCGCAGGCCCGGCAATAGTTTTGACTTTGACCAACACCTGACCTTCACTGACCTGCATCCCTACAGTCGCCAGTCCGTCTGCCAAAACAACGCCATTCAAAGTAGTTTTCTGATCTACAGCAGTATCTGCGAATGCTAAAGTATACGCTCCGCCTAAAATACAGAGCACTGTCAGCAGCGCAATAATTTTCCAATTGACTTTTTTCATAGTTTTCACTCCTTCCAAGAGGAAGCATCGGGATTTCTGCATATCTCCCTATATTGTATTATACTATTCTAACCTGGCTTTGACAAGTCAGTTCTTCTTGGGGAATAAGCCTAAGCCTACACTTACAGCCCGTTCTCTTCCATCGGAAGGATTGTTTAAGACTTTATTATTGAGCACCATCTCACTGGAGCCGCCGCCGTCAAAATTAAGCGCCGACACCGCCCCCAGTTTGAGCATATAACGTGCCACTTCCTCTAACGTCATGCCGACAGAATCCGTACGGCGGCCATCTGCAACCAGCAGCACCACAGTACCGTCTTTTTTGACACCTATGGCTGTGCGCGGAGCTCTGCCATAGGCAATATCTCCGGCGATCTGCTCGCTGCCGGAGCGGACATTGCGCTTACCGGCTTCTACCAGCAGCGGACCTGCTCCCAAAACCAGTTCGGCCTGATCTGCGACAGCATTGCCCAGGGTCTGCTGAATACTGGCCCTGTCGCCGATCCGCAGCTGTTCCAGTATTTTGGCGTTAGCTCCGTGTGCGGAAACTACCACGCTCTTTTTATCCAGGCGCATATTCCCTGCTTTGCTGATTTCCGCAACCTTGCCATCTTTGATCCGAACCTCGCAGCCAAAATTATTAGTCCGCGTCGAGGGACCAAAGTAGTGTGTATAAACAACGACATCCTCGGCAATACGTTCCCGGTTGATGCCTTTGACGGGCAGTTTTACGCCCAACGACGGCAGCATGACACTGCCGTCATAAGCCAGATCCTTCAATATCTGCGGTTTACCACCGGCGATAACAAAAGCGCTGCGGGCCTTATCTTCCATACCCAGCCATTCGCCGTCGATTTTTAAATTACCGATGATCCAGCCGCTGGTATCGAAGTAGGAAGCATTGACAGCCGCCTTCGCGCCCAGGGCATTAGCCGCCTTCAGCAGCGTCCCGCGGCCATTCCTGTCGACAGCGCCCGAAAAAGGCAGTAATTTATAATCGCTGTCAGGAGCCACTTCTAAAATATGCATCTGTATCGGCAGGCCTTCCATGTCATCCTGCCAGAAAGTATACTGCAGGCCTTTGCCCTGGTTCACCGTGTTTTTAGTCACTAAAATACGGTAAATATCCAAAACAATACGGTCCGGCTTCTGCAGAGCAAAGACCTTATACTGCTGCTCTCTGTTGAGCATCACTACTAATTTGGACGCTTTGCGCCCATCCTTCTTTAAAACCACGCTTTTAATGATCGGGTCCTTGACCTTTTCACTCATCTCCCGGGCTACAGCGGCATCAATATTCAACACTATTGACGTCCCCTGTTTCTCGTCTTTATACTTGACCTTTTCATCAGTATCCAGTACGATCCTTACCCGTGTAGGGCTGCTGCTGTAACGCATTTTATTTACTGTCGCCGCCCAGGCCTGGACCGGCAGCAGAACCAAAAGCGCCGTCAAGATCATTTTAAAAAAATATTTCTTCTGCAACATTCCTATACTCCTCCTAAAAAATAATACACAGCCACAAGGGCTGTGTATCAGCACTTACAAACTGCCATTTCCCACAATAGTCCCCGGGCGCAGTTTATTCAAATCGATCAAAGCCTTGCCTGTACCCAGCGCAACGCAATCCAGCGGCTGTTCCGCGATATAAGTATCAATACCGGTCTCATCCTTCAGTACTTGAGCAATACCATCCAGCAGCGCGCCGCCGCCAGTCAGGTAAATACCCTTGTCCACTATATCCGCCGATAATTCAGGCGGGCACTTTTCCAGCACCGATCTTACCGACGCCACTAAGGCTGCGACAGACTCTCTCAGCGCTTTGCGCCCGTCCTCAGAAGTAACTTTGATCGTAGTCGGCAGACCTGTCACCAGATCGCGTCCGCGAACCTCATGCTCTACCTGGCGTCCTTCAGGATGCACTGTCGCTACGTTGATTTTTATTTCTTCTGCCGTGCGTTCACCGATCAGAACATTATGGATCCGTTTGACATGCCTGATAATGGCTTCGTCAAAAGCATCGCCGCCAATACGCAAAGAGGCGTCCACAACAACTCCGCCCAGGCTCAATACGGCGATGTCAGTAGTGCCGCCGCCAATATCGACGACCATGCTGCCTGCCGCCGCCGCAATATCCAAGCCTGCACCCAGCGCCGCCGCCAACGGCTCCTCTATCAGATAAGTTTTAGAGGCCCCGGCCTGCATCGTTGCTTCTAAAACAGCACGCTTTTCAACCGAAGTTACACCCGTAGGAATACATACCATAATCCGCGGTTTACTGAAAAAGCTTTTGCCGGCAACTTTATTAACGACATATTCCAGCATTTTCTGGGTGATCGTATAGTTGGCGATAACGCCCTCTTTCAAAGGACGGATCGCTATGATATTACCGGGAGTACGGCCGATCATCTGCCGGGCTTCCTCACCAACTGCCAAAATTTTGTTTTTGTCCCTGTCGATCGCCACAACGGAAGGCTCGTTCAAAACAATGCCCTTACCTTTGACGAAAACCAGAATATTGGCAGTTCCTAAATCAATACCTATATCAATACTGTTAAAAACCATTTTTTCACCCGCTTTTAATCATTCCCGCCAACACGTTTAATATCAGCGCCCAAGCCCTGTAATTTAGTTACGATCTCTTCATAACCACGGTCAATGTGATAAATATCACAGATCTCTGTCGTCCCTTCGGCTACCAACCCAGCTAAAATCATCGCCGCACCAGCCCGCAGATCAGTAGCCCGTACCTGACAGCCCGTCAGCTTCGCCGGCCCGTCAACGACCGCGCTGCGGCCTTCGGCAGTAATATTGGCGCCCATCCGGTTCAGCTCTACCACGTGCATGAACCTGTTTTCAAATACCGTTTCCGTTACCTTGCTGCGGCCTTCAGCGATCGTCATCATCGCCATCAGCTGCGCCTGCATATCCGTAGGGAACCCGGGATAAGGCAAAGTCTTGACATCAATGGCCTTGAGCCTGCCCTCGCCTGTCACACGCACACTGTCAATATCTTCTTCTACTGTTACGCCTGCTTCCCGCAGTTTGGCAATCAGCGGTTTTTGATGCTCTGTCAAAACATTCTCTACAATTATGTCGCCGCCAGTCATGGCTGCAGCGATCATATAGGTCCCGGCCTCGATCCTGTCAGGGATCACCGTATGGTCGGCACCATGCAGCTCTTTCACGCCTTCGATCCTGATCACATTCGTACCCGCGCCACGGATCCTGGCTCCCATTTGGTTCAGATAGTTGGCCAGATCTACGATCTCCGGTTCCTCCGCAGGATTTTCCAGAATAGTGGTCCCTTCGGCCAAAGCCGCCGCCATCATTACATTTTCAGTAGCGCCGACACTGGGGAAATCAAAATAGATCGTAGTTCCCACTAAGCCATTCGGCGCGGTAGCTTCAATATAGCCATGCCCCTGTTCTATTTTTACCCCCAAGGCCTCGAAACCTTTTAAATGCAGATCGATCGGACGCGTGCCGATAGCGCAGCCGCCCGGCTGAGAAATACGGGCCTTGCCCTTACGTGCCAGCAACGGTCCCATGACCAGAAAGGAAGCTCTCATGCAGCGCACCAATTCATATGGCGCTTCGCAGGAAGTTATTTCCGTACTATCTATATTCAGTACATGGGGCTCACTGGCATCTACCTTGATGCCCAGGCAATTCAAAACAGCACAGATCGTACGCACATCGTCAAGAGCAGGGATCTCCTCTAAACGGCTGGGAGTATTCCCCAAGATCGACGCAGCAATGATCGGCAAGACAGCATTTTTTGCTCCACTAGTTTTCACAGAGCCTGTCAGACGGTTACCGCCTTTGACAACTAATTTCTCCACCCAGATAGCCCCCTAAGAATTTCTATATTTATACAAAACGAATCAATTACATGAAGTAAAACTTACTGTAATATTTTATCATTTTTGAGGTACTTGTACAATGACTTTTACCTGTTTTGAAAAATTTCACATTTATCACAGTTTCTTCGCAAGTTTCCTGCGTCAAAGTGTTATAATACTGATTAAAGGAGATGAAAAACTATGATAAATGCAGAAATAGAAGCCCGCGAACTTCAGGATAAACTTACTCACATTTGTCCGGAAGCAAAGATCGACTTCAAAGTCCCTGCTGCCAATGAAGCAGTAATCACTATCCATAACCCTAACGGCGGTTTGCCTGTCAATATTTTTTCCAATGATTTCGACCACGAATTCAAGGTAGTTTATTTCAAAACGCCGCGTTTTTTCCCCTCTAATCAGGATGGTATCGCAGCTTTGCTCAAAGCCATTTCCGATTATGTTACAGGCAAAATCGTTTATATGGATATCATCAGTACCAGCAACAATTCCTATCCGCGCGACCGCCTTGTACACGTGGAAGAATTGCCGGAAGCAGACCTTGATCAGCTGGCACGTCTTTGCATCAACAAAAATCTGCTCAGCGAAAGTGAGCTGCGCTTTGAACTGCAAGCCGGGTCCTCAGTTTGTATCAACTTCTGGGATCAGACTAAAAATTTCTGTTACAAGATGCAAAACGGCAAAATCATCAAAGAGTGAGTTTAACGTAAAAAACTACCAATCAGCTGATTGGTAGTTTTTTATTTACTTAATCTTTGGCGGTCAGCCAGAATATTATAGTAAGTTTCTTTTTCCATAATCTCTCTGCGGATGCTTTGTTTGGCGCTTTCATCAGCACATTCTGCCAAACGCCGGCGCAGAAAAGCAAGATCTTGTTTCAGATGCAGCATTTTATTTCCTGAAATATCCATGATCGGATCTGACACTTCTGATCACCTTCCTTTATCAACAGGATACTATAGAAAGTTTCTTTTAGCAAGTAAAAAACCCACTGTTTTTACACAGTGGGTTTTTTTGTTTAATTGTCGTATGCTATCAACGTCCTGATTTGTTGTATGCACCCAGGCGGGCGACAGCCCTTCTCAGCGCATGCTGAGCACGGTCGACATCCAGGTTTTCGGTCTTATTTTTTAAACGTTCTTCAGCACGTTCTTTAGCAGCTTCTGCTCTGGCTTTGTCAATATCAGCAGCCATTTCGGCAATAGTTGCCAGGATCGTGCATTTATTAGCGTTCATTTCCATAAAACCACCGCAAATAGCGATGTAACCTTCAGTGCCGTCAGCCAGACGATATTTCATCGGAGCAATGTCCAAGCTGGCAATAACGGGAATGTGGTTAGCCTCGATGCCGATACCGCCGTCATTAGTGCGGAGGCCCAAGTATACAATTTCATCGGAGCTGAAAAGCAATTTATCCGGAGTGACAATTTCCAAT
>ERZ791915.1154-NODE-1154-length-21543-cov-3.367275_pt1 | contig 21543 bp, 15 predicted proteins | sample MGYA00510139_ERZ791915 | MGnify/ENA primary metagenome ERZ791915 (study PRJEB30046, sample SAMN00792117) | human gut metagenome | study: EMG produced TPA metagenomics assembly of the A metagenome-wide association study of gut microbiota in type 2... | reverse complement strand
TTTGCCCGACTTCATTTCTATAAAGGAAGACATATCGCGCTGCATATAGTCCAGGCGGCCTTGTAATCCCAGGGCTTCACAAATATAGGTAGGTTCCAGTACGGCATCTGTCTTATCCAGTTCATAACCGGGAGCACGGAAAGTCTCCGTCACCGTTTGCCGGATATGGTCGAAATGCCGTTTACAATCAGCGAAGAATTCCTTTTCCTTTTCTTTATCCAACAAATCGGCACACGCGGCCAAATCAATGGAATAGGTACGGAACGCTTTCTTCATACAAGTCAGATAGTCCGGTTCCTCCTTGGCATAGATCCACTCATCCAAAAAAAGATTGGCGATGTTTCCAAGTAACAGCGGGCGTGTATTGTCAGGGGATTGCAGGCGTGCCAGCAAATAATTGGCAGGATGATGCCCGTAATCTTTAAAGCACTCTGCCAATGAGCTGATATCCAACAGATAGTCCGGTTCCAGTATAATAAAGGAAGGCGTCAGTATACCAGCCTCATCTACAGCTACATCCAGCAGGTTGACCTGCGCATGACGCCACAGTTGTTTGCAGGTCTCGGCAAATTCCTCATTCACCTGAGATACATTGTAGCGTACCCTCAGCAGTTCATCGGCAACGGTATCTACAGGCAATACATATAAAAAAGTGTCGTCAGCATACTGGAAACAGACACGCATCCGGCGTACCCGCTCTTTTGCGGGCGGAGCAACAATATAAGTGGCATCCGCACGGGGAAGCTGATGATATAGTTCAGCAGGGATATCCTCACCCGTCAACCGTTTCACAAAGAAGGTCAATGTCTTGATGTCACGCAACAGATTCTCGCGTGAAGGTTCGGATTGTCGATTCAGTACGGCATTGGAAGTCAGTCGGAAGGTGTGCAGGCGGTTTTGTTCCACTACGGAAAGTCCCACTTTTGAGGCCACAAAACTGATGCGTGCGGAAAGGTCCGTCATTTGCAGATTACCGTCCGGCATCTGCGTGCGGCAAAGACGTTCCAGAAATTCACGAAGTTGACGGTAAGCCGTCACCAGCGGAATATCTTCATCCCGGCAGACAGTGAGCAAGAAATGATAGTATTCCCGCGCTTCTTCTTTCATTATTCCTCCTTCTCTTCATCAGTCTCGTCCGCATCGGTCTTTTTATCCTTAATCATCAGGATACTCAACTCATAGAGCAGATAAAGCGGAACGGAAACCACAGTCAGGGTGAAGGGGTCGCCAGTCGGTGTAATGATAGCTGAAATAATCACGATAAGCACCAGGGCATGACGGCGGTATTTGCGCAGGAAAGATTTATGTACCAGCCCCAAGAGCGAAAGCAGCCACGTCACTAACGGCAATTCGAAAGCCAGCCCCATGCAGAGCACCAGCATCATGAAGTTGTCTATGTAGGAATTCAAAGAAATCTGGTTCTCAATAGCCGCGCTCAGTTGATAGGTGGAAAGGAAACGCAGCGTCAGCGGATAGACCATAAAATAACCCAAAAGCACACCGAGGAAGAACATCACCGTACCAATACACAGTGCTTTCTTCACGCCACGCCGCTCATTAGCATAGAGCGCAGGACTGATAAACCGCCAGATTTCGAAAAAGATATAAGGCGTAGCCGTCACCACCGACATCCAGAATGCAGTGGACATGTGAATAAAGAACGGGGCAGCCAGATTAATATTGATTAGTTTGACGTGGAACTCCTGTGTGAAGAAATCATCATGGAGATCGAAAACCTTTCCCACATAGCGCAACACGTCGTAGAAGACAAAGTCATTGTGGCAGGGAGCTAACACTACGTTATCAAACAGCCACGGCATCGCAATAAAATAACCTACAGCCAACACAAACCATACACCGAGTACCCGAAACAATACACGGCGCAGTTCGTCCAAATGATCCCAAAAGGTTAATTCCTTATCTGCCATAGTAGTAAGTTAGCTACAGGTTACGAACTACAAGCTACAAGCCCCTTCGGCATGATAACGCAGCCACTCGTAGCTCGTAGCTTATGTAGCTCATTTATTTTTTTGAAGCCGGCTCTTCTATATCATCCTTTGCCTTGTTTATTTCTTCTTTTGCTTCATTCACACCATCTTTGAAGTTCTTCACACCTTTACCGAGCCCTTTCATCAGTTCGGGGATTTTCTTGCCACCAAACAACAACAGTATTACCAGAGCGATGATTATCCATTCGGAACCGCTGGGCAGAAAGCCTAATAAAAGTAAGTTTGCCATAATCATATCCTATTAAATTTTAATGCAAAGATAGAAATTAATACAGATAATTTTCCATTATTCTATGGAATATTTCGGCCAAAATAAAATTCTGAGTCCCGTAAGCAGGCATGAAAAACTACTTAGTAGTAATGAGAGTGCTCAATCATGATGCGGGCTTTGCTACGTATGGTGAATTTATCTCCCTCTACAAACGAACGAAGCAGCTTTTCGCCTTGCCTTTATCAAATTTCGGGTCGCCTTCTACACTCTTTATCAGTTTGGAGTAGCTTTCCACCGGAGTATAGTATTCCAATACGTCCATAATAAACCCTTTTTCGATAGTCTGTTTCATGCTGTAAGTATGTAAAGCGACGTGTTCATTTTAGCCGAGAGGCTACCATTCTGACTGCTATGAGCCCCGTCTATCAGAATGGCGAATCTCTTATTCTTATTGTCTGTTCCGATTCTTATTGTCTGTTCCGATGCTGTTAAGAATATAAGAACTGACGGATGGTATCTCTGATTTGTTTATCGAAATTCACCCTGTCGGTTACAACGATAATGGAATCAAACATAGGTTTGCCTGCCTTTTCCAATTTCACAAACTGATATGCCAACTACGCTATTGAATTTGACTTGCCGCTTCCCGCACTGTGCTGGATAAGGTAGCGTTGCCTATTTCGCCGACAAGTGTGTCGGCGAGAAGCGAACGCACCACTGTCAGTTGGTGATAGCGTGGAAAAATCATGATTTCCTTTTTCACTTTCCGCGTCTTTTTATCCCTCTCCTTTACTACCTGCGAAATGTCATCACAGGCAGCCCTTTGATGAACACCCCTAAGTCGAGTACCAGTTTCGGGAAGTCATTTGAATAGCGTAATTGTCTCATCATGCTGAATATATTTTGTCCATATAGTGCTACGGCTTTGTCATTCTGCTCACTGAGAGTACTGTAATACATATCCAACTTATCGGTTGAGTAGCGCAAGCCATTACGCAAGATGCTCACAATGCCATCTTTACTAAATTTACGATTCAGCTCCCTGAAGAATTTCCTTTTCTCAAAATCACTGTCAGTGATAGGTAAAGCCTTCACCTTGTCCGACTATGTAGCCGTCAAGAAACGGAACAGCCTTTCAGTGTCAATGGCAAAGGCTTTGTTGAAGTCGGCGCTAATGGCTTGTTCACAATCATTATAACTTACCAAATAGTCGGCTATCGTCTTTTCCAATCCAGTTTCAATCGTATCTGTTGCCATATATCTGTTGTTATTCTTTCAGCAGTAGTGCATTCACGTTCATTGAGCTGAAATATATTGTTGTGCATTTGGGAAAGTGAGGATAAGAAAGTACGGAAACTATATTTCTCAACTGATATTCAAATGAAGGCTGTAGATGTTCTGGATTTTCATAAAACACGTTTTCAAGTCGAATTGCTTTAGAGATAGTAAGCAATTCACAGGACTGACAAATTGCCAAAGTCGGAATGTTGATAAGCTTCATTTTCATTCCAACGCTCCACTGGCCAGCGTAAATTTGGCTAAAGTCAAAGCACTATGCCACAATATTTTCCTCATGCAACGATTTATTTCAGTATTAGGCATGAACCGAATCCAGAAATAAATCGAAAGCTATGGGAAGAGTGAATTAAATTTGCGGCAATCGCTGCATAAGTGTTAAGGAAATGTTTAACGAACTATTATTATTAGAAACCCACATAATTTTATGGGTGAACCTTGTATCCTGCCTGATTACCAGCACTATGTAACATACAGAACAGTTTCTGTAACATTTACATCCATAGATGTTACGTTGAAAAACAAAAGGTAACACGAATTTTACTATCATTAACGTTTTATCCATAAATTTGTTTTTGGTTTAAAATAAGAATAATATAAAGTATTAACCTATTAAATCAAAGCAATATCATGAAGACATAGAAGAAGTATTATTTTGCAAAAACAGATGTTCGGTTTAGGCAGTTTAAAGGGCTCTGCCACCTATTATTATCGGACATCGAATGTATAAGACAACAGAGCCCTCTTTAAATCAAATACCAGCATTGCAAAAGATCCCTGCAATGCAATTAAGGTAAAACATCGGATCAAGATTCAAACAACATGTGTATCAAAACTATTAAATCATGGCTCGCAAGCGCATTGTTCGTATTGTTTGCCAGTGGTTCCCCGGGGTTTGTAAATGGAGGTGGCAACATCGCCATAGCACAAACACAGTACATCACAGGTACGGTTGTAGATGATTTTGGCGAACCGATTATCGGTGCCAACATCCGCGTAAAAGATACTACCAAGGGAGCGATTACCGACCTCAATGGTAAGTTCTCCTTGGATGTAGCTCCAGGCCAAATCATTGAAATCAGCTTCGTGGGCTTTTCCACCCAGACAGTGGCAGCGGTTTCGGGCATGAAAATCATTCTTAAGGAAGACACACAATCACTGGACGATGTAGTGGTTGTGGGCTATGGCGTACAGAAAAAGAAACTTGTCACCGGTGCCACGGTGCAGGTGAAAGGCGATGACATTCAGAAACTCTCCACCACCTCGGCATTGACTGCCATGCAAAGCCAGTCTCCCGGTGTCACCATTATGCAAAATAATGGTCAGGCAGGCGAAGGCTTCAAGGTGAACATCCGCGGTTTGGGTACTACGGGTAATTCAGACCCATTGTACGTAGTCGACGGCGTTGCCGGCGGTAGCTTGAACGACCTGAACCCCGCTGACATCGAATCCATCGATGTGCTGAAAGATGCCGCTTCTGCAGCCATCTACGGTGCCCGTGCCGCCAACGGTGTAACCCTTATCACCACCAAGCAGGGCAAATCCGGCAAGTTGCAGATATCGTACGACGGATACTACGGTCAACAATACTTATATAAGGCCCCCGATGTTTTGAATGCCCAGGAATATATCTACAGCCGTCAGCTTCGCGAGTTCAACGGCGGCGCAGCCGAACCCGAGTGGCAGGCAAAGCTCCCCGCAGCCATCTACGAAAGCCTTTTCGACGCGGATGGAAACGTGCTGAGGAACGGTTGGAAGGGAACGAACTGGATTGACGAGTCCTACCACAAAGGTGCCGTAACCCAGAACCACTCCGTCAACTTGACAGGCGGTTCCGACGTATCGAAGTTCTCCTTCGGCTTCTCCTACACCGGGCAAGACGGTATCTTGGGCGGCGAAAACCAGTCGCAGTTCGACCGCTACAACATGCGCTTGAATTCCTCGCATACCCTGCTCCGCTCCAAGGACAACTCCTACAGTGTGATTACCGTAGGCGAGAACTTGAACATCGTACATAGCAGCAGAACAGGTATCTCCCAAGGAAGCATGTATTGGAACAACGTACACGACTTGATGAACGCCAACCCGCTGCTCCCCGTTCGCGATGCCGACGGAAATTACTATACCAACGCCGAAATGTCGGCCGACGGATGGACACTGGGAGCCGCCATCAACCCGCTGGCCATTGCCAACACCACCAGCCAAGGATTGAACGAAAGCAACAGCTGGACAGTGAACGCCAGTGCCTACCTGGAAATACAGCCCATACGGAACTTGATTTACAAGTCACAGTTCAGCTACCGCTTTGGCAACAGTTCTTATCGTGCCATGACCAGAGTCCACAGCTCGGGTACGAACGTGGCCACTCAAGACAATGCCTCCCAATCGACGGATTCATGGTCGAACATCTCATTCGAAAACACCTTGAATTACAGACTGGACATCAACAGGCACAACATTGACATCGTATTAGGACAGACCATTGAACAAAACAAGTTCGGCGAACACCTTGAAGCAAGCGGCAACAACTTGCTTTTCGGTGACAGTTGGAACCATGCGTACTTGGACAATGCGCAAATCAAGAAACTGGCCGATGTCAGCGTAGGCGGTCATCCCACAAGCGACAGCTCCTTGGCCTCCTTCTTCGGACGTGTCAACTACAACTTCAACGAAAAATACATGCTGCAAGCCACAGTCCGCACCGACGGTTCTTCAAATTTCGCCAAAGGCCACCGCTGGGGTATCTTCCCCTCCGCATCGGCAGGTTGGGTAGTGACCAATGAAGAATTCATGGAATCCGTCAGAGACATCATGGACTTCTTCAAAATCCGTGTATCCTGGGGACAGAACGGTAACTGCAACATCCCAAACTTCCAATACCTGACACAAGTGGGATTCAACAACTCCGACGCCTACTACTTCGGCGTGGGCAACCACGAAGAAGCCACCACCGGTGGCTCGTTCAACGTACTGGGCAACCCCGAACTGACTTGGGAAACTTCCGAGCAGCTGAACATCGGTATTGACGCCCGCTTCCTGGACAGCCGTTTGGGACTGACCTTCGACTGGTACAAGAAAACCACAAAAGACTGGCTGGTGCGCGCTCCGATTTTGGGCGTATACGGTATCGGTGCTCCCTACATCAACGGTGGTGACGTGGAAAACAAGGGTATCGAGTTCTCTCTCAGCTGGAATGACCAGCTCAATAACGGTCTGCGCTACGGCATTACCGCCAACATGTCCTACAACAAGAACGAAGTGACCAAGCTGGCCAACGCCGAGGGCATCATCCACGGTCCCGGAGCCGTTTGGCACCAGCTCGAAGGCGAAGTCTACCGTGCGCAGGTAGGTCAGCCCATCGGTTTCTTCTACGGTTTCGACACGAAAGGCGTGTTCCAGAACGGTGAACAGATTCGCCAGTTCTCCGAGAAGTACGAGGACAAGCTTCATGGTGGAAACGACAAGCTGAAACCGGGTGACCTCATCTTCCGCGACACGAACGGTGACGGCGTAATCGATGACAACGACCGCACCATGATTGGCGACCCCCACCCCGATGTAACCGTAGGGTTGAACCTCAACCTCGCCTACAAGGGCTTCGACTTCTCCGTAACCGGTGCGGGAGCTTTCGGGCAACAGATTCTCCGCACTTGGGCAAACCAGGACTTCCTCACGGAGAACCTCAACAAGAAGATTGTCTATGGTTCCTGGAAGGGCGAAGGCACCAGCAATAAGCTCCCTCTCTTCGATGGTTTCGACACTCCGAACTGGAAATACATGTCGGCAGCCATGCTCGAAAACGGTGACTACTTCAAGATTCAGAACGTGACTCTCGGTTACGACTTCAAGCGTCTGTGGAAGTCTTGCCCGCTCCAGCAGCTCCGGGTTTATGTAGCAGCCAACAACCTGATAACTTTTACCAAGTACACCGGTATGGATCCGGAAGTCGCCTCCAGCGGTGGAACGAGCGATTCTTGGGCAGCCGGTATAGATACGGGCGTTTATCCTTCACCCCGCACCTACTTGGTTGGTATAAATCTTAAGTTCTAATCACCTTAATATATTAGCAATATGAAATTCAATAAATTCTACATACTTTGGATTGCATCCACGCTCACCTTCTCCGGTTGCGACGACTTTCTCGACTCGCAAGACTACACAGGCAAGAACAGCACCAACTTCCCGTCAACAACCGAAGACGTCAACAAAATGGTAGCCGCCGTTTACAAGTCAACCTTTTACGGTCCCTTTCAGGGCAACAACCTTGAACAGTATTTCTCGGTGGCAAACATCATGTCAGACGACATGTTTGGCGGTGCCGGAGTCGGCGACCCTTGGTGGCAGGGGCTTGACCACCTGATGTATGCCCAAACAAACCAAATGCAAGATTTGTGGACATATTCCTACGAGGCCATTGCCCGCGCCAACTCCGCTTTGTCCGTGATAGACAACATTGCAGATGAAGAGACACACAACCAGACTAAAGGGGAGCTGCTTTTTATGCGCGCCTATAATTACTACAACCTGGTGTTGACCTTCAACAATGTCCCTGTCATTGAAAAAGCCCCGGAGACAGTGGAAGAAGCGCAAATTGCTCCCGAGCAACGCGATGGTAAGGAAGTTCTGAAACTGATTGCCGACGACCTCTATGAAGCCTGCGAATGTATGCCGAGCTACCCATACGACGGCTGGAGCAAACTGGCATTCGGCAAGGTGACCCGTTGGGCAGCCGAAACCCTGCTGGCCCGCGCTTTCCTTTTCTACACGGGCTTCTATGGCGAATCGGAAATGCCCAAGACAGAAGGTTCCATCAACAAGCAATATGTAGTCGATAAACTGGACGATTGCATCAAGAATTCCGGTCACGACCTTTTGAGTGACTACCGCTCGCTTTGGGCCTATTCAAACCAATACACCGCCAAAGATTACGACTTCGTAAATGATATGCTTGAAGCAGGTACCTGCTACAAGGAAGGCAACAAGGAGGTAATCCTTGCCATCAATTTCCAGTATCAACCGGCATGGTCCAACAACCTCCACCTGACCAACCAGTATGGCCTGTTCTTCGGCATCCGCGCAGATAACAACAATGCGGACGACGAACGTTTCCATGTGGGCACGGCTACCTCCGTTTATCCATTCAGCACCGGCTGGGGATGCGGCACCGTAGCAACAAACCTTGTGACAGACTGGAAAAACATCGAACCCGACGACCCGCGCCGCGATGCTTCCATCCTGGCATTCCCGGCAAGTTTGAAGCCCGAGACCTTCTCCGATGCCTGCGAACTTACCATGTATCACAACAAGAAGATTCCTTCCGTGCGTTCGGCCGGCGGTCAAAGGCTTTCATGGTCGCTCGACCAAATGGGTGCCGACGCAACTGAAACTGGTAACTACCAAGCCTCCAACTGTACGCCTCTCACCGTCTACCGTTTTGCCGATGTGCTTCTGATGTACTCCGAGCTGATGCAAGATGCCACCACGCTGAACCGTGTACGAAATCGTGTAGGCTTGCCCGCCGTGGCCTATAGCGAACAGGCCTTGCGCAACGAGCGCCGCTGGGAACTGGCATTCGAAGGAAGCCGTTGGGATGACTTGCGCCGTTGGAACATTGCCGGTGAAGCCCTTGCCAAACAAGCAGGCCAGGTGATGTACAATTGCGGCAAGCCGACCACCATGCCCGAAGCCGGTAGTGGCTACAAGCAACGCTATAACGAAACCAAGGGTTTCTATCGCATTCCAAAGTCTCAGATCGACCTTTCGGGCGGCAAATACAAGCAAAACGCCGGATGGGAAGACGATGCCAAGACTCAATTTGCAGGTTATTAATTCTTAATAGGTAGATAATATGAAAAAGATAATGCTATCATTGGCTACTGTATTGGCTTTCACATTCACCGCTTGTGACCCTGTGGAGGATTTTACAGAGAATACAGCTTCCAATCATTCAGAAGAACAAATCAATGCCACCCTCACACAGAATGGTGGCGACAACCTTGTGGAGGTAACTGTACACAGCCATGCCACCGCACAAATATCGAACGGCAAGCAGAGCTTCAAGGCCAACTATGCCAAAGTGGTGATGCGCGAATTGGGCGAAAACTTCATCTACATCAAGCTTTTCAACGCCAACGGCTCCATTACCGAACGTCAGTATCCCATCACAGTTACCAACATGAATCATGAGCTACCGGTTCTTGAAACCATCATCTGGCAGGGCGAACAGTCTTGCGGCGGTTGGGACGGTGCCGGTCTCCGCTTCAGCGACACCGAAGGCAAAGGACTGCCAACTTTGAGCGATGACACTTACGACTGGATGGTAGGCAAGAAACTGAGTCTGGACATCAGTGCCGTGAATGGTGATGGTACTACCATCCGCGTGACAAACGGCCACTGGAGCAAAGAATATGTTTCTGACACCCCTGTCACTCCCGGAAAGTTCCAGTTTGAATTCACTCAGGAAATGTGCGACCAATGCAAGAAGGGCTGTTGTTCGTAAGTAACAACGGAATTACCATTACCAAGTTCTACTTCGAGCTGTAACACAACCGCTACCCCCTGGGGTGGAACAGAAATGATAGGGTAATATAGGGATTAGTTTTTTTATAAGGCCATGTCAGAAAGGTGATAACCTTTTGGCATGGCCTTTTTAACAGTCGAATTCAACAAGCAATCAAAAAGAGGTCGTATCATGTCGCGCACACAAAGCGGAATCAATCCTGATAATAGATTCTTTTCACCCGCGTAGAAACACTTGTCAGCACTTCGTAAGGAATGGTTTCAAGAATATCGGAAAGTACCGTAATGGGCAGATGATCACCGAAAATCTCCACAGTATCCCCTTCCTTGCAGTCAATGTCCGTAACGTCAATCATGCAAACGTCCATACAGATGTTACCCACATAGGGCGCACGCCGGCCATTCACCAGGCAATAGGCGTGCCCGTTGCCAAGATGACGGTTCAATCCGTCGGCATATCCGATAGGTAATGCGGCAATTCGTGAATTACGCGTCAGGTGTCCCTTGCGGCTATAGCCTACCGTGTCTTCCTGGGGTACATCACGTATTTGCAGGATGGTGGTTTTCAGTGTACTCACATTATTGATAATGCTGTTATCAATGGGACTGATGCCATACAAACCGATACCCAAGCGTACCATATCGAACTGTGCACCCGGGAAACGCTCGATACCGGCCGAATTGCAGATGTGCCGGAGTATCTTATGCGGAAATGCTTCCTGCAACTGTATGGATGCCGCCTCAAACGTTTCAATCTGTCCACGTGTAAACGCATCGAACTGTGCCGCATCACTACCCACAAAGTGCGAGAATACCGAACGGGCAATCACTGCATTCTGTCCTTTCAGCCGTTCAATCAATCGCGGCATATCTTCGGCGGCAAAGCCCAGGCGATGCATGCCCGTATCCAGTTTTATATGAATCGGGAAGTTAGTGATTCCTTCCTTCTCCGCCTCTTTAATCAGTGCATCCAGCAGGTGGAAGCTATACACTTCCGGCTCCAGCTTATAGTCGAACATGGTCTTGAACGCGGTCATCTCCGGGTTCATAATGATGATGCTTGCCGTGATACCCGCTTTGCGGAGTTCGGAACCTTCATCAGCCACAGCCACAGCCAGGAAATCAACATGATGTTCCTGCAAGGTCTTGGCAATCTCATACGAACCGGCCCCATAGGCTGATGCTTTCACCATACACACCATCTTCGTATCCGGACGCAGCTGACTGCGATAATAGTTCAGATTGGCTATCATGGCTCCAAGATTCACCTCAAGAATGGTTTCGTGTACCTTTTTCTCCAATTCTTCCGTCAAGGCATCAAAGCCGAACTGACGGGCACCTTTTATCAATATAATTTCATTCTCCAACCGCAGTTCTCCACGGGAAATGGCACGCAACAGGGCCTCTGTATTAGGATAGAAAGCCTTCTCGATGTCAAAGCGTGCGGCACACGAAGAGATCTCACTGCCCACTCCGATGATACGCTCAATGCCGCGGCTACCGGCAAGCTGCGATACTTTCCGGTAAAGTGTCGGCGCATTCTGTCCGGTTTCCAGTATATCCGAGAGGATGAGAGTCCGCTTCAGTCCGTTACTCTGCGAACGACGGTAAAGGAAATCGAGTGCAATGTCCAGTGAAGCAAGATCACTGTTATAACTATCATTTATCAGCAGGCAACCGTTTTTGCCTTCCTTCACTTCCAGGCGCATAGCTACCGGTTCCAGCGCCGCCATACGTTCCGTAATCTTCCCGGCAGGAAGCATCAGATAAAGACAGGCAGCCAGGCAGTTCAGCGAGTTCTCGATAGAAGCATCGTCAATGAAAGGCAATATAAAGGTGTTGTCCATCTCCAGATAACGATAAGAGATCACGGTACAATCCTCCTTTTTCTCCACCTTACTTATAAACAGAGGACGCTCCATATCTTTCCGGCTCCACGCGATTTCGCGGGCACTGAGCATGGACTTCGCCACACAATTACTGATAAACTCATCATCGCCATTATAGATCACCACATCGCAGTTCTTGAAGAGCGACAGTTTTTCCATGGTCTTCTCTTGCAGAGAGAAGAAGTTCTCCTGATGAGCTCCGCCGATGTTGGTCAGTATACCGATGGTAGGTTTGATAATATTCTGCAAGGCACGCATCTCTCCCATCTCCGAAATTCCAGCTTCGAAAATAGCGAGTTCGGACTGCCCGTTCATCTGCCAGACGGACAAAGGTACACCGATCTGTGAATTATAGCTGCGCGGCGAACGGACAATCGCCCGCTCAGGGCTGAGCAATTGATGCAGCCATTCCTTTACAATCGTCTTTCCGTTACTGCCTGTTATGCCGATAACCGGTATCTGAAACTGTTCGCGATGTTGTTCCGCCAACTTCTGCAAAGCTTTCAACGGATTGGCGACCACCAGGAAATTGACAGCCAACATATCCGAATTACTCATTGCCAGTTGTCCGCTTTCCACCCATTTATAGGCTTCTTTGCTGACCACAAAATTGCGAACACCGCGTGAATACAAGTCAGGTATATAGCGTGCGCCATCGTTGCGCTTGGTAGTTAAGGCAAAAAACAAGGTTTCTTCGGGGAAACTCAAGGAACGGCTATCGGTAAGTAACCAATCTATAGTTGCCGGCGTGTCCCCCACACGTCGTGCACTGATGCGTTCGGCTATTGTTTCAATCGTATACGGCATATATCTTTCTCTTTTTTGAAATCTAAGTACGGGTATTTTTTGTTAAGTCGGTCGATTTTTAACATAATTTGTCCTAAAAAACGCTTATACTCGTCTGACTCCGGATGGAAGGGCTTATGGGATAGCGCTTTATTGATATTTTCACTTTCCTGCATAATCTCTAACGCGTCCTCAGAGAGGCAGGTCTGCACAAACTTCTCCCATACATGACGCACCGCCAGGGGGGATGGATGCACCATGTCGTCAGCATAAAAACGATAGTCACGAAGCTCGTCGAGTAAGAGTTCATAAGCCGGAAAATAAAAGACATGTTCGGGAAATGAAGCCTGTAACTGATCGATGGCAAGCAAAAGTGTAGCTTTACTCAATTGGTTAGCATGCATTCCGTCGCGTACATGACGGATGGGGCTGACCGTAAGAATCACTTTCAACTTTGGGTTCCGGGCAATCAGACCGGAAAAGAGAGAGGTGTAATCCGATACAATCTCCTGCACGCTGAGCCGGCGACGGGTAAAGACAGACTCCGGTTGTTTATGGCAATTAGCAACCACATGTCCCGTGGATTTCTGTTCGTACACCCACGCTGTACCAAAAGTCAACATCAGGCAGTTCAAGTGGTGGATACGTTCGTGCGCCGTTTGCAGACGGGCATTGATGCGCTGCAACACTTCTTCTGCCGAGGGAGAAGAAAAATCACCATGATGCATCGGGCTATGCCAGCACTCACGGAAGAAGAACAGGTCTTCTTCTTTATACAGCCTGCCCGTTACCAGCTCGCGCAAGGCAGCCGAAACGGACAAAGGGTTATAAAGAACCCCGAAAGGATTGACATCCAGACGAAATCTGGCATCCGCAAGCAGCGCCCCGATGTTGGTGGCAAAGCAGGAACCCATCAACAGAAGTTCGTCCGCCTGAGTAAAACGGGGCAGATCGGAAGGTAATTCAACAAGGGTAGAAAAGTTCATACGTTTACATCATCATATTCTTCCGGATAGAGAATTTCACGATAGCCATTGCCTGAATGGAAGCAAAGGGAACATCCATCGGTTCATGGTGCGGGTTATAACTCACAAGTTTAATGCAACCCTCCTGCTCCGAACGGTTCACATACTTCACTGCCAGATACTCATCGCCATCAATATCGAATGAGACTAGATACATTTCACCATAAATGACATTGCTGAAGCTGTTCATTTCCTTGAAACCTACAATATCTCCCGATTTCAGGATGGGATACATACTGTCCCCACTAATATAAAGGGCACCGTCGCATACGGGAATACTGGGTATTTGTATTCTTCCCACCACAAACTGGTGCTTATTGGCAAGCAATGTACGCAGATTAGCAGCGGCAGTAATGTCGTACAACACTACACTGCGGTCTTTCATCGCATCCGGTGTTTTGGGATTGTGTATTACTCCAACGTCACCCGCCGCCTGTTCACTATTACTACTCTTTGGTTGAGTTCCAGGAGTTCCCTTACCTAATATCAACCAGGTATAATCCACATCTTTCATCTTGCTCAGCAACAACGGAAAGTCAATGCTGTTTCGTGCAATCCAGTTACTAAGTGTAGAGCGCGATACACCAAAATAAGCTGCCAATTCAGCATCAGTTTTGAAACTCAGTATGCGTTTGGAACGCTTCACAATGTCTGCTACACTAAATAAAAGATTTTTTTCTTTTTCCATTTTCATTCAAGTCCTAAAGCTATTTGTTTTCTATACGAAAACCCAATTTTGTTTGATGCAACAAAACTAATCAATTTGTTTCTAAACAAGCAAACAAAAGCATAAAAGTTCAGGGCAACCGCATCAAAATTCTGATTCGTATTTGACGGGGTATGAATCTTTTCACCACAGAGGACGCAGAGTTCACAGAGTTTTTAGGCTTCTAGTTCAGAGATAATTATAACCTCTGTGTCCTCTGTGTCCTCTGCGTCCTCTGTGGTGAAATAATTCCTTATCTTTTCCGATATGATTCTATTTTAGATACGGATGCTATCAAAACTAACGCCCTCCCTTGATAAGACTTTCCTTTCTTACTATGAATACTTGAAATGAAAGCTTCGTTTCTAAAAACGAAAGCTTCATTTATAAAAACGGAGATTATATTTATAGAAACGAAGCCTTCATTCTAAGTCTTTGTTGCAAGGACGATGATTTTAGAAGCTATAGACGATAACTTTGCATTGCGGATAAGTTATGAATCCGTGTCTAAAATCTCAATTATCCTTTGCCTCCTTTCTTTTCGGTTATGAATCTTTTCACCACAGAGGACACAGAGAACGCAGAGTTTTTAGACTTCTAATTCAGAGATAATTATAACCTCTGTGCTCTCTGTGTCCTCTGTGGTGAAATAATTCCTTTCTGAGCGGTTATGAGACTGTTGTTGCAGTTGCCCTGATAAGAATTATGAAAAAGTAGGTTGCCTTCACTCTACATGTACCGTATCCGGACCTTACTTATCTCCGTACAGACTCCAGTGTTTCTCCGTACAAAGGTACATCCAGGTGAAGAACGTACGGAGCAAAGCAAAGGTTGGATTAATATTTTTTTCTATAAAAAGGGAATACCTTCCGTTTTCTTTTACTAATTTTGCAATTTGTAATCCTCAGAACAGAGATGAAGACAGAACCAACAACATATAACTTGCTAAATTCTATTTCTGATCCCGAAGATCTGCGTAAACTGAGCGTTGATCAGCTTCCGGAAATTTGCAAAGAATTGCGGCAGGACATTATTAAAGAAGTTTCGTGCAACCCGGGACACTTTGCAGCCAGTTTGGGGACGGTAGAACTGACCGTCGCCCTGCATTACGTGTTCAATACTCCTTACGACCGCATCGTGTGGGACGTAGGCCATCAGGCGTATGGCCATAAGATACTGACCGGACGTCGGGAAACATTCTCCACAAACCGGAAATTCAAAGGTATCCGCCCTTTCCCCTCTCCCGATGAAAGCGATTATGACACTTTTACTTGCGGACACGCTTCGAACTCCATTTCGGCGGCTCTCGGCATGGCGGTAGCGGCAGAAGAAAAAGGAGAAAAAGACCGCCATGTGGTTGCCGTAATTGGCGATGGCAGCATGAGCGGCGGACTGGCATTCGAAGGATTGAACAATGCCTCAGCAAGCTCCAACAACCTGCTTATCATTCTGAACGATAACGAGATGGCCATAGACCGCAGTGTAGGCGGCATGAAGCAATATCTCTTCAACCTGACCACCTCAAACCGATACAACCAGCTCCGCTTCAAAGTATCCAAGATGCTGTTCAAAGTGGGCATCCTCAACGAAGATCGCCGTAAGGCACTTATCCGCTTTGGCAATAGCCTGAAGTCCATAGCCGCCCAACAACAGAATATCTTCGAAGGAATGAATATCCGCTACTTCGGCCCCATCAACGGACACGATGTGAAGAACATCGCACGTATCCTGCGGGACATCAAAGATATGAAGGGACCGAAAATCCTGCACCTGCACACCATTAAAGGGAAAGGCTTCGAACCTGCCGAGAAGGCTCCGGGCATCTGGCACGCACCGGGAAAGTTCGATCCCGAAACGGGTGAACGCTTTACAGCGGATACACACAACCTGCCACCGCTGTATCAGGACGTTTTCGGCGAGACCTTGGTGGAACTTGCCGAAAAGAATCCACGTATCGTCGGTGTCACTCCCGCCATGCCTACAGGATGCTCCATGAATATGCTGATGCAGGCAATGCCCGACCGTGCTTTTGACGTAGGCATTGCCGAAGGACATGCAGCCACTTTCTCAGGTGGTATGGCCAAAGAAGGGATGCAACCTTTCTGCAACATCTATTCGTCATTCATGCAACGTGCTTACGACAATGTCATTCATGACATCGCCATACTCAAGCTTCCCGTCGTGCTCTGCCTGGATCGTGCCGGGCTGGTAGGAGAAGACGGACCGACCCACCACGGCGTGTTCGACCTGGCCTACTTCCGCCCCATCCCCAACCTGACGATTTCCTCGCCCATGAACGAGCACGAACTACGCCACCTCATGTACACGGCACAGCTGCCGGACAAAGGTCCGTTCGTTATCCGCTACCCCCGTGGGCGCGGTGTGCTGAAGGACTGGAAATGCCCATTGGAAGAAGTCCCGGTTGGCAAAGGACGCAAGCTGAAGGACGGTAAAGATATGGCAGTCGTTACCCTCGGCCCGATAGGGAACATTGCCACAAAGGCCATCGAACGGGCGGAAAAAGAAAAAAACATCTCAATAGCACATTACGACCTGCGTTTCCTCAAACCACTGGACGAGGAGATGCTCCACGAAATAGGACGCTCATTTTCCCGCATCATCACCATTGAAGACGGCATACGGAAAGGCGGCATGGGGACTGCCATCCTGGAATTTATGTCGGACAACGAATATACACCGCACGTGCACCGCATAGGAGTACCGGACAAATTCGTAGAACATGGCACGATACAGGAGTTGTATCATCTGTGTGGCATGGATGAGGAAGGAATAATGAATACGATAGAACAAATATAATATTATGACAAAGAAAGAAGCCATCAAGGTTTTTGAAGAAAAGAAAGTACGCACGGTCTGGGATGACGAAACGGAGGAGTGGTACTTTTCAGTAGTGGATGTAGTAAGTGTTCTTACCGAAAGTGTAGACGGTAGGAAGTACTGGAACAAACTTAAACAGCGATTAAAAGAAGAAGGAAATCAAACGGTGACAAATTGTCACCAGTTAAAAATGTTGTCAACCGATGGAAAGATGCGCCTGACGGACGTAGCTACTACCGAACAATTATTCCGCCTCATCCAATCCATACCTTCTCCCAAAGCCGAACCGTTTAAGCTCTGGATGGCTCAGATAGCCAAAGAACGTCTGGACGAAATGCAAGATCCAGAACTGACTATCAAGCGTTCCATGATGGAGTACAAAACCTTGGGGTATTCTGATAGCTGGATAAACCAGCGATTGAAAAGTATCGAGATACGCAAAGAACTAACCGACGAGTGGAAACGTTGTGGACTGGAGGAAGGCACGCAGTTTGCTACATTGACAGATATCCTTTATCAGACCTGGGCTGATAAAACCACCAAAGAGTACAAACGCTTCAAGGGACTGAAGAAAGAGAACCTGCGGGATAACATGACTAATAAGGAATTAGTATTAAACATGTTGGCAGAACTTTCAACCAAAGAAATCTCTGAAGTCAGTAACCCGGAGAATTTTGATGAACATAAAGATATTGCCCGCCGTGGCGGAAGCATCGCCCGTGAAGCCCGAATAAGACTGGAAGAAGAGACTGGACAGGCTGTCATCTCTCCTCTGAACGCTAAAACTGTTCTGGAATTGGAACAACAAAACAATAAGAGCATTAAAGAGCAATGAAAATTATTATTGCCGGTGCCGGCGCAGTAGGCACACACTTGGCAAAATTGTTGTCTCGCGAGAAGCAGGACATCATATTGATGGACGACAATGAAGAGAGGTTGAGCACGCTTAGTTCCAACTTCGATTTAATGACGGTCACGGCATCGCCTACTTCCATCCAGGGATTGAAAGAAGTGGGGGCTAGAGATGCTGACCTGTTTATAGCCGTCACTCCCGACGAGAGCCGTAACATGACCGCATGTATGCTAGCCACCAACCTCGGTGCCAAAAAGACCGTTGCCCGTATTGACAATTACGAGTATCTCCTGCCTAAGAACAAGGAATTCTTCAAGAAACTGGGTGTTGACTCATTGATTTACCCTGAAATGCTTGCCGCTAAAGAAATCGTATCTTCCATACGTATGAGTTGGGTGCGCCAATGGTGGGAATTCTGTGGCGGATCGCTGATACTTATCGGTACCAAGATGCGTGAAAAAGCGGAAATACTGGATATTCCTCTGCACCAACTTGCCGAAACAGACAAACCCTATCACGTGGTAGCCATCAAACGCTGCAACGAAACACTGATTCCGCGCGGTGACGATGTAATCAAACTGCATGACATCGTTTACTTCACCACTACCCGCAAGTATGTACCTTATATACGTAAGATAGCCGGCAAGGAAGATTATGCCGATGTACGCAACGTAATGATCATGGGTGGAAGTCGCATTGCCGTGCGAACCGCCCAATATGTACCCGACTATATGCAGGTGAAGATCATAGACAACGACTTGAACCGTTGCAACCGCCTGACGGAACTTCTTGACGATAAAATCATGATTATCAACGGAGACGGACGCGACATGGACCTGCTCATCGAAGAAGGTCTGAAGAATACGGAAGCCTTCGTTGCCTTGACGGAAAACTCGGAAACAAACATTCTTTCCTGCCTTGCCGCCAAACGTATGGGCGTCAGCAAGACGGTGGCGGAAGTAGAAAACATAGATTATATAGGTATGGCGGAGAGCCTTGATATCGGTACGGTTATCAATAAGAAAATGATTACTGCCAGCCACATCTATCAGATGATGCTGGATGCTGACGTCAGCAACGTAAAATGCCTGACCTTTGCCAACGCCGATGTTGCAGAGTTCACCGTGAAAGCCGACTCTAAAATTACCAAACACCAGGTAAAGGACCTCGGGCTGCCGAAGGGAACCACTATCGGAGGCTTGATTCGTCAGGGTGAAGGTGTAGTAGTGACAGGTAATACACAAATTCTGCCGGGCGATCACGTTGTGGTATTCTGCCTGAACATGATGATTAAAAAGATTGAGAAATACTTTAATTAAATGAAGAACTAAAAAAACATTCTTCATTCATATGATATGATTAATTTCAAGACGGTTATACGGATTATCGGTATCCTCCTTTTGCTGGAGACGGTGATGCTATTGCTTTGCTCGGGCGTTTCATTCTATTACCAGGATGAAGCGTTGGTAGATTTCTGGGTATCAGCAGGTATTACGGCAGGCGCCGGACTACTCCTGGCAGCCATGGGCAAAGGCGGTGACCGCCAACTGACACGCAGGGACGGATATGTACTCGTCAGCTTTGCCTGGGTAGCCTTCTCGCTTTTCGGTATGCTGCCGTTCTACATCAGTGGATATATACCCAGCATCACTAACGCCTTCTTTGAAACTATGTCCGGCTTCAGCAGCACGGGTGCTACAATATTGGATGATATCGAAGCACTCCCTCACGGTCTGCTCTTTTGGCGCAGCATGACACAATGGATAGGCGGCTTGGGTATTATCATGTTCACCATCGCCATCCTTCCGATATTCGGTGTCAGCGGTTTGCAAGTGTTTGCCGCCGAAGCCAGCGGACCGACACATGACAAAGTACATCCGCGCATCGGCATCACCGCCAAATGGATATGGAGTATTTATGCAGGTATCACCTGTGTCCTTGTCGCCCTGCTGATGCTGGGGGGAATGGACTGGTTCGACAGTGTCTGCCATGCCTTTGCCACTACAGGTACAGGCGGATTCTCAACCAAGCAAGCCAGCGTAGCCTATTATAACTCTCCATATATCGAATACGTTATATCCATCTTCATGTTTATCTCGGGCATCAACTTCACATTGCTGCTGTTCTTCGTCAACCGGAAATTCAAGAAAGTCATCAATGATGCTGAATTGAAATGGTATTTCTGGTCGGTGGTACTATTCACCGGAGTTATCGCCGTGATACTTTACTATTCCAAACCGATGGGAATGGAAGAATCATTCCGCCAATCATTGTTCCAGGTGATTTCATTGCACACCTCCACCGGTTTTGCTACTGCCGACTATATGCTATGGCCTGCCGTGACGTGGGGACTGCTGACCATCGTCATGCTGATGGGTGCCTGTGCGGGGAGTACAACAGGTGGTCTTAAATGTATCCGTATGGTGATCCTCGGCAAGGTGGCGCGCAATGAATTCAAACATATTCTTCACCCGAATGCAATACTTCCGGTGCGGCTCAATAAACAAGTGATTTCGCCTTCCGTACAATCCACTGTGCTGGCATTCTGCTTTATATATGCAGTAATTATCATCATCAGCGTATTGATTATGATGGGGCTGGGCATCGGATTTGTGGAATCTGTGGGTTGTGTGGTTTCCAGTATCGGCAATATGGGTCCTGGCTTGGGAGAAACGGGTCCTGCTTTCTCATGGAATGCATTGCCCGACATAGCGAAGTGGCTACTGGCTTTCCTTATGCTCCTGGGACGTCTCGAGCTGTTCACCGTATTGCTGCTTTTCACCCCTGAATTCTGGAAGAGAAGCTGATAGAAGGTCAAAAAGTGCTAAAAACCGAACATTTTGACATCTCTGTATAACAAAATAGCCAATAATTGTTATACATTTGCAGCCGAATGAAAAAGTAGTTGTATGAAACAGTGTATAAAATACCTCATGATCCTCTTACTCGGCGTATTGCTGTACGATGGTGCAGCGCAGGCGGCGGGTATATCATGCACTTTCATACGCAACAATGACGACGAACGCTGTATCTTGTCTCAAGCCCCTACTTCACATCAACAGAACATCCGTAACATCTATAACCGTTTCCTTTCCACACCTCTGTATATAGATAATGTGGACAGTACGCAAGTGCCCGGCAACAAGAGCGTCCTGCTGTTACTGAATTACTTCCGGATGCGTTGGCTGGCCGAGTCTCCAGCCTGCGATTCATTGTTGCATGCCTCTTTCTATCCTGTGCCCGACCCGCTCTCTTACTATATCTTCGGGCTGAGAAAGATAATCATTTGATAAAATAAGCCGGGCAGACTGCAAAGTTTGCCAAAGTCCGTCGAAAGCGATCCAGAGGGATTGCTCCTTTCGACCAACTATCCTATTATATACATCTAAAAGTTAATTAGATTTATGAACT
>ERZ791915.1139-NODE-1139-length-21730-cov-9.073310_pt1 | contig 21730 bp, 8 predicted proteins | sample MGYA00510139_ERZ791915 | MGnify/ENA primary metagenome ERZ791915 (study PRJEB30046, sample SAMN00792117) | human gut metagenome | study: EMG produced TPA metagenomics assembly of the A metagenome-wide association study of gut microbiota in type 2... | reverse complement strand
TTGATATTGATGAGCCGATATCTTTTGCTCCGCCTGGAGCACAAAGCACCTGCGTTTTCACGCAGGTGCTTTTGTATTTTAAATTTATAGACAGCATAGCAAAAAATCAAACCCCATAACTTCCACAGAAGTTATGGGGTTACTCTTCAATTTGGTGGAACTAACTGGACTCGAACCAGTGACCCCCTCGATGTCAACGAGGTACTCTAACCAACTGAGCTATAGTTCCGCAACGATGTTATTTTAGCGCAGAATCGCCTTTTTGTCAAGCTATGCCCGTATAAAAGCCATTATATGCTGAATTTTACGGCAATTTATTCTCTGATCGTGACTTTGCTGCCAACCTGAACATAAGGCAGAAGCTCCAGCAGCTCGTCATTCCTCATTCTCACGCAGCCTTCCGAGACCATCGTACCGATAGATTCCGGCGCGTGTGTACCATGTATGCCGATGCCGTCCCAGCCTGTTACCAGCGAAATAAATTTAGGTCCGTAAGCGCCTTTGATCTCGCCCTTACCATCACCGAAATCATGCGTCCAATACGAAGCATCTAAGATCTCGTCCACCTCAAAATTACCTGTCGGCGTAGTCATATCGCCGGCACGCTGCTTTTGCCCAGGCTTAGCACCAACGGCAACGCCCCACTGCTTAACGACTTCGTTGTCTTTCAGCACATACAGCTTGTAATCACTTTTATCTATCAATATCGTATAGACCGTTTTAGCCGCTGCCGGCTGCTGCTGTTCTTCCTTCGTCGGTTCTGAAGCAGGTTTTTCAGGCTTTACCTCCTGCTTTGGCTGCTCAATCGGCGTCGCAGTCTGTGTCTGCATAGTTTGCTGCGTCGCCTGCCGCTCTTTGCTGAGCCCGTCCAAATACCACAAAGCACCCGATACCAGTACGCCGATCAAAATTATTACAGCAGCGATCTGTTTCTGTTGACGACGTCTGCGTCTGGCACTTTCTTCTTTGAACTGATCTCTATACGATTTACTCACAGTAACATCCCCTTTATGTGTTTATGGTATAACCGTTGCCTATTTTTGTCAATCGCCGCAAAAACATTTACCGGCTGTTATATCCGTGCTAAAATATACATAACGATCAACAACTGATGACGGAGGGCTGTATGGAAAATATCATGACAAACTTTAGGCTGCCTGCCGCTGCCGGCTTCGTACCCCTGCTTCTGGACGACGGACACGGCGACTACAATCGCAGCTATGAGCAATATGAACATAACGACATAGATTATGCAGATTATTCGACCGATCACCGCGATAACAATTATCGTAACTTTGAAAAAAAGAAACGTAAAAAAACAGATAAAGAAATCGTGGCCGATATTTTGAAACGCTGGGATTAAGTAACATAAAACCACTCAACTATGCAGTTGAGTGGTTTTTATATTTACAGCTTCCAGCCTATAAGCAAATTCCTAAATTGTGTGCAGAAACAGCTGCTTTTGCCTTGCTGTTTCTGCACCTGACAGCAGTCACGACATTTTACCTTTATACATTGCTAATATTCCCCTATAACAATGTAAGCCAGTTAAAATGTCCAGCGTGCGCCGACGTTCCACTGCCAATCCTTAGTAAAGTCGCTGCCGGAGCTGCGCTCTACATCCAGATAAATATGACTTGTCTTGCCGGTAGCAAATGCCGCGCCGATACCATATTCAAACCAGGTATCGTTAAAAGTATCACCAGTCTTCACACTGTCAGTGCCGTCATGCATCGTCACATCATAACCGCCGCCAAACTCGTGCAGCAGATTTGCTTTCGCATAAACGATCCCCTTACTGCCAACCTCTTTACCGATATTGAAACCAATGCGTCCGACAGCACTCTTGATCCCGCTTTGGTCGACCTGGATGCCATTGCTGGTAGTATAGTTATCGCCGCCCAGATAGCCTAAAGTAAACTGCGCCTGCGGCTCGATATACCAGCCATTTTGCAATGCATTTTTGCGGCCATACTCAGCGCTCAGCGACACACCTGTATTGTTAAAGTCGCCGGTGATTTTGTTATTTCTGGTATCGTAGACCGTAAAATCGTTATCCATATTGCTCACTTTAAAAACTACATCCAGATAATGACCTTTACTGCCTATTTCCGTATTATAGAAGCTGATCGCCTTGCTGCTGTTATCACCGCTGCCGCGATTATAGCTGCTGTCACCGTCAACATAACTGATTGCAGCCCCCTGATAACGCACCTTATCTTCGGTACGCTTAGTCACCGCATCATACCCCAGCTCATAGGCAGTATACTTGTTCTCGAAACTGAATTTACCATCGCGGCCGATCTTCGACCCACGCAGTCTGAACCAGGCACCCTGCGCTTCTTCACCGTTATGCCGCAGTTCACCCATTCGCTGCAGCAGCTTGTCGTTCTCGCTGCGCCAGGTATGGTAGTTCAAAGCATTCGCCGACAGGATCGTATCCGTACTGGTAGTAGGATTACCGATATTCGTTACCTGCTTCAAATACCAGTCCTTGGTATAATTACCGCTGGTATCGGCAGTATCCTGATGATCCAGTTCATAACGTTTCCAGTACAGCGTGCCTTCGCCATCCACCGCGGCAAAGCTGCCGTTATGATTGTTGACAGTCGCCAAAACCGTACCGACCCCCTCTGCCCCAAGCGGCTGATAACTGTTGACTTCATACAGATCAATGTACTGCGTCCCTGTCAGAGTATCGGTCACATATAGCTTATCACTGTTCAAAACATTCTGGCTGGCATCGATATCCATTTTGATAACGCCATTATTGCCGTTGAGATTCTCGACCGTTAAGGTATGGAAAGTATTCCCGTCCTGCGTCATATCAACAATCGAATTATCATTGACCAGCTGCTGCAGATTAGAATCTCCAGTCATATTCCACAGAGAATGCTCCGTCATACTGAGATTGGTTTCAGCCGTACTGTCGGTTCTGATCCATCCTTCAAGCAGCGAAGCCCCTTTAGCAGCAAGATCTATTTTCCCGCCGCTTTGGTTGAGTATCTTGCCATAAATGCTGTATCTGCCTTCATTGCCGGTCACAACGCCATTATCACTGTTATAAATCGCATAGCCCATTTCACTGCCCTGCCTGGCAACGATCTCACCGCCGTTTAAAACCGCATCACTGCCTGTCCCACGCACTACCAGCCCATAAGCCCCGTTTGCTGCATCTTCGCCAGTAACATGCAGCTTTAAACCATTACCTAAATTTAAATGACCGGTATTAAAGACGAAAGCGCCTACCGCTAAACCATTTTTGCTCTTGACGGTAATTTCTGCATCGTCACCAATAGTAAGCTGCGCATCATGGAAGCCAACCTCAACTCCTCTGGTTTCCTTTTCGCCCGAAACAAACATCTTCATTTTGTCGCCAACAGTTATCCTGGCATCATCATAAGAATCAATACCATAGGTCCAACCGTCACCGGCGTTAATAACATTCAGCTCAAACCTGTCACCGACTTCGATACGGCCCGGACCCAGCGTAGCATTATCGCCTGCATATAATCCTTTCATCACATAATAGGGATTATTGGGATCGATATTGCTGACATTACCGGAAACGGTGATCTTGGAACTATCCCCCAGCTTAATAACGCCAGCCGCATAGGTTTTTACACCGTAAACATCCATATTATGTACGATACCCGGATCATCAGTAAAATTCAGTTCTATCTGCTTGAGATCGACTGTACCATTATATCCAAAAATCCCATTAGAACTACTGTTGTTAATAGCACCGGTAAAGCCTGTAATATCCAGCTTCACAGCTCCGCTATTGTAAATAAAATCGCTGTTGCTGACAGAAATGCCCTTATCACGATGGTTGATATTACTTGAATCAATAGACGCAATACCCCCAACCGCCTCTAAAGCACTTACTGTCGAAAAAGGCATGTCGATGCCTTCTGCCGCCCATACTGCCTGCTGACAGGTCACAGCCAGCAACCCAGCCAGAACAGACTGTCTGATCAATTTTTTCTTTTTCATGTTAAGCACCCTCTCGCAACAAATATTCCCCTGGAAGATTTGTTTTGTTATTTTATATTCCCTTTGCCAATAATACAACAAATAAATTATAATAGCAAGTTATTTTATAAATATAAATTTTTATACTTTTATACAACAAATAGTTAATATAATGAATACTTTATAATACCCCCTATGTTATAATTCATATTTATTTCAAGTAATTGCAAAATAATTGTGTATTATATTTTTTCTTTTTTTCTCTGTCCTCAAAAAAATTAGAGAGAAATTTACAAATACTTTTGCTGCACTTCTTAAATATGATTTTTGACCCGCTATAACTAAAACGTTCCCTATCTTCATAAAAAAAACACCTGGTTTAAAACCAGGTGTTTAGGGGAATATTTTCAAACAGGGCAAGGGTTGCTATACCCTGTTGAAAAACAAAAGGAAAAAAGGGGAAACGGCGTTCACTTAGAATTCAAACCGTACGCCGGCATTGATCTGCCATTTTTTCTGGATATCGGCGCCAAAGCTGCGTTCAATATCACCATAGAAATGGCTGCTGTTGCCTAATTTGACATTAGTTCCCAGCCCCAGCTCAAACCAGGTATCGCCATAATCACGGTTATCACTCAACGTCTCACCGTTAGCGGCACGCATATAAATATCGCGGTCACCGCCAAACTCATGCAGCAGATTAGCCTTGAAATACACATCATTGTTTTCAGATGTTTTCTGACCCAGCACAAAGCCTAAACGGCCGATGTAGCTGTTGACCCCGCCCATATACACATGGTTGCCTCGGTCTGTCGTATAGCTGCTGCTGCTCAAACGGCCCATGATAAACTGCGCCTGCGGCTCGATAAAGACGCCGCGTTCTTTGCTCAACTCTATCGTTTTGCCGTATTCGATGCTCAAACTGTAAGCGTGATTTTTATTATTGGCTTTATCAGGATAATCGCCATAAGAACTGATATCTGTATCAAACAAGCCTGCTTTGGCCACTACATCGGTATAGTTACCGTGCTCGCCATACCAGGTGCCATACAGGCTGCCCGCAAACAGCTTGTCCTTGCCGCTGCCCAGGCTGTAATCAGCACGCCCTGTGCCTCTTTCCAAAGCAAAACCATAAGTACTCTTGGCATTATCTGCTTTATCATAGCCCAGCTGGTACATATTGTAATGGCTGTCAAAACTACCGCTGCCAAACTTGCCGCCAGTATAACGGGCCCACAAGCCGTCGCCGTCAGTCTGGTTGCTGCGGTGGCGCAAGTCACCCAAGCGCTTGCGCAGGGTATCGTTGCTGTTACGCCACAAAGCATAACTGTTATCGGCCGCATCCAGCAACACACTGGTATCATTATTGATTTTTTTCGCGATCTTCGTCAGATACCACTCGTTGACTGTACCCACAGGATTACCGTTAGCGTCCAAAGCCGTCAGGCCGTTTTCGATCGTCGGCGTCACATCCCACAAACCGCCGGCATTAAGCTCCTTACCCACAAACTGTGCAGCCTGCTCGACGCTGTTGTCCGTTACCAGCAGCAGGTTTTTCACACCCGTTACTTCACCCAGACCGTTCGTCAGACTGGCGTCCTTCACCTGGATATAAGTTATGCCGGCAGTAGTTTTTGTACCGATCGTGATCTTATCGCCGTCAGTTTCGCTGCCCAGATCAGTATCCATGATAAAATTACCGCCGTCGCCCTGATACTCTGCTACCGCCAAAGTATCGGCGCCCTGCGTCATATCTATCGTCGCATCATTATCATTCACCAGCTTCGTCGCCACACTGTCGCCTGTCATATTCCACAGCGAACCATTGTCAAAAGACAGACTGGTCGTCCTGTCAGTATTATTGGCTCCCAAGCTGGCACCGGTCAGGAACGAAGACGCATTTTTAAAGCTGATGTCGATGTCTGCACCATTATTAAGCATAGCCGCATCATCAAAATGCTTGACATCGCCCACCAGCTGCACCTTTTTCCCTGCATCTGGATCAATAGTGATCGAACTTGTACCGACCCGGGCAGCATTGCTGCTGTCAACTGTCGCTACCGCAGTACCCTTATTGGTATTGACGATCACATCGCCGTTATATACCGCATCGTTGGTATCATAGCTTACTACCACCAACCCGATACCGCCCTCACTGATAATATTGACGTTCACATCACCGCTGGCCTGTGCTGCACCGGAAATACCAATAGCGCCGTTATAGCCGGCGGAATTGACAGCACAGCCATTGATCATCACATTAGTCTGCGAACCTTCCTGTAAAACGATCGGCGTACTGTTGCTCCAGCTAAAAATACCTACCATGCCTTTTTGCTGCTCGTTGCCAACGCCGACCGTAGCATCAGGCGCGATCACCGACACATTCAGCACCGCGTTTTTACCCAGGTCCAGACCTTCACGCAGACCATCCATCATCTCTATACTGTTACTGCCCGTACTGACCACGCTCACATTGGTAACAGAATTATCAGCAATGGTCGTCTTACCGCGGATAGCTCCGGCCCAGCGTAAACCATTGCCATTCTGGTCATAAACATGGATATTATTGACTGCTCCGTTAAGATTGATATGGCTGCCATACAGAGCATAATTATTACCGTTGTTCGCGCCATATAAAACAACATTAGTATTGCCGTCTACATCAAGCGAACCGTCCACGCCGTAAATATTGCCAGGGCCACCGGTAACCGACATATTAAGATCGCCTTTGATAACAGAGGTAAAACCGCTGATACCGGCAACCCCGGAACCACTGTCACTGACAACTACCATATTTACATTACCGTCGACTGTAGCATTACCCTTGATCCCATATGTAGCGCCATGGGAATTTACCGACATATTCAAATCCCCGGCAACCGTAGTATTACCATTGATGCCGGTAACATTTTTCTCGCCGCTCAATATCGCGTTCACGTCACCGGTAACCTCAGCTGTACCGTTAACACCCACGACATCGCCGGTATTGCCCTTGATATCCAGCCCCAGATCACCGTCGATATCAGCCTTATAGCTGCCGACATTGATACCGGTAGTCTTATCCGTGCCCTTGGTATTATCCAGGATCACCGTTGTATTCTTAGCCGCAAAATCAACAGCCGGGTTCCATATCCCATGCATCCCGGCAGTAGCTCCGCCACCGCCGTCCTTTTTCGTCAGCTTGACTGTAACGTTCTCCAGCCCCATCTGATTGGCAGTCTGGTTTTCAATACCAAACATAAAACTTTTGCCAGTACCATCGATCACGATGTCCCCGGCGCTGAAAGTACTGCCCACCTTGTTAGTTATACCAATGATATTACCATTATTGTCGGCCTTGATATTGATCGATCCTGCTTTAAAATCAGAAGCATTCGTACTATCCAGACCATTTTGGATACCATAGACCTCGCTGCCGTTACCCTGCAGCTCCATCGTGATATCAGCAGCTTCAAAAGAAGATACCTTACCGGAAACGCTGCTGATATTGGCGATCCCCACGACCTGCCCGCCGGTGCTGGACGCAGTGATATCCAGATTTTTAAGGTTATAGCTGCCGCCGGCATAATTATAAATACCAAAAGCTTCACTGCTGCCGCTGCTGCTGGCCGCTATTTTCACATCCTGCATCACCACGGCTCCGTCACCGCGGTTCTGCACCCCGGCAACACGGCCGCCATTAGCACTGTTGCTCACCGTAATATCAACCTTATCATTAGCAGTATAACTACCGCTCTGCTCTACAGCAATGCCTGCATCATATTCGCCGGCACTGCTGCCGCCATTGACCGTCATCGTGACCGCACCGGTCTCGATATGACCGGCATCACCAGCCTCGCCAAGATGCGTATCGACAGCAATGCCATAAGCAGCTCCGCTGCCGCCGGCCGTTCCGGCAGTGATGTCCATTGTCAGCGGATTACTGACGATGATCTGACCATTTTTATAAACACGCAGACCGCTGTTATGACTGCCGTTGCTGACAGTGATATCAACAGCCGACGAATCGATCCTGATCACCGAATCCGTCCCTGCTACGATGCCATGATTATCAAACGTTGTATGAGTAGCGGCATTATTGACCGACAACGTCGTATCGGCTGCAAAATTGATCTCCGCACCGTTATAAGCGCCAATACCGTGTGCATCCAAACCAGTGTTATAACTGCTGCCGATATTGACCCCAAAAGCACCGCCGCTGACATTCATTACTACACCAGCGCCATTACCGCTCACAGCCGCATCAGCCGTCGCCAGATAACCAGGCATATAACCGGGAAAAGCGTTATTCTTTACATCAGTAACAGTCTGAGCGCCGATATTATACGTTCCTGCCGTATCATGGTACACAGCTGCCGCGGTCCCCACGCCGCCGCTAAAAGCTGTTAATACCAAACTCATTGCAATAGCCTTTTCCAACTCTTTTCTTTGCATCCTGTTCAACCCTCTCGCTTTTTATTTTATTTTCAAAGTCCCTTAAAACTGAAACTGCACTCCGGCATTGATCTGCCACTGCTTCTGGATGTCTGCGCCAAAACTGCGCTCAATATCCAGATAAACACTGTTGTTCTTGCCAGTACGCCAATTTGTGCCCAGGCCCAGCTCAAACCAGGTATCTCCGTAATCCTTGCTCTCGCTCAAACTGGAACCGTCTGACGCCAGCATATTTACCTCTCCCCGTCCACCTAATTCATGCAGCGCCGAAGCCTTTAAATACACATTGCCCTGCTCAAAATCGCGGCCCATTGCCAGCCCCAAACGGGCAATAGCGCTGTCCATACCGTTATATTTGATCCGTGTGCCGTTCTTCGTCGTATATTCCGTACTGTCGATATGTCCCACAGTAAACTGTGCCTGCGGCTCGATAAAGAAACCGTCCTTCTGCGTCAGCCGCTTGTTATACTCAAAGCTCAGGCTGGTAGCCCTAGTATCAAAATCACCGCTGTCGGTAATCCGGCCGTAAGTATCAATATCGCCCTTCAGCTTGCCATGCTTCAAAACGATATCCACATTATCGCCGTATTTACCTTTTTTCGTAGCATACAAAGCCACTGCACCCATATCCATATCGCCATTACCGGCAGTATAGCTGGCATTGCCTTTACTGTATTCCAATGCTGCACCGCCGTACCAGACGCCGCTTTGCTTGCCGTCTTTATCGGCAAAAGCCGCATCATAACCGATCTGATACGTGTGATAGCTGCTTTTAAAGCTGTCGCCCTTCAGCTGGCCGCCATATACACGGGCCCACATACCATGCTTATCCGTATGGTAATCCAGCTCGCCCAAACGGTTACGCAAAGTATTATTGCCGTTGATCCACGTAGCATACAAAGCATCATTAACTGCGATCAGCGACTGGGCATTAACAGTCTGTGACCTTTGATAACCATAAATAAACCAGTTCTTGGCACCGTTGCCCAAAATACTATTCACTTCTGCATTCGCCGCAGCTTTATCGTTATACACCGCATTTTCCGGGTCGCTCACGTCATAATCCTCACTGCCGATCAGCAGCTCGTAATCCCACAGGCTCTTGCCGTAAATATTTTCCGAATCCTTAAAAGTTATCTTATTGGCAGCACCAGCCCCTACAGTTGCAAAACGCAGGGTATTATCAGCGCTGATCGCCGAAAAATCGTCCGTCGCATACGCCTGGATCGAATGTTCGCCCGTACCGGCAGTCGCGTTTTTGATATAGATCATATCGCTCTGACTCTTATCACTGGAATTCAGATCCAGCTGGAAAATACCATCCTGACCCTTCAAATTGCCAATATAAACATAATCATGCTTCACATTGTTGATACTGCTATACACCGAATCCAAGCCGTAATTATGCCATTCCTGCTTCAGATAATCGTCATACAGATTGACGATGCCGCCGCTTTCCAAAGTCAGAGCCGTTACGCCCTTACCCTGCGAATAATGGCTGCTGTCACCAAAATAACCCCACTCAGCGCCATCCTTAACAGTTATATTCAAAGTACCCGTAGTTGGGAAAATAGAATAACCGGCATTCTTTTCATCACCATACCAGTATGAATCCTTACCGCTCAGCACCGCATTGACACTGCCAAACCCGGCCAAATCTATAGAACCAAGGATCTGGGTAGTTTTGGAATTGATATTGACCTGGGTTTTGCTCAAAGCATGGCTGGTATCATTTTTAGCGCTGATAGCGTCAGGCTCATTGCTAACCGCCATGATCCTTGTCGTATTGCCATTGAAATTGATAATGCCGCCGTTCTTTACGTACACTGCGTTAGCGCCGCTGGTGATATAATTACCGACACGGTTATAAATATAAGCATCGCCTGCTACATTGATCAACCCGCCGTCAATAGCCTGAAAAGTAGTCTGCGAAGCTGACGGGATCGAATCATTATCATCGATCATCGTCACCGAACCATTAAAATCAGCTCTGCCGGCAACATTAAAATTCTCACGCAGCGCTCCATTAACATGCGACGAAATATCATTGAGCCAGTAAAAATCGCCGTTGACCACCATCTCGCCGCCCTTCTCTACCTGCTGACCAAAGGTATAGATAGAAGAAAGCCCCTGCTGATGGATATTAAGATTACCATTGACCACCAGCTTTTCGCCGTTATTGATCCTGATAAGTCCCGTATCGCCGACTGTTACATTCAAAGTATTATTGTTGGCATTGCTGATCGTATATTCGCCCTCTTCAAACAAATGCTGCCCCCAGACAACAACAGCAGCATCAGTATCCGTGATCAGCCCCGGAGTATATACCGCGGCACTTGCCGCCATCGGCACAGCCCCAAAACTGCCCGCACAAATAAATGACGCAGCCAATAAACTCCTTGCAACGCCACCGCTTAAAGCCGTCGCCCTTAAATTTAGTGCGACGGCTCTTGCCAAGTCCTTTTTTAACATTTCAACCCATCCTTTCTTTCCATGTTCCCCTCATGGCCAGGTCACGCTTATTCCGGCTGTGACAAACCTGCACACAAATTTCTGCTGTGCCAAAAATAATTTTTCAGCCCAAATCAAAGCCTGCCTGATTTTTAACTTTCATTTTATTCCCAAAAGATAAAAAACTTTTAATCAAGTAATTTATATTTTGTCAAAATTAAAAGTTAAACTAGAAGAATTTTAGGTATTATATCACACGTGTCCCCCCCCGCAAGACATTATTGTTCGAGTTTAAAAAAATTTTTGTTCGATGGTCTTGCAACTGGGAACCTTTACAAACCCTCTAAGAACACAAAAAAGCACAGACCTGAAAATCAGATCTGTGCTTTCGCACTGCTTCTCTATGTAATTTTATGCCTTAAAATAACTGCTTTATTTCTGTTCTTCCTTGATCTCTACCGGTACAAAGACAAACTCGGCCAGCTTGCCGTCCTTATCGAACACATACGCCGCACGTACCACCTGCTGACGGCTGTAGCCCATCAGGTACAGCAAACGGTCTGCCTGGTCAAAACGCTCGTAGGCAGCAAATTTTACTTCCTTCTGCTTGCCAAACTTCTCACGCAGCTGCTTTTGCAGCTCAGCAAAGCCCTCTGTCGTCAGCTTGCTTTGCAAGCCTGGCGCCAGATCGCCCTGCACCTGGGCAAAACCGCTGCCTGCCGGCGCTTCCAGCGCCGCCACAAATTTATCTACCACCCGCTGCTGTCTGTTCAGATCATTGCCGTCGCCGGCTGCCATGCACACACTGCTTACTGCCAAAGCCAGCAGCATCACTACTGCCAATACTGATTTTTTCACTGGGATCTACCTCTTTCAATTTTTTATTTTACGGGCAGCAGCTTCGCATACTGCCCGTTTTTTATTGCTACCTTCCTGCTCACTCTTCACTGCTGCTGTCTGCTTCTGCTGGCGCTGCTTCTTCCATCTTTGTTTCAGATTGCTGTTTCTCCGCAGTTTTTTCAGTATATTTTTCTTTCAGCTGCGTATAATCTGCTGCCAGCTTCTCATAAGCAATATCACGTTTTTTATTATCTGCCTGCAAACGCTGGTTATCCTGCTCCAATGCAGCCAAACGTTCCAACACCTTATTCAGCGTTTCCGGATCGGCCGCTGCAGCTTCCTGCGCCTTGCGTTTTTCTTCCGGCAGCCTGTCCAAAGCGATGCTGATACCCATATTCATCATATGCTTGCTGCTGGTAGTTGAAGCGCCGATACTCAGCATCGTCCGTTTGTCGGGACGGTAGAAGCCGCCCACGGCCAACGCCTGCTTGCCTTCGTAGCTGCCCATCGCCATCGCAAAATCCGCACGGCTGTTAGCATTTTCCGGCTGCGGGTGCAAGCCTGCCAATGCGGCGCTCAAAGCGCCGACCTCTTTGATCTCGACACCCATTTTGTTGACCTTGCTGCCAATATCCTGAATCTGGCCCTGCATCCCTTCGATAGCTTCGCCGACGCGGATCGTGCTGCCATCCTCACGGTGCAGCGTTACTTCGCCGCTGCCGATCTCGGTACTGCTGGTTTTGGTTTCCGTTTTGCCGTCTTTGGTAGTTACCGTCTTTTTGCTCACCGTCAGGCTGTCGCCGCTCATCTTTGTCTCGCCGCTGGTATTTTTAGTTACATTACCGTCCTTATCAGTCACTTTAGTACTGGTGTTCAACGACATACCGCTCTCATTGGTCACAAAGCTGCTACTCTGTTCCGTTTTCCTGTCGGCACTGTTAATGCTGGTTTTGGACGTAGTGACGCTGGTTCCGCCGGCTGTAGTTTTGTTCACTGTTTCCAGCTTTTCTTTGCCGTCTGTCGATTCTTTGCTGGCCGACTGGGTCGTGCCTTCTGTCTGCGTCGTCGTAAAACCATTAGTATAATCATAGCCGTCTTTTGTAGCTGTCAGCTGATTGTCTATAGCATCTGTCTGATTGACTGTGCCGCCGGAAACAGTTACCTGATTGCCGCCAACCCACAGTTCATCAGCGTTCAGCTGACCCGTAGTTACTTTGTTGCCTTCGATAGTAGTATCCAGCTTTGAACCGGTGCCGTAAGCCGTATCGCCGCTATGGTTGAATACCGCGCCACTGCTGCCATTGGTAAAGGTATAACCGCCTACCTTACTGGTCATAGTGCCGTTACCCTTATCAACACTGAACTTGGCCGTGCTGGTATCGCTGCTGCTTGATACGCCGATATACAACCCTTTATCAGTAATAAAGCCGTCCTCGTCATTCACCACCGAACTGTTTTTACCAACATGGATACCTTTTTCGTTGATCGTCACTTCATTGGTCTTACCTTCGGCGACCTTGATACCATCGTCGCTGATAGTAGTCTGGTTTGTTTTACCCTGCGCTACCGTAATGCCGTCACCGGTAACAGTAGTATTCCCCTCGATCGTCGTTGTATCACCATCAGGCTTAGTAATACCGCTGGTATTGATCCCGCCACCGCCTGTACCACCGCCGCCTGTGCCGCCGCTTTCAAGTGATGTAACCCGCTGATCCAGCCAGTTTATATCTACGTTGTTCACCTTGCCCCCGCTCAGGCTGACGCCGCCGATCTTGCCGTCGCTGCTGAAAACAGTACCGTTGATGCTGCTGACACCTGTCACAACACCGCCAGCTGCAAAATTTACACCGCCGATAGCCGCTGTTGCCGCTGCCAGGTTCGATGTTTGCATACCGCCAGCAGTAAAGCTGGTAACGCCCTCGATCTCGGTCGTATCGTTAATACCATCACTGTTGCTGTCCTTGCGTTTTACGCCGCCCATATCGGCTGTGCCAACGCCGCCGCTTTCAATAGCCGTTATACGTTCCGACAGGTTTTTTAACCCGATACCGTCGATCGTTATCCCCTTATCGTCCGCACCGATAGCCTTGCCGTTCAGGCTTGTCACATCGTTCAGTGCGCCGCCAGCCAGCTTTACGCCGCCGACAGTAGTAACTCCACTGTCATAACTGAAGTCGACCAGTTTACTGCTGACGTCGCTGATACCCAGTTTACTTTGCCAGCTGCTGACATCGGCCGGTAAATTGCTGGCATCTGCTTTAGCAAAAGTCGTATCCGCAGCTGCTATAGTATAAACGCTGTCCGTTTTAGCATAATCAGCCAGCGCTGCATTGGTAGCATACTTAACAGAGAGCTCCGTACCACCTTCTTTCAGTGTCGTTGCCTCGACCGTACCGGTTACGACAATGCCGCTGCTGCTGATCTTGGTATTTTCTTCGATAGTAGTCATGCTGTCTGCACTGCCCAATGTTCCGGCATGACTGATCGCCACCGTATTAGCACTGGTTGCGCCGCCGTCAGTCTGCAATTTTCTAATATCAGCAGACATGGTCTCCAAGCTATAGCTGCCAATCGTAGTGCCCGCACTTGCAATCGTCACACCGTTCACAGTTTTGGCCGTCAAAACACCTTCGCTGTTAAAGCCGAAGCCCGTAGCGCCAACTTTAAACTCACCTGCCGTCACTACGGTCGCAGCCACGCCGCCAGCAAAAGTGGTTGTGCCGCTGTCATAGCTCATGCCTGTAGCGGCTGTTTTCAGTGTAACTATATCACCAGCGTTAGCAACAGCGATCTTGTTAGTTGCCTCCAAACCTTTAGTAGTATCTTTGACCATTGATTGAAGTTCAGCCGTGTCTTTTACCAGACCATTATCAGCATCGCCGACTTTTGTTTTCAGTGTACCGATATCGCTTTCAGCTGTACCGACTGTTGCTTTCAAAGCGGTTACGTCAACATCGCCAACTGTATAATTGCTGCCGTCTTTTTTGATACTGACATTGTTAAAACTGTCGTTGGTGATAGTAGCGCCATTGACAGTTGCTGCCGTCAATACGCCGGTACTGTCCATGCCGTAAGCAGTTGTGCCTACTTTAAAGCCGTTGGCAAGTTTGGTTGTGCCGCAATCGACACTGATTCCTGCCGTATTATCTGCTAAAGTATCAACAGTACTTTTATCTGCAAAAGCTCCCTCAGCTTCCGTTTTAGTATACACAGTATCTTTGCCGGCATACTTATCAGAAAGCTTTTGGCTGCCTTCTACAAATTCGTTCGCCGTTACTGTACCGCTGGCTGTTATTGCATTAGTAGTAATGCCGCTGCTGCTGATCGTAGTCTTTTTTTCGATCGTAGTAACACTGTTATCTGTGCCGGCCGTTCCGGAATGTTCAATACCTTTGGTATTCTCTGTTACAACTTCGCCTTTGCTTAAATCAGACAGATTGATACCGCCCACAATAACGTCGCTGTTTGTATCGTTTTTTTTGATGCTGACACCGTTATATGTGCCGCCTTCAATGTTTCCGACGTCATCAAATTTGACAGTGTTGATACTTTTAACGCCTGTTACAGTGCCGCCGTCCGCAAAGCTCACACCGCCCAAAGTCGCCGCCGTACTGGTGATATTCGCCATCCCTGTCAGAGTATCGCCGTCAGCATTGAAATTAGCAGTTTTTACTTCCATCTTGTCAGCCCTGCCGCTCAGAGCAGTGTCAGCTTTGTCCAAAGCGCTCATTTTTTCATCATAAGTAGCCTGCGCTACTTTGGCATCGATATTACTTTGCAAAGCCGCGTCAGCTGCGGCAAAATCCGTTTTGATCTGTGTATTCGCCTCTTTATAGGCCTTTTCCAGCTCTGTTTTTAAAGCAGCATCGGCATTGCCAAAGGCTGTCGTCAGCTCTGTTTCTAAAGTTGTATCGGCATCGCCAAAGGCTGTCGTCAACTCTGTTTTCGCTGTACCAATGTCTGTCGCTACCTGTGTTTTGGTCGCCATATCAGCAGTTGCTGTTGTGATCGCCGTAGTAGTTTCGTCTTTAGTATAAGCATCGGTAATACCATAGCCTACCAGTGTCGTCGCTTTATTCGCTTTTTTATCTATTTCTGTCGTCAGGTCTGTTTTTAAAGTGGCGTCTGCCGAGGCAAAGTCCGTTCTGATTTTTGCGTCCTCTGCTTTTAAGTCGGCTGTATCTTTGACCAAACCTTTTGTAGTATCGCCAACAGTATCGTTCAATGTGCTTACTGTACCGCTTAAAGTATCCACAGTGTCTTTATCTGCATACTTGGCCGCTAAAGTTTTGCCATTTTCCACAAATTCGTTCGCCGTTACTGTGCCGCTGGCTGTTACAGAATTAGTAGTAATGCCGCTGCTGCTGATCGTAGTCTTTTTTTCGATCGTAGTAACGCTGTCATCTGTGCCGGTCGTTCCGGAATGTTCAATACCCTGGGTATTGTCTGTTACAACTTCGCCTTTGCTCAGCTCAGACAGATTGATACCGCCTACAATAACGTCGCTGTTCGTATCGTCTTTTTTGATGCTGACACTGTTAAAACTGTCGCTGGTAATAGCAGCACCATTGACAGTTGCTGCCGTCAATGCGCCGGTGCTGGTCATACCGTAAGTAGTTGCTCCTACTTTAAATCCTTTGGCGATCACAGTCATATCATCAGCAACACTGATTCCTGCTGTATTAGCTGTTAAAGTATCGACATCACTTTTGCTGCCGTAAGTATTCGCTAAAGTTTTGCCATTTTCCACAAATTCATTAGCCGTTACTGTACCGCTGACTGTTATTGCATTAGTAGTAATGCCGCCACTGCTGATTTTAGTATTCACTTCGATGCTAGTGGTATATGGTGTACCACTGCCATCACCAGTTCTTTCAATACCTTTGGTATCGGAAGTACCCACGCCATCAGTCTTGATACCTTCAACAGTGGCTTTTAGCGCACTCACATCCACGCCGTCTACTGTTCCGTCATTTTTAATGCTGACGCCATTAAAGCTGTCGCTGGTGATCGCTGCGCCGTTGACAGTTGCTGCCGTCAGTGCGCCGTCGCTGCTCATGCCGTAAGTAGTTGCTCCTACTTTAAAGCCGTTAGCAAGTTTGGTTGTGCCGTCATCGACACTGATTCCTACTGTAGCAGCTTCCAGCTTGCCAGCCCTATCCTGCAAAGCAGCATCGGCGCTGTCCAAAGCGCCCATTTTTTCAGCATAAGTATTCTGTGCTACTTTTGCATCGATATTACTTTGCAAAGTTGCATCAGCTGCCTGATAGGCCGTTTCCAGCGTTGTTTTTAAAGCTGCATCGGCATTACCAAAAGCCGTCGTCAGCTCTGTTTTCGCTGTGCTTATCGCTGTATCAGCTGCTGTTTTAGTATAAGCATCGGTGATACCATAGCCTTCCAGTGTTGTCGATTTATTCGCTTTTTTATCTATTTCTTTCGTCAGATCTGTTTTTAAAGCTGCATCGGCATCTCCAAAAGCTGTCGTCAGCTCTGTTTTCGCTGTACCAATGTCTGTCGCTACCTGTGTTTTGGTCGCCATATCAGCAGTTGCTGTTGTGATCGCCGTAGTAGTTTCGTCTTTAGTATAAGCATCGGTAATACCATAGCCTACCAGTGTCGTCGCTTTATTCGCTTTTTTATCTATTTCTGTCGTCAGGTCTGTTTTTAAAGTGGCGTCTGCCGAGGCAAAGTCCGTTCTGATTTTTGCGTCCTCTGCTTTTAAGTCGGCTGTATCTTTGACCAAACCTTTTGTACCGTCGCCAACAGTATCGTTCAATGTGCTTACTGTGCCGCTTAAAGTATCCACAGTGTCTTTATCCGCATACTTGGCCGATAATTCTTTACCACCTTCTGTAATGCTGGCTGCCGTCAGTGCGCCGTCGCTGCTCATGCCGTAAGTAGTTGCTCCTACTTTAAAGCCGTTAGCAAGTTTGGTTGTGCCGTCATCGACACTGATTCCTGCTGTAGCAGCTTCCAAATCTGTTGCTCTGCCGCTCAGTGCTGCATCGGCACTCTCCAAAGCACTCATTTTACTATTATAAGCACTTACATCTACTTTTTTAGCCAGTTCAACGTTAGTTTCTGTTTTTGTATAAGCATCGGTAATACCATAGCCTTCCAGTGTCGTCGATTTATTCGCTTTTTTACCTATTTCTGTGTTTAACTCGTTTTTTAAAGCTATATCAGCATCGCCGAAGGCTTTCGTCAGATCTGTTTTTAAAGTAGCGTCTGCCGAGACGAAGTCAGTTCTGATCTGTGTATCCGCTGCCTGGTAGGCCGCATCCATATCACTTACCTGTTTTACCAGGCCTTTAGTGCTGTCGCCGACAGTTGTCTGCAATGCGCTGATATCCGTTCCCGCCGTATCGACTTTGCTGCTCAGCTCGTTTACTGTCGTTGTATCGGCCTTGCCTGCTACATCGGTCTGCAGCTGCGTTACGTCAACGCCGCCCACTTTATAGTGGCTGCTGGCATCTATCTCCAGCGTCACACCGTTGATACTTGCTGCCGTAATACTGCCGTTTTCGATAACAGTTTGATTGGCAGCATCGCCGCCGACTGTAATCGTACTGCCGACAATCGTTGTTTTATTATTGGCGTTTGCTGCTGTATCATCGGCAACTATCGTGATATCGCTGATGCCCGCCAGGCTGCGGCCATAGTAAGGGTCGTTCTCATGTATACTACCTTTATCAAGATTATAATAGCCAAAATTCACTTCGTTATCATTAAATGCCTTGCTGGCACTACCGATGGCAACGCTGTTGACGTTTGTATCAGTATTAGCCATATATCCTAAAGCCGTACCACGTTCAGCGTTTACATCAGCATTAGAACCTAATGCAGTACTATAATTCTTACGAGCTGCAGAAGCTGTACCTATTGCAGTAGTACCACCATACCCTACTCCCGAATCGTCTCCTGAAAGAGCTTCATCACCAATAGCTATTGCACCAGAACCATAAATATAAGCCTCCCAGCCAAAGCCTATACCGTGGTTCATATCCAGATTTGCGCCGTTGATGCTGGCAACGTTATCCAAATCACCCTTACTAAAAGTTACGTTACCGATGGTGCCACTTGCTGCCGTCACTGCACCGTTTTTATCAACACTGAAACCCTTACTGCTGAACGGCGTATCCGTTTTGCCGATAGTGGCATTACCGCCCACCGTCAGGCCGGTGCCGGCACTTGTACCAGCTACGCTCACATCATTGATGCTGCTCAAGCCTGTGATCGCGCCGCCAGTTCCGTCATCAGCTGTATTTAATTCAATATCTTTGACGTTGACCAAGCTGCGGAATTCGTCATCACTAAACGGCGTTCCATCACCATCACTATCACCCTTTTTATGACCAAAACTGATCTGATTGTCGGCGCTGGTTACACTTTCATAACCTATCGCCACACTGTACTCATGTGTAGTTGCCGAATATCCACCAACGGCTACCCCAGTATCTCCAATAGCTCTTGACCAGCCACCAATAGCTGTCGCCATTCCACCATTACTACTTATTGCCTTAGCGCTATCACCAATAGCTGTAGACCCTTCACCATTGATTTCTATATTAAATCCTATGCCTACACTCGATAGTCCGCCAATACTTTTAATCCTCCTACCCATCAGCACAGAACCTTCGCCAAAGATACTATCATCAACAAATGTACCAAGAAGAATAGAATCTCTAGCATTATCATAGTCGCTACCGAAAACCATTCCGTTGATGGTAGTAACACCTGTCAAAGCGCCTTTACCGTTAGTTACAGGCTTACCATCGCCATCCCATGTCCACACGCCGCCCATGTTGATGTTGCCGACGGTAGTAACGTTGCCTGTGGAGTGGTCGATGCTGAAGGTAGTAGCTGCGTCAGCCGCGTCGCTGGCTTTGACGTTGAGGTCTGTTGTGATATTGCCCAGGTCAGCGCCGCCTCCGGCAAGGATCGTCTCAATGCTCACATCGTTGATGCTGGTAACGCCTTTGATCGCACCGCCGGTTCCGTCGGCAGCTGTATTCAGTTCAAGGTCTTTGACGTTGACCAGACTGCGAAACATATCACTTTCATATGTTCCGGCACTCTCACTTTTTTCACCTGCTTTATGACCAAAGCTGACCTGATCTTTTGCCGATACCACACTGTCGGCTCCAATAGCAACACTGTTTGTAAATTCCTTGGCAATTGTCGTATTAACACCAATAGCAGTACTGGATTCTGCACTAACCCGGCTGAAATATCCAACACCGGTAGAGTTTTCTGCAGTTACAAAAGTATTAGCACCAATCGCAGTACTGTAAAGCCCCTCCGCACTGGTGCCAGAACCAACAGCAGTAGCACCATCGCTGGTTGCAGCGGCATTCTGGCCTATCGAAACGACAAAGGCCCCTTGAAGTGTGTTGCCACCTCCCAGACCGACAGCACTAAAAGCAAACTCATCTGAAGGACTTGTGCCGATAGCGATGACCTGTCCATCACCATTATTTTCAATAAAAACTTCTATATCATTGATGCCAGTTACGCCAGTCAATACACCTTTTCCATTAGACTGAAAATACCCCCAAGTTTCACCGCTAACTTGCCCCCACGTCCATGCGCCGCCCAAGTTGATATTGCCGCTGGTAAAGGTAACGCCGCCGACAACAGTGCCGTCGTCAAAAGTTTGTGCGGCCAGCGGCATGATGCCATAATCTTCGTTGCCGGCATTGGCAGCACGCACACCATAGGTGACAGGCGTCATTGCAGCATCTGTATTGGCGCCGTCTTCCCCCTCAGCTGCTGCTTCCTCACCCTCGGCAGGCGCAGAAGTTTCTGCTTCGTCAGCGGCAGGCGTTGTGGTGCTGCCGCTCTGCCCTTTTCCGTCCACAGTCTCGGTCTGCCCTATCGGCTGCCCGGCATCGGCCGCCCACGTGGGCGCTGCATAATAGCTTTGCATGCTCATAGCCAGTAAAACTGCCAGCAGCAGCCTTTTAGCCCGCATATCCCTTTTACTCATCTTTTCCCAGCTCCCTTATCTTTATTGCTTTTATGATTTCAGTATCCTCAAGTCATTTTTTGCGTCCCAGCAGCTGCAGCATCTTCAGGATCACTACCACATCTTCTTCGTCGTATTCCGGTTGTTTTTCGGTTTCACCCAGAATATCGGGGGGATTAAAAAAATCATCCAGTTTGCAGTTGAAGATATTGGCCAGCTTGATCAGCAGCCGCAGGTTGATAGCCACACGCCCATGCTCAATATTGCTCATGTGCGTCTGGCTGACGCCGATCTGATTCGCCAGTTCTATCTGCGTGATAGATTTGCTTGAGCGAAACATTTTGATCGCCAGCCCCACCCTTAAAAAATCAGGCTCCTCATAATACATAACACCCCTCCTCTGAGTTTTCAATTTTTACAAAGCTTTAACAGTTTTAAAGCTGTATTCTTTCGTTTTTGTTATAAATTATTTGTCATAATTATATCTTTAGATATTATAGCACTGTTGTACCCCCCCACAAGACGCGCAAAGGATTTTGTGTACATTTTTGTGTTAGTGCCGCGATACGCTTGGCGCCGCCGGCCTATGTACACGGCTCGGCGGCTTGGTTTCAAAGGTTGGGCAAGGGTCGAAAAAATTTTTAGAAAATTTTTTTAATTTTTAATTTTTGGGCCCGTCGAAGGGAATTTTTGGCTTGAAGTTTTTAATTTTTGGGTTGTTTTTTTCTTTTTTACCTGACAGGGAATTTGTTTTTTGTATTTCTTTATTTTGCAGTTTTGAATTTCAGTTTTTGTTTTTGTTTATAGAGCTTTCTTGAAAGAATGTTATGAGAATATTTCTTCTTATGAAAATTTGAATTTAAGCTTTATTTTTTCTTATGCAGCTTTCTTCCAGAAGCAAGCTGCGCAATCTACAGAGGCTCATTATGCAATCGCCTCTTACGCTGTCCGTTTTACCATTGCATTATTTGCGGCGTTAGCACTTGCAACTAATGCGGTAAAAAGGCAAAGAAGCTTGCGCACTGTGGCAAGTCCTGTTTAGCTTTGTTCGCTGTCCGGCTT
>ERZ791915.1138-NODE-1138-length-21749-cov-2.952475_pt1 | contig 21749 bp, 19 predicted proteins | sample MGYA00510139_ERZ791915 | MGnify/ENA primary metagenome ERZ791915 (study PRJEB30046, sample SAMN00792117) | human gut metagenome | study: EMG produced TPA metagenomics assembly of the A metagenome-wide association study of gut microbiota in type 2... | reverse complement strand
GCTAAGCTGCGGCTGGATACGCTCTCAAGGTGCCTGCGGCGCATTTGATTTGGATGCAGCAGAAACCGAATTAAAATAAACACCTTATAAGCGTCGTCTAGCCCCAGATCCGGGAGGTCGTAGACCTTCCGGTCGGGGCGTACCGGCGCGTCGGGGGTCTCGGGGTCCTCCCCGAGTGACTTTTGGTTACTTTTCTTCATAGAAAAGTAACCCCTCGCCGGGGAGGCGTACAGTTTATGCCTTTGCAAAAGGCACCGCCCCGCCGGCAGGCGAGACGAAACTAACGCAGTTGGCGTCGGCAATCCCTCCGTCACGGCTGCGCCGTGCCACCTCCCTTTGCACAAGGGAGGCTTTGGGGGTGGTGCGGTACTGAGGGCGAGATGAAGCTATCGCCATAGCTTGTGCCGTCAACCCCTCAGTCAGCCTTACGGCTGCCAGCTCTCCTTACACAGGGAAGCCTTTCGGTTGGGGCGACGCTCTCCCTTTACGCAAGGGAGGCTATGGACATGAAAAGGCCCCTGGGCGTTGGTCGCCGCAGGGGTCGTTTTTAATAAAATTTAACCTAAATGGACCGCGTTCTCATCCACCCAGCCGTAGATACCGGAGCCGTCCTCTGAAACCAGGTGGAAAGGGTGGGCAGCGCCCTCCGCATAGAAGGTGACCCGGCAGGTGCTGGTGCCCTCAAACTGGCGGGCGGGTTCGGTGCCGCGGGAGGAGGCATAGACTGCGCCGCCGGTGAAGGTGACGCGGCTATCCACCCCAATGACCGTCAAGCCGCTTTCGCTGCTTTTCCGGCCCAGCTCAGCCAGGATCTGCTCCGCGGCCTCCAATAGGGAAAGATTGTGGACCTGGGCCTGCTGACTGTTGGAAAGCTCCCGATAGGCCAAGCGGGCGATCAAAACCTTGATCGAATCGGCGTTGGTGACCGGCTGCGGCAGGGCGTCTATCAGGGCTTCCACCTCCACGGCGGTGGGGCCGTGGGGCTGGGAATCCGATACGGCAGGCTGTTGGATGGCGGGCTGGCCAATAACAGGCAGGGTAACTACGCCGCCGATGGCCAGCACTGTGGTGATGATGGCAATCAAGGCCAGGAGGCCCAGTGCGATATACAAGATATGTTTTTTCATTTTGACCATGATGTTCCCCTACCGCGCCGCCGGGCGGCGCTGCTGCTCTCTTTATTATGCGAGTGGGCCAAGCCACTGGGCGGCTAAAAAATGGGAAGATGGCAAGGCGCGGCCGATGGCATACTCATGCCCGGCGCAAGACGGGCTGTTGTATGGCGAGGACGCAACGCAGCCAGGGCCCATTTTTTAGGGCCGTCTAAATGCCTATGCAGTGATTATAACAGATGGGGCGGGATTTAGCAACCTGAGAAAAGAGAAGCGCCCGCCGAGTGGCAGGCGCTCCTCCTCACAAGAGAGACAAATACGAAAGAGTATAGGACATTGATCGGGATCAATAATGTACGGTGGTCTCCTTGGGCTTGGTCTCCGCGACCAGCTTACCATTGCGGTAAGAATACAGCACGGATACATCGTAGTTGAGGGCATCATACCAGTTTTTCGCATCGAATACAACGAAGTTGGCAGCGTTGCCTTCCTTGATGCCGTAGGCATCGCCCAGATGCAGGGTACGGGCCGCATTGGTGGTAACGAACTTGTAGGAGTTGCAGATCTCATCGTAGCCCAGCATATGGCCGGCATACAGACCCATGAAGACGGGGTCACGCATATTTCCGTTGCCCAGGGGGTTCCACGGATCAAAGATATCATCGTAACCGAAGGATACATTGATGCCCTCAGCGGTCAGCTCTTTGACGCGGGTCATGCTGCGGCGCTTGGGATAAGTATCGGCACGGCCGCCCAGGTGAACATTCACGCAGGGATTGGCAACGAAGTTCATGCCGCTCATCTTCAGGATGCGCATCAGACGAATAACATAAGCGTTATTGTAGCTGTGCATGGCAGTGGTGTGGGAAGCGGTGACCATATCGCGCATTCCGGTCTCGTAGGCACGGGTGGCAACAGTCTCCAGACCACGGGAAGCCTCATCGTCGATCTCATCGCAGTGAACATCGATGAGCTTATTGTACTTCTGAGCCAGATCGAAGCAAATGTTGAGGGACTCAACAGAGTACTCACGGGTGAACTCGAAGTGAGGGATAGCACCAGCAGCGTCGGCGCCCATCTTCAAGGCGTCTTCCAGCAGCTCTTTGCCCTTGGGATAGCTGAGGATACCATACTGGGGGAAGGCGACGATCTGGATATCCATGAAATCCTTGACTTCGTCGCGCAGTTCCAGCAGCGCTTCCATAGCGGTCAGCTTGGGATCGTTGATATCAACATGGGTACGAACATGCTGGATACCATTGGAGGCCTGCATACGGATGGCCTTATTGACGCGATCCTTAACTTCCTGCTTGGTGAGGAAGGGCTTATACTCTTCCCAGCACTGGATGCCTTCAAACAGAGTGCCGCTCATGTTCCAGCGGGGACGGCCGGCGGTGAGGCAGGTATCCAGGTGGACATGGGACTCGATGACGGGGGGCAGGGCCAGCTTGCCGCCGCAATCAACAACTTCTTCGCCGGGGAGGGCTTCGATATTGGCGGCGATCTTTTCGAACTTACCATCGGTCACACGGATATCCATGGCCTCGGTAGCGTTTTCGATGAACAGATTCTTAAAAAGCATGGGTTTCACTCCTCCTTATAGAGATAATTTTGCGAAAGTCAGATGGAGCTAACAACTTACTTGTTGGTGTGGGTAGCCTCGCCGATGAAGAAGAAGATAGCAGCAACGACCATGGCGTTGACAGCGGCGATGCCCCAGTTCAGGAAGTTGGCAACAACAGCAGCAGCAACAATACCGAGCACATTGAACCAGTTGACGACAGCCTCGGTGTGCTTGCCCTCATACTTACTGCGGTTCTTGAAGTAGTCGAGGATAACGATCATACCGATGGGAGGCAGAGCGCAGTTCAGAATGCTGAGCCAGCCGACGAAGTTCCAGTACAGCCAGATGGCCAGAGCAGTACCGATGATGCCTGCAACCCAGGTGAGGTACTTCATGGGCTTGCCGGTGATGTTGGCAAGGCCCAGACCGCCGGTATACAGAGCGTTATTGTTGGTGGTCCAGATGTTGGCACCCAGAACGATGAGGGCGGGGATTGCCAGACCCTGAGCGATCATTACATAGAAGATATCCTCTTTGCCGGTGAAGGCACCGCCGATGGCGCCGAAGCAGAACATCAGGGTGTTGCCCAGGAAGAAGGCGATGACGGTGGTCCAAACAGCGACCTTACGGTTCTTGGCAAAACGGATGAAGTTGGGGGTGGCGGTACCGCCGGAGATGAAGGAGCCGATAACATAGCCGACACCGGTGAACAGGGAGATCTTACCGGAGGACAGGCCGAAGATGGCTGAAAGGCCGCCGCCCTCTACGCCTGCGGTGATCATGGAATAAACACCGAGGATAACGATGAGCGGAACGGAGATATAAGCAACGATCTCCAGACCCTTCATGCCGGTAGCCGCGGTAGCGGTCATCAAAAGACCGGCGATGATGGTGAGAACCCACTCATTGACACCGAGCAGCTCGGCAGCGGGAATGGAGAACATGGCAACGCCTACGCCGAACCAACCGATCTGGGTGAAGCCCAGCAGGAAGGAGGACAGGTAGGAGCCCTTGGTACCGAATGCGCGACGGCACAGCAGGTCCATGGTCATGCCGGTGGAAGCGCCGATGAACGCGAGAACGCCGCAGTAAGCGGAGAGAATGACGCCACCAATGATGCAAGCCCAAATGAAGCCGGAGAGATCGAGACCGTTACCGAGCTTGGCGCCGACGCTCATGCTGGCGCTGAAGAAGGTAAAGCCTACCATTACGAAGAACATGTTCCAGAAGCCTTTGCGTGCCGACTCGGGTACTGCTTCCAGGGAATAGTCAGCATCGACTTTTTCGACTGCTTTTGCAGCCTTGGTGTTTTCAGACATTGTGAAAAACCTCCTCAAAGTTGTTCAGAAGCCGGCCCTCTATGTAACCGGTTTCATCTGACATGTTCATCATAGCACGCCCTAACGGCCTTTGTCCACCCCCTTTTGCACGATTTGGTGACAAAAATAACGCATCATCCTTGTGAAAAGTGCCGAATCCGCGAAACCGATTACATGGATTTTGACGGTTTGTGCAATTTTCTTTGCAAAATATAGGCTGATATGCTATAATTAGTGCCGAAAAGAGAGAATGTAACCGGTTATATGCCGGACCGGCGGAAAGGGGTGAGGCTGCCATCAATATAAAAGAAGTAGCCAAAGCGGCGGGTGTTTCGGTAGCGACCATCAGCCGGGTGCTGAACCACCCGGAGCAGGTGCAGCCCGAAACCAAGACCCATGTGCTGGCGGTGATGGAAAGCCTGAATTATCACCCCAACTGGTTTGCGCGCGGGCTGAACCTGGGCAAAACCAGCACCATAGCGCTGCTGGTGCCAAACATAGAAAGCCGGCGCTACCGGGAGATTATGTCCGGTGTGGAGACGGTAGCCCTGAAAAAGCAGCACATTGTGATGCTGTGCAATACCCATGCCAGCCCGGAGGAAGAGGCTGAGTACCTAAAAATGGTGGTGGGCCGGCAGGTGGACGGGCTGATCCTGGCATCCTCCGTGATGGGGCGGGAGCAGCGCAACGCCCTGCTGGGTCCCAACCTGCCCTGGGTGCACATTGGGCCGGGTGAGCCGGGATTATGCAGGAACCTCTGCTATATAAACTATGAGGAAGGCGCCTATCAAATGACAACCCATTTGATAAAAATGGGGCAAAAGGAAATTACACTGCTGCTGGATGAGGCACCGCTGGTGGAAATGAGGCAGATCACAGCCGGTTACCGGCGGGCCCTGCGGGAGCTGCTACCCGACGCAGAAGAGCAGATCCTGACGGAGCAGGACACCCCGCGGGGCGGGTATCTCATCACCCAGCGGCTGCTGCAGAACGATGCCCTGCCCAGGGCCATGATCACCGCGAGCAGCGGACAGGCCAGCGGCGTGCTGAAAGCCCTGCAGGATGAGAAGATCCCGGTACCGGAGCGCATGGCACTGGCCTGCCTTTCTGATTCCTCGACTTGCGCCATCCTGGAGCCGCCGCTGACGGCGCTGGAATCGCCCGATTCCATTGAAGACGGGATGGCCGAAGACTGGGAATGGTGGCGGCCCGCATGCTCTTTGATAACATAGAGGACAACGGCGAAGAGGGCATAGGCCCGCAGGAAGTTATTTTGCAGCCCAAATTGAAGATCCGCCGGAGCTGCGGCAATACCAAGCCCATTTATGAGCTGTTTGGATGAAAGGAAACGAATGGGGGTAAACGCAATGTCATTGAGTACCGAGTATATGGGCCTGAAGCTGAAAAATCCCATCGTGGTGGCGGCGGGGCCGTGGTCCCGCGATGGCGCTTCGATCCAGCGATCCATAGATGCCGGGGCCAGCGCCGTGGTGACCGAAACCATTACGCTGGAGGCCAACCAAAACCCCAGCCCCCGGCTGTACCTAAGCGGCAGCGGGCAGCTATTCAACACAACGCTGTTTTCCGGCATTCACCTGGAGCAGTGGGAGCAGGAATTTGAGTCACTGCGGCGCGGCGACTGCAAGCTCATCGCGAGCATATGGGGCAACACCCCCAGCGAGCTGGCCTACCTGGCCGGCAAGGTGGAGCGGATGGGCGCCGATGCCGTGGAGGTGAGTCTTTCCGCGCCGCTGGGAACCCGCATGGATGTGGGCACCGTGCCGCGAGAGATCTTCGGCTTTATTTCCGCGGTGACCGAGGCGGTGGATATCCCCGTTTCGGTAAAGCTGAGCTATGAGGCCTCTAATTTCAACGGATTTACTTCCTCGCTGGAGGAGGCCGGTGTGAGCGGAGTGACCGCCATAGACGCCCTGAAGGGGCTGATGGGCGTGGACCTGGAGCACCACCGGGCGCTGATGCCCACCTACGGCGGATACAGCGGACAGTACATCCGGCCCATAGCGCTGGCGACCATTGCCACCCTAAAGCAGACGACCGGGTTTCCCATCTGCGGCTGCGGCGGGATCAACTCCGCACACGATGCCCTGGAATTTATCATGCTGGGGGCCCAAAGCGTACAGCTGGCCAGCGTACTGCTGCGGGACAGCTACGAGGCGATCCCACGCATCCTGGGTGACCTGGAACGGTGGCTGGAGGACCATGGGTATTATTCCATCGAGGAAGTGTGCGGGCTGGCGCTGGGCTCTCTGCAAGCCTTTGAGGAGCTGCCGCCCCGTCCCCTGACGGCCCACCTGACCGGCGGCTGCAACGGCTGCGGCAAGTGTGTAAGCAGCTGCCTGTACGGCGCTATGACAATGGAGGCGGGGAAAATAGTACTGGATGCGGCACGCTGCACCGGCTGCGGCATGTGCGAGGCCATCTGCCCGGAGAATGCGCTGGAGCTGCGGTGGTAAAAAAGAGCGGCGGCATAGAAAAATCGGGGAGGGCAAGGCCGCGGCGAAGGCAGGCTTATGCCCGGCGCAAGACGGGCTGATGCCTGGTGAGCCAAGGCACAGCCATCGCCGATTTTTACAGCCGCCGGACTCTCTGAAGGAAATAATATAAGCCCCCGATTGAATAAAGCCGGGGGCTTTGCTGCGGGGCGGGGAGGGCTCTCCCCTGCCCTATTGCAGATTGACGACCGGCGACAGAAATGGTATGATGAGAAAAAGGGGGAACGCCCCCGAAAAACATGAAAAGGAGCTGTATCTCATTATGATGTATCCCAACGCCACCCATGGCCTAGAGCGAGTGTATCAATCTCAGATCATTGCACTGGTTGCCGCTGTACTGATGATCATTCCGGTCATCAATATACTGGCCGCAATCGCGCTGATTGTTTCTCTGGTGCTGTATATGATCGGCATTAACGAGGCGGGAAAGGACGACGAAAACTACAAGACCGCCTTTACCTTGATTATCGTGCAGCTGGTCATCAGCGTGCTGAATTCCCTCATCGGCGGCGTTATTTTTGATCTGGTGAATGAGGCACTGGCACTGGCGGTGCTGTACTTTGTATGCATCACCACCAACAAACTGCTGAAGAACATCGGCGCGGATGGGCGCATTACCGACCGCGGCGTAGTGGTTTGGAAGATCAATGTCATCTGCACCATCGTGGAGGTGGTATGCACTCTGCTGGCGCTGATCCCCAGTGCTTCCCTGCAGCTGCTGGCGGCCGTTGTGACACTGGTGACGGCCATCGCGCAAATCGTAGGATCCATCCTGTATATCCTGTACCTGCGGGATGCCACCACGGCGCTGAAATCCATTGGCGGACCGGCAGCGGATGTATATGTAGGACCGGAGCTGTAAACACCATTTGGCAATAAAGGCACTAGCACCCTCCCCTGCTGTGGGAGGGTGCTTTTTTGCGGAATTGACGGTATAGGCGTTATATGTTACAATTAAATTGTATGGCGAAACATGAATTTTAGTAAAAAAGGAGATGTGTATGATGACTTATCCCCATGCTGCAGCGGGGCTGAAAACGGTGTACCAAGCCAGACTGGTAGGGTTGATCTCCATTGTGCTGGTGATCGTCCCCATTGTGCAGGTATTGGCAGTGGCTGCCATGCTAATCGCTGGTTTTTTGGCCCTGGTGGGCCTGGCCCAGTGCCGTAAAGACGATAAAGGCTACCGCATTGCTTTTAATATGATCATTGCCAGTCTGGTCACTGACCTATCCACCAACCTGGTTTCCGCTTATGCAGGGACCGAGGGGTTCGCCGGCATTTGCGGCAATATTCTATCGATCGCTACCGATGTGCTATCATTGGCTTCGCTGTACTTTGTATGCATTACCACCAATCGTCTGCTGAAAGAAACGGCTGCTGCGGAAAATCTGATTGACCGCGGGATCGTGGTGTGGAAGCTGAATGTGGTGTGTACTGTTATTCTCCTTGTGTGCTACCTGCTGCAGATGATCCCCGGCAACATCGCGGCCATCATCGCCGGATACCTTGCGATCTTTGCCCTGATCGCCCAAATCGTTGGCAATGTGCTGTATATCCTGTATCTGCACAATGCTTACCGGGCTTTGGAAGCGGTCATTCCCCCGGAGGAACAGGTACAGCAAATGATGTAATATGAGAATAGAATAATACAAATTGTATATTATGGTGGATGAAAAGAGCCGCCCGTAAGGGCGGCTCCTATTTTTGTGCGATTACAGGATGTGGGTGGCGTTGGCATCAAAGTGGACAAAGCAGTTTTCGCCTTGGGCAAAGATGCGCTTATTCTTGGGGTTGTACTCGGTGAGCTTGACGAGGGTCTCACCCACACGGACATGGTAGTTCTGATAGGAACCCATGAAGCAGCTGACTTCGACCTTGCAGGGCAGACCGCGATCCTCGGTGAGGGTGGCGGATTCCGGACGGAGCACCACGGTGACCTCCTCCCCAATCGAAACGGGGCGGGTAGCTTCCACATGGGCGGTTTCGCCCTCGATGGCCAGTGTGGCGGTATTGTCCTCCAAAGCCAGCACCTTGCCGCGCAGGAAGTTCGCTTCGCCAATGAAATCCGCAACGAATTCCGAAACGGGGTGGAAATAAATTTCCTGCGGGGTGCCGATCTGCGCAACGACGCCCTTATTCATAATGATGATCTGATCCGACAGGGCCATGGCCTCAGACTGATCGTGGGTGACATAAATGGCGGTGATGCCGACCTCCTGTTGGATGCGGCGGATCTCAGTACGCATGGAAACACGCAGCTTGGCATCCAGGTTGGAGAGGGGTTCATCAAAGAGCAGGACACCGGGCTCCACCACCAAAGCACGGGCCAGGGCCACACGCTGCTGCTGGCCGCCGGAAAGCTGGTTGGTCATGCGGCCTTCCATGCCGGTGAGCTCCACCAGATCGAGGATGCGCATGACTTTTTCACGGATCTCCTCCTTGGGGAGGTGGCGCAGCTTAAGGCCATAGGCAACATTATCGAACACATTATAGTGAGGCAGCAGAGCGTAGCTCTGGAACACCATGGCGGTATCGCGCTTATTGGGGGTCAGCTCATTGATGGGCTCGCCGCCGAGGTAGATCTCGCCGGCATCGGGGCTTTCAAAGCCCGCGATCATGCGCAGCGTGGTGGTCTTGCCGCAGCCGGAGGGACCCAGCAGGGTGACAAAGCTGCCCGGCGCAATATCGAGGTTGGCATCATGGACGGCGTAGAATTCCTTGCCGGTTTTAGGATCTTGATAGATCTTGGAGATATTTTCGAGGCGGACGCCTTTTTTCACTTTTTCCATCAGTCAGTGACCTCCTTTATTTTCTTGCTGGTGCCGAAGTGCTTAATGAAGGTATTCATGAGCAGGACGGAGCCATAGGTGATGATGATAAGGATGGTGGCAAAGGCACAGGCCAGGCCATAGCTGCCCTTTTCGGCGAACTCGTTGATCTGCACGGTGATGAGCAGGAACTGCGGCGTGACCAGCAGAATGATGGCGGAAATGGCGGTAATGCTGCGCACGAACGAGGTGACCAAACCGCTGAAGAAGGAATCCTTGATAAGGGGGAGAGTGACGGTGGTGAACACCTTGCCGCTGCCCGCACCCAGATCATAGGCGGATTCCTCGATGCTCTTATCGATCTGCCGTAGGGCGGAAATACCGCTGCGGGTACCGGTGGGCAGGCTGCGCACAATGAACACGATGACCAAAATGGCACCGGTGCCATACAACCCCTGCATCAAGCCGGTATGGAAGATACCATTGGCAAAGCCGCGGATATAGCCGACACCCAGTACGGTGCCGGGCACCGCCATGGCCAGCATGGAGGCAAACTCGATAAAGCCCTTGGTCTTGAAGTTCTTTTTGACCACCAGGTAGCTGATGATCATGGAGAGCAGCGAGGTAATGGGCGCTGCAATGAGCGACAGGACAAAGGAATCGGTGAAGGCCTGCAGGCCGTGATAGCGGGTGAATACACGCTCGAACCATTTGAAGGTGAGGTGGAAATCATAGCCCCAGGTATTGAAGAGAGCGCCAAAGGGCACGCAGATATACATGAGGATGACGAAAATGGCGATGGCGCTGCACAGCACGGTAAGCGGTACCCGAACGCTCTTATCGGTGATGAGCATACGGGCCCGGCTGGCCTTGCCGGTGAGGGTGGCTGCTGTTTTGCGCTCAAGGTAGTACTTCTGTACCAGGAACATGATGAAGGTAATGGACAGGAGCACCACGGCCATGGCCGCCGCGCCGATCTTATCGTAGGCACCGGTGATTTGCAGGTAGATGGTGGTGGCCAAGGTATCGTAGCTGCCGCCGATGATCATGGGGTTGGCGAAATCGGCGATGGATTCAATGAAGGACACGAGGAAGGCATTGCCGAGGCCGGGCAGCATGAGCGGCAGGGTAACACTGGTGAATACCTTCCAGCGGGAGGCGCCCATATCACGGGCGGCCTCCTCCAGGCTGGGGTCGATATTTTTGAGCAGGCCGCGGAGCATAAGGTAGCAGACCGGGAAGAAGGTCATGGTCTGTACGATGACGATGCCCCAGAAGCCATAGACGCTGTTATCGTAAATATGCAGCAGGTAACGGGTGATGATGCCCGACTTACCGAACAGCATAATGATGGACAAGGACAGAACAAAGGGGGGCGAGACGACCGGCAGCATGGAAACTACCTTGAACAGGCCGCCCATGAATTTACCGCGGACCTTGACATACACTTCGACATAGGCGAACAGCAGGCCGATAAGGGCAGAGCCGATGCCTACCATAAAGCCGACCTTGAGGGTATTGCCAATGGCGGTGCGGAAGGTCCACATATCAAAGATACGCTTGAAAACAGAGAGGGTGAAGCCTCCCCCATCGGGAGAGATGAAGCTATCCACCAGCAGGATGGCCAGCGGGTAAATGATAAACAGAGTGAGGAACGCAATCAATACGACGACGGTAGTGACCATGATGGGATCGGCAAAGAGCTTTTTGCGATCCAGCGCGGCGCCTTGTCGTTTTGTCATGTGGCTTCCTCCTTTCGCTGAAAAAATGAGGGGAGCTGCGGAAAAAAGGTGAGGGGGACGGCTTTGCCCACCGTCCCCCTTTTCATTCTACTGAATGTTCAGTTGTGATGCGGGTGGAAATTATTCAGTCTGGAAACGGTCATCCGCAGCCGCACCAAGAGCCTCAAAGATATCGGAGATGTACTGGGTGGTGTTCTGCTTGGCATCCTCGAAGTCATAATCCATAACATTGGTGGGGTCCAGGCCGAACTCAGTAGCAGCCTCGGGCTGGGTGGCGTTATCAATTACCAGGAACTGATAGGAGCCGGTGCCGGCAGCCTGGTTGACGCACTCGGGAGAGAGGGCGTACTCGATGAACAGCTTGGCAGCATTGGGGTGCTTGGCGCCCTTGAAGATGGCGGTAGCGCCGATCTCGAAGGAGGTACCGGAGGACGGAATGATCAGGGAGATGTTCTTATAGCCATTATCGAGGATCTGGGTAATACCATCATGCAGGAAGCCGATGCCGATGACGCACTCACCGGAGCCAACATTCTTGGAGGGGCCGGAGCCGCTCTTGGTGTAAACTTCGATGTTCTTATCGAGGTCAACCAGATACTTGATGCCCTCATCGTGGCCGTACATCTGGATCATGGTATTGAGGACCAGCTTGGCAGTACCGGCGGTATTGTAGTTGGACATCCAGACGAGACCCTTATACTCTTCCTTGAGCAGATCGGGCCAATCCTTGGGGGCTTCCAGACCCATGCGGGTCAGTTCATCGGTATTGACCATGAAGCCCAGGATACCCTGATAGATACCATACCAGTAACCATCGGCATCGCGATACATGGGCTTGAGCAGGTGCTTGGCGTTGGTGGCCTCATAGGCTTCCAGCAGACCATCCTTGGCCATCATGTTGTAAGGATCGGTGGTGCCGCCGAAAGCGACATCAGCAGAGGGATTGCCGGCTTCTTCCTGGATCTTGGCCTGGATCTCGCCGGTGGACAGGCGCTGATGATTTACCTTGATACCAAAGATCTTCTCAAAGCTATCGCAGGCAGCGGAAAGATACTCTTCCTCGCAGCCGCCGTAAACGGTGAGCTCACCTTCGGCCTGAGCGGCAGCGATGAGGTCTTCCATGCCAGCGAAGCTCTCAGGATAGGTCTTGGTATCCTGCTGACCGCCGTTGTTCTTGTCGCCGCAGCCGACCATTAGGGTAAGGACCATAATGACAGCGAGCAGCATAGACAGTGCTTTTTTCATTTTTGCTTCTCCTCCATTAACTAAAGTGTCTTTATAATTACCGCGGATGCGGAAATTACCGGCCAATGACGCCCTCCTGCTTGCAGACAGGCAAGAGATCACCCTAAGGGGATTGGGGCTTGTTCCTCTTTATTATAGACCTCTGTCTAATGTTTGTCAATTATGACAATATAGACTATTGGAATGCTATTCATTTGGCTATTTTGCAAGATAATTAGGCAAAAAGTGCCGCCCTTTACAGAAAAGAGCGGCACAAGGGGGAAAATTACAGTTTTTTGGCGGCCCCACGGAAGGCGAGATCCAGCAGAATGACCACGGCAGTGACGCCGAGGAACACCAGGAACGCCGTAACATAGGTACCGGAGCCGGTCTGGATGGCGCCGACGATAGTGGCGCCGAAAGACGCGGGCAGCATACTCATATTGGCGATGCTGAAATTGGTGCCGTAATTTTGGGTACCGAAGCAATCGGCCGTGACGGTGGAGGTCATAGTAGGCATGCCGCCATAGGAGAAGCCGATGAGCAGCAGGCCGGCCACCGCCGGAATGGCCCCGCCGCCGCGCAGAGAGAAGAGCAGCAGCAGGCAGGAAAGGATGAAGCAGCCGACATCAGTGAGCATGGCGAAGGTGTTGCCCTTTTTATCAAACAGGGTGCCGAACGCCAAACGGCCAAGGCCATTGCAGACCGACTGCAGCCCCACGACCAGTGCCGTGATGCCGGTGGCCACACCGGCTTCCACCGCTATGTAGCGCGAATGGCCGATGACGCCGGTGCCGATGAGATTGGAGCAGACGATGATGAAGAACAGCAGCCAGAACGCAGCCGTCTTTACCATTTGGCCGGTAGTATATTCCCGGCGGGCAGGCGCCGCAGCGGAACCGGCTGGGGCCGCCATGTGGGGATTGGGGACGACCCAGCGGCTGCCGATGAGCAGAACCACCAGTGTGGCCGCACCCAGCAGCAGGTAAGTGGTGCGCCAGCCCATGGCGGAATTGAAGAGGCGATCGGCGAGATTGCCCATGATGAGGGTACTGCAGCCGAAGCCCATAAGCAGCACGCCGGAGGCAAAGCCCTTTTTATCCGGGAACCAGCCCACCACTGTGCCGAGGACGGCATTGTAGGAGAAGCCGACGCCAAGACCGATGAGCCCGCCGTAGGAAATATACAGCAGCCACAGGCTTTGGGCGGTGATGCGGGAACAGAGGAAGTAGCCCAGGAAGCACATCACCGCGCCAATGAGGACGGTAACACGGGCGGAAAGCCTGCGGGTAACAAAGCTGCCGGCCAGGCCGCCGATGCAGAAGCAGGACATGACGATGGTGAAATTGAGACCCAGCTGCGCGCTGGTCCAGCCGAATTCCACCGGGAAGGGCGAGGAGAGGATACTCCAGGCGTAGATGGTACCGGTGAAGAGGAACATGATGCAGCCCGCAGCCAGAATAGCGGCACGGGTGGGCAGTTTACGCTCAGCCATAAATATGCGCGGTCTCCTCTCCACCGAGTACACGCAGGCAGCCATCGGCCAGGGCCTGCATCTCGTTTTCGCCGGGGACTACCACAAATTCGCCCAGGAAACCGGCATAGTCCTTGACCATCTCACAGAAGGATTTGGAGTAAGCAATGCCGCCGGTAAGAACAAAGTAATCGACCTTGCCCCTGACGAGGACGGCCAAGCGGGCCAGCCCACGGGCAACACCCAGGGCCATAGCCTCATAAACGAGCTGGGCATCGTGATCGCCCTCTTCGACCATCTTTTCCACCACACGGCTATCGGAGGTGCCGAAATAGCTGGTGAGACCGCCCTGACGCTGCAGGAGCTTCATCGCGCCGTTATAATCCAGCTTATCCTTTTCAATTTTACGAACCATCAGATAATCGGGGATCAGGCCGGCACGCTCCGGGCTGAAGGGGCCTTCGTCATCGGAGACGATATCGATGATGCGGCCGTTGCTGTGCAGGCTGAGGGTGATACCGCCGCCCAGATGGGCGACCGCGACATTGCTGGTGTAGTAGTCCGCGCCCTTTTCCCGGCAGACGCGCATGGCAGCGGCACGCATATTAAGATTGTGGGCCTGGCCGACACGACGGACATCCTTGAGACCGGTCAAGCGAACCAGCTCCACAAGTTCATCAACGGTGACGGGGTCATAGATATAAGCCTTGACGCCAGCTTCATTGGCGATATCATAGGCGATAGCGCAGCCCAGGTTGGATGCGTGGTGATTGATAGGCCGCTCCCGGAGGGCTTCGATAAGGGCGGGAGTGACCTCGTAAGCGCCGGAGGAAACGGTGGTAACTGCGCCGGTCTCCTCATTGACATAGGAGGGCAGCAGGCCGCCGCGGGCTACAACGCCATCCAGCTCGGAGACCTTTTCGCCGTGGGCCGCGAGGGCATCACGGACCAGTTTGGTGCGCATATCCTTCTGGTCGTAGATCTCGGCATATTTTTTGATCTCGGCGGCATCGTGCTCGATGCTCTCCTTCCAGACCTGCTCGCCATCGTGGTAAAAAGCGATCTTGGTGGAGGTGGAGCCGGGATTGATGACAAGAATATTCTTCATGGGGTATATCCTCTTTTCTTCTGCGATTATTTGTTCAGTCCGGCCATCAGGCAGCCCAGCGCGATGGAGCACAGCTTGGTCTCATCGTTATCGGCGCGGCTGCACATGACAATGGGAGTATCGGTACCGACGATGACGCCGGCGGCCTTGGCGCCCAGGATATCGCCCAGTGTCTTGCCCATGATGTTGCCGGCCTCGATATTGGGGACGATGAAGATATCGGCATCACCGGCAACCTCGGACTTGAAGCCCTTGACCTCGGCACAGTGGGCGGAAACAGCCAGATCCATGGCGATGGGGCCTTCCACCAGCACATTGGGGCCAAACTCGCCGGCTTCGCCCAGCTTCTTCAGCTCTGCGGCATCCACGGTGGCGGGCATCTTTGGATTGACCTTTTCCTTGGCACAGAGCACAGCGACCTTGGGATTTTCGATCTCCAGGGCCTTGGCGACCGGCAGGCAGTTTTTGATGAGGCCGATCTTCTGCTCCAGGGTGGGATACAGCACCATACCGCCATCGCTGGTGAGCATGAGTTTATGATAGGCACCCAGAGTATCAAAGGTCATAACATGGCTGAGCAGGCCGTGGACCGGCAGACCGGTCTCCTTATTGAGAATGGCTTTGAGGAAGATGTTGGTATCCACAAGGCCCTTCATGAGGAAATCGGCTTTGCCCAGGCGAACCAGCTCGACAGCCTTGGCGCAGGCTTCGACCATATCATCGGCCTGGACCAGCTCGGCATTCCGGAAGGTGACGCCCTCCTCCTTCATTACACGCTCGATAGTGGGGATATCACCGACGAGAACGGGGCGGATCATACCGGCCTCCTCGGCAGCGGCCATGGCCTTGATGGTATCCACATCCTGCGCGGCGGCGCCGGCCAGCACCATCGGCTCGCCCTGCTTTGCTTTTTCCAGCATCTGTTCAAAAGAAACGATCATTGAGAGTCCCTCCTGATATTTTTTAGGATCGCCCGCTATGGGCAGTGTTTTCCACCTACTATTATAGGAAAGGGAAATTAGCCTGTGAAATGCACCATTTGAATGACTGTTATTCCACCCTAAGGAATGACTATCATTCCAAAACAGCATTTCCTTTTTACATGTGGAAGGTGTATCATAAACTCATCGGAAGTCTCCTGGAGCGGGAGAGTTCCGGATAGGATTTGAACCGTTTCCTCATACTTCTCCTTATTTGGTTTTCCGGGGTGCCACACTTTTTTGTCAAGACACTACGACCTCCCAATGTCGATCGTCACTTTTACATGGCACACCCCTCCCCTGCCGGGCATTCTCCCCCGGCAGGGGATTCCTCTATATATGGATAAATCTTTTTGCGGAAAATGCATAAAAGGTATTTGTCGTTTGCAGAAAATTATGATAGAATAAATGTATACAGCATTGAATGCATCTTCTAAAAAGCCCAAAATCGGAGGTATGCCATCATGACAATTTTTCAGTTGGAATGCTTTTGCGCCCTGGCCGATTCCTTGAACTTTACCCAAACGGCCAACGCCATGTTTATAACCCAGCCTGCGCTTAGCCGGGCTATTTCCTCGCTGGAACAGGAACTACAGCTGACCCTGCTGCAGCGCACCACCCACAGCGTGACCCTGACCCCGGCCGGCAAAATCTTCTCCAGCGAGTGCCACAAAATGCTGAAGGAATTCCAGCGCGGCAGCGAACGGGCACGCTCTGCCCAGGCTGGCCAGATAGGCAGCGTGCGCATCGGCTTCCAGCGGGATAATTTTGAAACCTACATTGTGGGCTTCGTGGACCTGTTCCGCCGCAGCCACACCGATATTACCCTGGAGCTGCTGCCGCTAAGCGTCAACGAGCTGAACAACGCCCTGCAGGAGAAGATGGCGGACGCGGTGATCTCCGGCGGCCCCCCTGCCAATGAGTCCATCCGCAGCCTGATGATAGCCAACCTGCCGGAATGTGTGGCGCTGCCGCTGGACCATCCTCTCGCGGGCAACGATATCCTGGACATGCGGGATTTGAAGAACGAGAAGTTTATCGCCATGGCGCGTTCCATCTCCTGCTCCGGGTTTGAATCCATTATTCAAAAGTCGCTGGCGGCGGGCTTTGAGGCACAGATCGTGGCGCAGGTGGACCTGCTGCCCACCCTGATGACCATGGTGGCCTGCGGCCAGGGGATCTCCATTCTGCACCGGGACATGCTGCCGCGCAGCAATGGGCGTATTGCATTTGTGCCGCTGCGCAGTGTTTCCTACTTCCGCCGCTGGCTGATGTGGGACATCAACAACGATAACCCCTGCCTGCAGCCGCTGATTGCGCTGGGACACAAGTGGCAGGATGACCTGGAATACCCCGTAGAATAATAAATAGAACAGAATAAAATCCCCCGGAAAAGAGCCAAATGAGCCTTTCCCGGGGGATTTTTTCGCGCAAAAAAGCAACCCGGCGCAAGACAAAATGCCTTGCGCCGGATGCCGGTATTATTCTGAAAAAGAGAGGATAAAAGAGGACCTATGAGAATTATTTCTGCTCCCGACCGATGGCGAGGCCTTTTTCAAAGGCTTCTTTATTGAGCGGCAGCAACTTGGGCTTTTTGGCCATCTTGTGCTCGATGGTGGACCAAACGACCTCAGGCGGGACGACCTCGGTATAGCCTACATAGACGCCCAGCATGATAACATTCAGCACCTTGGCGTTGCCCATTTCCAAGGCCATCTCGGTAACGGGGGCCTTGACCAGCTTGACATCATCACGGCCGATGTCATCGCTGACGATGGAGCTATTGATGAACAGGGTGCCACCCTTCTTCAGAGTGGGCAGGAACTTCTTAAGGGACGGACCATTCATAACGATGAGGTCATCCATCACATCACCTAGGGGCGCGCCGATCTCCTCATCGGAGATGACGACGAAGCAGTTGGCGGTACCGCCACGCTGCTCGGCGCCATAGCTGGGGAAAAAGGTTACATTTTTATTGGTAGCATCACAGGTGGCAGAGGCCAGGAATTTGCCCAGAGTCATAACACCCTGACCGCCGAAGCCGGCTACGCACAGATTAGTTTCCATTTATGCGCTTCTCCTTTCATCAGCGATCGCGGATCACACCCAGAGGGTATTCCGGCAGCATTTTTTCTTCAATGAACTTCAGAGAATCCAGAGGATCCAGGCCCCAGTTGGTGGGACAGTTGGTGACGATCTCTACCATAGAGAAGCCCTTGCCGTCCAGCTGGTTCTGGAAAGCCTTGTGGATGGCCTGCTTGGTCTTGATAACATTTTGAGGGGTATTGCAGCTGGTGCGCACCAGATAAGCGGGAGCAGTCAGCTGATTGAGGATTTCGCACATATGCATGGGATAGCCGTGCTCCTCAGCAATACGGCCCTTGGGAGCAGTAGAGGCCTTCATCCCGATAAGGGTGGTGGGGGCCATCTGGCCGCCGGTCATACCGTAGATACCGTTATTGATGAAGATAACGGTGATGTTTTCGCCGCGGTTGGCAGCGTGGATGGACTCCGCCATGCCGATGGAGGCGAAGTCGCCATCGCCCTGATAGGTGAACACCAGGGTATCGGGATTGGCGCGTTTCATGCCGGTGGCCACGGCGCAGGCGCGGCCATGGGGCGCGGTGGTGGTATCGTAGGCGATATAATCCATGTGCAGGCCACAGCAGCCGATGCCGAGAACGCTGGCAGCGCGATCAACAAGGTTCATCTCATCCAGCACTTCGCCGATGAGCTTGATAACAGTGCTGTGCATACAGCCGGGGCAGAAACCGGAAACTTTATCCTCCTGAATGGTTTTTGTCCGCGAATAAATCTTTTCCATTCTTTCCCCTCCTTTACTTATTCAGCAGCTTTTCTACTGCTTCTACTACGGCCTCACGGCTCATGACATTACCGCCGGAGCACAGGCAGGTCTTGATGGGGCAGCGGCCGCGCACGGCGTGATCCACATCCTCTACCATCTGGGCGGGAATGGACATCTCGACATCGAGAATGGCATGGCAGGTGCCATAGTCCAGTTTATCAAAGGCAGCCTTGGGGAAGGGGTGAACGGTGATGGGACGGATGAGACCGACCTTCTTGCCTTCGGCGCGCATCATCTCCACTACGGATTTAGCAATACGGCCGGAAATACCATAAGCGGTGATGACTACTTCGGCATCCTCGGTGCAGTATTCCTCTACCATAACATCCTTTTCCCAGGAAGCATACAGAGCAGCGGCTTCTTCATTGACGCGCTGCATCTTATTGGTATCCCACTGGCCGGGCTCGATCCAGGAGCGGTTGGGCAGATCCAGCTCGTGGCCAATGCAGGCCCACTTTTTCTTGCTCTCACGAATGGCGGCAATCTCCTCATCGCTCTTCATTTCGGGCAGCTCTACCGGCTCCATCATGGTGCCGATAACGCCATCGGCCAGAATGAGGACGGGGTTGCGGTCACGGTCGGCCAGGTCAAAAGCCTTGTAGGTCAGATCCACGGCTTCCTGCACGGTGGCGGGAGCCAGAACGATCATCTCAAAGCCACCGTTGCCAGAAGCCTTGGTGGCCTGGAAATAATCCTGCTGGGCGGGCTGAATGGCGCCTACGCCGGGGCCGCCGCGGGAGATATTGGCATAAACGATGGGGATACGGGCAGCGGCACAGTAGCTGATGCCTTCGCTCTTGAGGGCGATGCCGGGGCTGGAGGAGGAGGTCATGGAGCGGGCACCGACAGAAGCGGAACCGTAAACCATATTGATAGAAGCGACCTCGGACTCACCCTGGACAAAGTTACCGCCAACTTCCGGCAGGCGGCGGGCAAAATACTCGGGAATTTCGTTCTGGGGGGTAATGGGATAGCCGGCAAAGAAACGACAGCCGGCACGAACAGCTGCTTCGGCGATCGCTTCGCAGCCTTTCATCAATACTCTTGCCATAGCTTTAGTCTCCTTTTATTTGTATACTTCGATAGCGCCATCCGGGCAGATGCGCGCGCACATACAGCAGCCAATGCAGTCATCATTGACCGGCTCCACATACTCGTAGCCCTTGGAATTTACCTTAGTTCCCAGAGCCAGAACATTCTTGGGGCAGAACTTGATGCAATACTGGCAGCTTTTGCACCGCTCGGCAATTACAACGACCTTTGCCATACCATGAAACCTCCTTCCGGATACGAAATGATAAGTATTTATCTTTTAGCGCAGGGAACTTTCTCCCTGCAGCCACGGATACCTGAGATGCAGCTCCAGCGGGAGAACCGGCAGATCATCGGGCTCCTCTTCTCCGGCGTGGAGCGGCTGATAGATGGTTGCGAACTCCATAGTGCAGTAGGGATCCAGCATTTCGCGGGTCTTGGCCAAGCCCTCCTCATACTCCTGCCGGGTGGTAAACAGCCCATTATTGGGATTGGCCACAAATCGGAGCTTGGGCAACTGCAGATGAGTCACTTGCAGAATCTTACTGAGGGTGCCATCGATATGTTCAATATCGCAGGACCAGGGACGGTAAGCATTGACGATATAATAGACCGCTGTCTTTTCGCGGTTGAGGGCCGGAGCATAGCCGCCCACCGCCCGCGCGCCGATATCATCGCCACCGACATCCATAACGACACAGCATTTGGGATCCCGCAGCAGGCGGTTGACGCCGCCCACCTGGGTCGGTGCATCCATGAACTGCTTTTCAAAGTGGAAGTGGACGCCCAAGGCCTCCATCTCTTCCGCCAAGTCACGAGAGCGGAACAGGGGCTTTGTCATATCCAAATCGAAGAAATGCACGGGTAGCGGCTGGCACTGAGCCAGGTGCGCGGCGAGGTTCAGAGCAATCTCGCTTTTGCCGCTGCCGGCTTCACCCAGCAGCACAAAGTTTTTGTAATTGGCACAGTTCTGTTCCAGGTACTCTTTCCAGCCCATCCAAACCAGCTCCCCTTTCTTCTATAAATGGCTGTTTTTACACCTTCCATTTTAGTAACGATTGGATAGTATGTGAAATGCAAAGAGTGTATAAGTGTTATCACGCCCTAATTTACACCGACTTCTTTTGGTGAACACACAGCAAAGAGAATTGACAAGAAAGGCAAAATACAATATAATAATGCCGAAATGCTAATTCCGCAAAATAAAATTAAAGGAAAACCTTGAGCGGTTCCGCCTAAACCCTGCCGGGCAGGGCGGCTCCGCCGGGCAGAAAAACTGCCAGGTGGGCCCTTCGGTGCTGTATGAGGAATCCATCCTGCACCTGGCCACGGTAGGACAGTTTATTGTATACAATGATAAATACGCCCTGCCTGGCACGGTACTTCCCGCCTACTGCACCGCCGCCGGAAAACTGTTCCTTTCCCAGCTGGATGATGAAACGCTGGAGACCTGGGTGCGCAGCCACAACCTGGTGCCCTATACCGCCAATACCATCATTGACCCCGATGAACTGCTGAAGCAGATTCGCCAGACAAGGGAGCGTGGGTATGGCATTGTCATCAGTGAACTGTATGATTTTGTGGCCTGCATCTCCATTCCAGTCATCAGTCAGGATAATCGGGTGCTGGGGGCGCTGAATTTTTCCACCAAGCCGGAACACTTTGATACCCTGAACAATGAGAAGTTCATCTCCGATGTAACAAACACTATCCGCAGCGCCCAGTTCCACTAAGACAATAAAATACACGATCCCCCGCCGGGTACTGTACCCAGCGGGGGATCACTTCAGTCTGCCGAGAAACCCAGTACGCAATCAAGTGCGGGCTGGGGGCCTTGGCAAAACCGCGCCCACCAAATAAAAAAGACGCCATATGGCGTCTTTTTTATTTGGTGGGTCTTCAGGGACTCGAACCCTGGACCAACCGGTTATGAGCCGGGAGCTCTGACCAACTGAGCTAAAGACCCTTAGTAAAAAACGCCGCCGACAAAATGCACGGCGGCGTTTTGGCTCCCCCTGTCCGGCTTGAACGGACGACCCTGCGG
>ERZ791915.1126-NODE-1126-length-22023-cov-5.652176_pt1 | contig 22023 bp, 21 predicted proteins | sample MGYA00510139_ERZ791915 | MGnify/ENA primary metagenome ERZ791915 (study PRJEB30046, sample SAMN00792117) | human gut metagenome | study: EMG produced TPA metagenomics assembly of the A metagenome-wide association study of gut microbiota in type 2... | reverse complement strand
GGCATAAAGTAGATTCATGCAATACCGATTTACACAAACTATTTTACACTCCCCCAAATCATCCACATTATATATGTGATATCCTTTCATATAATCCTTGGCATTTTCAGGGAAAAATGCGCCTCGTGACGCTGCATATTCTTCATAATCATCTAAGGTAAAAATGATAGGTTTATCTAGCAGTAAATAATCGGTAGCAATAGAAGAATAATCTGTAATAAGGGCATCAGAATAAGGTATCACCTGATAAAGCTGTAAATTCTCAGTTTCCAGATCCTTATTGCGAAGGACAAGGATATTATCATAATGCCTTTGAAATACCGGTAATTCAGCCTGATATGGGTGGAGTTTCAAGACCAATAATATATTTTTTTCTTTTAAGAAAGCTGAAAAACTTTCTAAATCTTTCATATGATTAAATAGAGATAAACCCGTTTCATTATGGATATAGTCCTCTGAAAGAATATCCACATCCGACTGTTTAAAGGTCGGCATCCAGAGAATAACTTTACTGTATTGCTGGAATCGCCAACATTGTTGGATTCTCTTTTGAACATTCTTGTTTTCTTAAAAAATAGTCGTTTCGCGGGTAACCTGTAACAATCGTCTTCTCAATAGGTTCGCCAGTAAAATTAGATAGGCAAATTCTTCCCAATTCCCCCGGTACTGTAATGAAATCATCGCGAGACTTTAAATCACTTTGTTTAAGTTCATTTGCTTTTGTCGTTTTATACCCTACACCGTGTGAAAGATATACGATTTTCTGTTCTTTTCTCTTATTTATGTTAGCTAAAACATTGGCATGATCAAAAATACACCAATGACAAGTCGCTAATGCTTTAGTCCATCTGCGATTGAAATATTGTGGGAATTTAGGCAGATACTCTGTATTGGGAAATTGATGCTTCGATGCCTTTTCGACGTCGCTTACCATCCAGATGACATAATATTTTTTCAAATAGCCCTGCCGGTTCATATAATCAAAGAGTGCGTAGCCATTGTCCATTAAGTCCCCATCGCTTTCGAGTAAAATCAAATTCTGTTGGATGGGGCAATGTCGTTGATACCACCAAAGGAACGCCTTATTAGGAACGGCTAATACTCGCCTAACGACAGCCCGACAGGTCCCACGTACGCCCTTCTGCTTTACTTTTTGCAATATTGTCTTCATATCCATCTTTCCATCTCCATTTATCTATGTCGGATTCGATCAATGACAAGTTTCATATCCGGAATATACAGCACCAAGACCAACATAAAAGTCCCTGTTAAAAATAAAATCAACGGCCAAGTGTCGTGAATGAGCAAAATCCCCGTAGCCTGGATGCCGAGTACGATATAGCTGCTCACATCACGTGCTAAATTGATGCGCATCTTGATGTATTCCCGAGACTGGATCAAGCGAATAATCCAAACAGCTACATAGCACGCGGTCGTCGAAACAGCCGCTCCCAACGGCCCCATAATCGGTATGATTAAAAAGTTTAAAATTACATTAATGGCCGCCCCCACCAGTGTCGAAGAAGCAAATATTTTAGAATTCTTGACGGCAACAAAAATGCCGCCAATATACCCGGCCATGGAACCAAATAAAATGGCAATCGTCAGCCATGGTACATATTGCCAAGCCGTATAAAAGTCTTTTGCATAGAGGAAATGTGCCAGCGGCTTGTCTAAAACAATCAAAGCAGAACAAATGATGGTCATCAGGCAGTTATAGCCCTTGTACGTATTGGCAAAAAAGCCTTGTGAATCTTCCGGGTCAAAATCCTGAACAGCAGACAACGTCCATGCCTGGCTGAATATGGACTGAAAGACAGCCAGAATCGAGGGGATTTTCGAAGCCACGGAATAGATGCCATTCGCAGCGATACCACAAAAGAAAATAACGATATAGCGATCCGACGAGTTATTCACCCACCAGGCCAAACTATTGGCAATCAGCGGCAAGGAATATCCCACCAATAGTTTGGATTCTGCCGAATATGGTTTTAGCCAATGGGTCCGCTGCAGCATCTGTCCTCGAAAAATTAAATATACACACTGTGTCAGAGGGCCCAAAATATTCGCCAGGAAGTAGCCAATTAACCCCCACTCAAAAACAAGTAAGAAGACGATGTTCAGCGTAATGGTGACAGCAGATGTGATGACACTGGTAATCGACAAATCACTGATACGACCAATCCCACGCGTATAAAACGTAACCATTCCCGATAGCGCCTGTACTACAAAAATCAGCCAAAAATAAATTCCATATTGCACTAAAAGGGCATTAATCGAAAAGACATAATTGACGAGCAGCCCGGCACTTACAATCAGTGTCCCAATCAAAAGGTAGCGAAAGCCAACGGTGACAACCGCATCCTTATCGAACTCTTTATCTAAGGCATAACGCAAAACGCCTTCTTGAATATTAAGCGTCAAGATGGGCAATAAGACGCCGACAGTCGTATAAAATAAGTCATATATACCGTAGTCAGTCGTCGACAAAACAGCCGTATACAATGGCACTAAGAAAAAGCTCAGTATCTTGGTAGCAAAATTGCTCAATGCCAATAAACCTATATTTTTTGCTAAGTATCTATATTTTCCCATGTGTTTATACTTTCCTATAATTCCTATACGTAGTAGAATCTAATATGCCTTTCATTATTTTAACACGACATAGATATTGATGCTACATTGTATTAAAAAAGTATGAAATCATGCATTTTCATAAAGATTCTTATGCAAAAAAACAGGACATGCCGCAGCATGTCCTGGCAAAGGGCGCTTTAACCAGCGAGTCCTTCTTCCATCAAATAAATTTTTAATTTTTCCGTTCCACTATTCACATAATTCCGGGCCGAGCTTTTGCTCATTTTACATTCGGCTGCGATATCCTGATAGGAATAGCCATGAAAATACCGCAGGCAGATAATCTTACGATGCTGTTTGGGCAGTCGGCCGATGGCCCGCCACGTTTTCCGACGTATTTCCTCTTTGAAATAATGCTGCTCCGGATCGTCATTTTCTGACGCCAGGAGGCTCTCCGGCAAATCTGTCACTTTATCTTTTTCTACGATGTTCTTTTGGATTTTCCTGCGGTCACGCTGCTGGCGATAGGCTTCACGACTCAAATAATTGCGTACAAACGAAAACATCTTCTTCGGCAGGCCGATTTCCGTCTGCTGCCAGTCAAAATGCAGAATGCAGTCAATCGCTGCATGATGAGCTGTTGAAAGCGCTTCTTCGCGATTCGGGTAATAATCTTTGAATTCGTCTGCCTGATGACGAAAAAAATGCTTAAAGGTCTGCAGCAGTTCTTCAATCGCTAACTTATCGCCTTGCTGGGCGGCACGTACACAATGTCTCATCTGAGTCGTCATGAAACCATCTCCTTATTCTGCTAAGATTAAAATTAGATTAAAACCCCTCTCGCTAAGATTAAAATTTGATGAGAAACCCCTAAATATGGAAAATACCCTGAGCGACATGTGTCGCCCAAGGTACTTTTACTTCTAAGTCTCCGGCTTATTCAAGCGTTTCGACTTTACGCGTTACGATCTGGCTGGATTTCAGTGCTGCCAGGTTGCCGCCGTCGGTCGTTGCAAAGATTTTTGCATCGACAATCGCTTTGGCAGCTGTATCGACAGTTTCCTTCTTCAAGCCGGCTTTAGGATTAGAAACCGAATAGCTGACGTTTTTGTTCGCTCCGTCGACAAACGTAAGCTGTAAGGTTTTCGTTTCCGATTTAATAGCCATGTATGTTTCCTCCTTTCTTTTGAATTTTCAAGGCTCTCCTGATAGGAGAGCTGTCAGCTTTAGCTGACTGAGAGGTTGCTTTTCCGGTATTTCTTCAGCAGAGATGCTGTAAGTGCAACCCCTCCGGCCCTACGGGCCACCTCCCCTATTATGGGAGGCTTCCGGGCTCCTTAGCCTACGATTTCATTTTCGACGACTTCGTGGATGGTCGTAATCGGATCTTCGTACAGGGTACCGAAGGCGTTAACAGCCGTGATGATGTTGGCCGCATCGGCACCGTTGACGAGATTACGCATCTGCACGGATTTGGTGTGCGAATCGCCGAGTTCGTCCTGGTAAGAGAGGACGAGTTTCAGTTTGCTGGAAACTGCATTGCGTTCTGCCATAGTATATTCCTCCTTTCTGTAAAAATAATTAGGATCATGTTGAATATCGTTTGCAATGTAGGGGCGTGCACGTGGCACGCCCGCCACAGATTACCATTTTACGCTGCAGCGGCCAGGTTAGTGGCGCCCTGCATTTGGTGCGGGTACTGCATAATGCCGGTGGCGATGGCTCTTGCTACATCGTCTTTATGGGCGTCGTAGCGGCGCCAGTCACTGTCGTTGTCAATAAAACAAGTTTCAACAAGAACGGCAGGCATCATCGTGCTGCGCAGGACAAAGAGCCCCGGACGTTCTTTCAATCCCCGATTGGGTAAATTAAGCACGGCCTTGATATTGGATTGGATACAATGCCCCAGCATGAGGCTGCCTGTCGAGCCGGAAATCAGCGTTTCCGTGCCGCTGGCCCGGCAATTAAAAGCGTTAAAGTGAATAGATACGAAAATATCACATTCCTTTCGATTGGCTTCGTCGCAGATGGCGAAAAGGTCATCATTCTGACCGAAGACGACGGCGATGCCGTTGTCCTCAAGGTAATGCTGGATAAGCTGCGACAGTTCATACGCCGCTTCACATTCCGTAAGACCCAAATGTTTGTTAATGGCGCCGGGATCCAATTCACGGTCATGCCCGGCGTTCAGATATACTTTCATAAATCTCCTTTCTGTTGATTGGCGCCTGCGGCGCCGCCGTTCGCAGTCAGCAGTTCGCAGTCCGGAAGCCTCCCCTAATAGGCCCTTTTTGGCCCAGCAAGGACTGACCGCAGGGAAGTGCGGGCTGGCTGCCAAAACGGAGAGCATAGATGGAGGTGGCCCAACGGGCCGGAGGGGTTGCTTTTCCGCCCTGCCGCTCGGATTCAGATGGATGCTGCGCATCCTGAAACTCTGGATTATATTACAACCGAGTATCATTCGTCATAAAACCCGTAACGAGGCCATTAGTCAAGGCGGGTCGCCCACGCGGCGACCCCTACGGACGGGCTGGCGCCACGCAAATCGTTAAAAATCGCATATAGGCAATATTAAATAACCCACGGCCGTAGGCCTTGTGCTGTAGGGGCTTCCGCGTGGGAAGCCCGCGCGAATCCTGTGGATAGCCGGAATTTATGACAGGTGTCACACGGTCGTAATACAGTCATGAGTCTGTCGCGGCGGAACGCCGCATCTGAGTCCGAGCCGAACTGCGAACGGCCGCCTGCCGACTGCGGCGCCGTCAGGCGCCTCTCCCAATTTCTACACTTGCGGTCTTGCCGCCGATGGCGATGCCCTGAATGCTGTTCTTGCGCATCGCCGGGCACGGGCATTTTCCCTGCCCGCACTCAGGATAAGGCCTAATGAGACCCAAGATGGCACATGCCCTCTGCAAAATGAAGATGAGCCGCCTCTTATCAAGAGTCCTCAGAAAGCGTAAGATTCTGTTCATAGATACTCCTTTCTTTTATATGACTTTACGCATAAAGAGCGTAATCATGCCGTTATTATCCATCGCCATACAGGTTCTGAATTGACTGTTGGCGGCTGTTTCTTTTTCACGATCCCTCATACAGTTCATAATTTCCAGACGGTTGCGCTGCACCGTGCTTTCGCTGATTTCCGGGAAAAATTGCTGTACAAAGCGCATCACTTTCGGCGTGACCGGACTGTAGTCTGCGGTCTTGCCGTCCCGGATCCGGTCCTTAGCCTCGCGCAGGAGCTGCGCAGCCTCACGGCTCATGTGGCCCGTGAACTTCGGCGCTTCGTAGACGCGGCGGTTCATTTCGTGCCGCATTTGACGCCATTCTTCCAAAATATCCGCCAGAGACGGAGCAAACTTATGAGTTGTCACAATCCGCCTGGCAAGGCTTTTTCCCTGGGCTACTGACAGGTCAGAAGGCAGATTCTCGCGCAGTATCGCGATGAAGGCTGCATTCGTGTTCTGGTTCGTCCCGTAACACGCTGTCAAGGTATTCATCAAAACTCTTAAACCCATGGCAATCTATCCCCTTTCGTTTTCCCTGTGTCGGCCGTCCGTTGCTGTTTTTCAGGACTGCGCGGATATAGGGAATATTATTGACGTTGTTATCGTGAGCAATTTCGATAGCCGTACAAACAGCCTCGCTGCCCCACATCGTTTCCAATTCAATAAGCTGTTTCGCGAAATGAGGCTGCATCGGTCCGAAAAGACTTTGATATTTCTGAATAGATGCATAATCTTTCATTTGCTTTTCTTCTACGACAGGAGTCCCAGGTACTGGACAATCTGCCGGCTCAGCTTGGCGCTGCCTCTCACGGTAGCGGCGGACCCGCTCTTTCGTCTGTTCCCGGCAGCGTTCTTCCCGCTGGAAGTCCTGCAAGTCATCCCAAATTTTGATACGGATGACGCCGTTTTCGTCACGTTCAATGAGGTTTACCTGCTCCAATGCGTCTAACCCTCTTTCAATAAAGGGACGGCGCCGGTGCAGGCATTTGGCAATGAGCTGCGTCGTCATGGCTTCTTTTTCCGAAACATAGACCCGGCCGTCATCATTGACGGTTCCCGCCATATCTTTCAGGAAGAACCACAAGACGATATAGGAATCGCCGTTTGGCTGGTTCATCAGATACAGGATTCTAGGATCTGAAAAGAGCCCTACTTTCGTTTTCAGCCATTGTAACTTTTTCATTGCCAGCACCTCTTTTTTCTTTCTCGGGGTTATCCTTTTGAATTACCCCTATATATATATAGGGGAAATTAGGTGCCCAATCGTGCAACTTTTTTTTCGATTTTTTGCCAAAATCGCTATTTTTCGTTTTAATCATTTTTGTTATTACATTTATTTCATGTCATTATCTACGTTTTGTTTTCATAATCATTCTTAATCAAAATTCGCACGATGAATTACTTAAAATTTTATGAACTTTCAAAAATTTGTAAAATAATACATACGTCCATTGGAGGTCAACAAAAAATAGCCATCCTGCCTTCTCGCACTCCAAACTAAAAACTAAAAACGACAAATTATATATATATTTCCTCTCCTCTTTTTCTTTTCTCTTCTTTTCTTATAAAGTAACGCGTTACCGCCTCATTTTATTCCCACCAGAAATCCTCGCCAAACCGCATCACAAAGCCATTTTTCAAATATCCTAATGCCACCGAAGTCCGTACATTACCGGCAAACAAGCCTCGAAAAAGTGCCGTATTATTCCGCAGCCACCGCCTGGCCGCCAATTTTATACAAAAAAAGAGATGCCGATAGTATGTGCTATCGACATCTCCCACCAACGCCCCTTTGCTCATGAGCCTATGATACACCCAAATCGCAAGATGTATTTTTTTAATATAGCCATTTCGATGGACTTCTGATCATCTTTTCTATTCTAACGAATTTGCAGTAGCCGGGCTTCAATTCGTAGATAACAGTCTCTTACCATCCCATATAAAGAATTACTAAATTTTAAGATAAAAGGTTTCAAAACCGCAGTATATATCATCGCAGTCACTACACCAAAAATAAACGTAGCTGCCGAAAAAGTGAAGACCCATGCAAAAATATGTTCGTACCCATAATTATGATAAATGGAATTCCAAATTCTAGTTCTCACGTAACCCCGTAAAATGATATTTTCATGAATGATGTAAATCAACAAGGTAAGACTCGATAGATAATTGATGGCATTATTGTGAAAATGAATTTGTCTAGCCATATTGAATAACGCAAGAGCCATTGCAATCACGAAAGGATTACTATTATTGGGTGCCCAATGTAATGCTTGTTTAGAAAGAGCTGATATATGAACCCCAGCAAATTCTGTCAGTAAGGTAAGACCAATGACACCAATCAGTCCAAATATAAATAAATAAGCATTAGCTTTTACACTGTCTGTAAAATCCTTTAAGTAATACTGCATGTAGGCAATAACAAAATAGATAGCTATCCACAGAATTAAATCTGAACCAAAGAAAAGTTTACTTTTAATAAAGTTAAACCCTATATACAAAATGGTCAATGCCACCGTACTGCGAAAAAGCTGCTTTTGACCCATCTGCTCAATAATTTTATTTAAGATTGGATGAACCAAATAAAAAAGCAAATAGCAAGTCATATACCAGTTAGTACTAAAAGTTGTAGGCAAGAAGCTTTTTATGATATCCTTAGCTGAAATATGGATATGTAAGCCAAAATAGGTAACAGCTAGGATGATAACCGATACAGACCATATCTCAATCAGCATGAATAGCCATTTCTTTTTGTTGCAGTTTTTGCTTCTCAGCAAAAACCAGGCAGAACATATGAAAAAAATGGAATTTCCCCATACGCCAAAATGCCGAAAAAGCACTAAAAGAACTGTTTGAACATCTAACGTCGCTTGTGATATAGTCCACACATATGCAACATTCGCCGGATTTCCGCTTGTCAAGGTTTGGACAATATGGTTTATGACAATAATAAATATAGCAAAAACCTTTAATAGCTCGATACTTGATTCTCGCTTCTTCCATTTCTTTTCAGTTACAGCAACGTCTGTCTGTCTGTCTGTCTGTCTGTCTGTCTGTCTGTCTGTCAAAATTGTACCTCGCTTTTCAAAGGATGCCATTAAAACATTTACCCTTTTAAAAATTTTAATCCAATTTTTTTGAGAGTATAAAACCAGCGTAATCCGTTATAAGATTTACAACGACAAAGCTGTCTTGGAATATCTGAGAAAAATGGAAATGGTGCATTTATAGAACAACTTTTCTGAAACTCCTGGTTAGAAAAAAACAATTGAACTAATCGTTTTTTTTCCTTTTGAGAATCATTAGAGTAAAAAATGAACTGCATACATCCCAACGCGCCTAAACACAATCGTTTTTTCAGTACTGTAGAATGATTTCCTAATAGATATTTTTTTACAAACTCTTGGCTCTTTTTATAAATAAGGACTAAATCTTTAAGATCACTTTCTCGGAAAGCTTTTGTCGCCGAGCCTTCATTCATTTTATTGTATGCGTATCCCACATAAGTTGAAAGTGAAATTTTATTACATTTAGGATAATATTCAAGATTAAATAGTAAATCTTCACCTAATTTGACAGAGGAATCAAAACGCTGATTTCCAATAAGTTCACGCCGATAAAGTTTTGCAACAGGGGAATTCAAAATGCAATTCTCGTATAATTCATCAAAACGGCCAGACAAATCATTTAGTGATATAGCCTCTTCTTTATAAATTTTATTTTCTCTTAATTTTAGTTTTCCAACTTCGCTGTAGCCACTAATAACTAAATCACATTTATTCACATTCTTCATCTTAGTTAGAAGATTATCACAAAAATTTCTTTCAATCCAATCATCTGCATCAACAAACATAATATATTCCCCTGTTGCCTGATCCAATCCAACATTTCTAGCAGAAGAAACCCCCATATTCCTTTGATGAAACACACGAATCCTTGAATCTTTACGTGAATATAAATCACATAAGGCTCCACTTCCATCTGTAGCTCCATCATCCACTAATATTAGTTCCCAATCTGAAAGAGTTTGAGCCATAACACTTTCTATGCATCGTGCTAAATATAATCTTACATTATAGACAGGAATAATAATACTAATCATAAAGCTCTCCTTTAACACCATCATTTCGATGAAGATTCAACCACCAAATGGCCCCTAAAGCTAAGTATTCCATCCTAAAATCTGACATATCTAAAACTAAAATAGGAATAATAATAAGCGGTAAACCAATTAACCATTTCGAGTTAAAAAATAATCTCCTAAATAATGCGATAAAAGATACTAAAGTTACTATCCCACCATCAAGCAACAATTGAAATACAGTATTATGCGTTGGATAAGGTAATAAATGTCGTTCGCTTAACCACCCATGCCCTAATATCGGGCTATCTTGTATGAAATCCCATGCTGCTTGCCAAATTAAAATTCTGTTGTCGTCGCCCAGAGACTGCATCTGTTTTAGTGTTTGTTCACGCCCCAAGATACTGCCCGTAAAAAGGAAAAAATCATTAGCCCATTCAGCTATTGTGTCAGGTATCGCAATCAGGGTAATTATTGATATCATAAATATAGCAATCAGTAAAGCGGATACCAAGGTTTTATATTGGGGTTTTGTAATGAATGACTTACCCAAAAAATAAAGTAGTAAAATCAAAATAGCCGTTCTTGAAAAACTCAATATAGTTCCCAATGCACAAAAAAGTAATGGCCATTTTTTTTCATTGTTTTTCCAAAAAATTTCTATAAAATACATTAAAATAAAAATATACGCCATGTATTTATTGGGATCACTAAAAAATCCATTCAGCCTTATTTCCTTTGGATCCATATAAACATTTGTTTGGACCAATCCACTTTCTATATTATTAAATACCCCAATTACTTGAAAAATATAAATAGTAACCGCGAAATATATAGCCGCGAATATAATATCATAAAAAATTTTTTTCTGCTTAGGAAATAGTTGTTTAGAGTTCATAACAACGAAGAGTAGGCTAAGAGCTAAAAAATATCGCAAAACTGTAATAGCCGAATAATCATGATAATTTGCAAGGAAAACTAAAAGTACAATTCCCATAAAAATTGGGATGTCAAGTTTTATTTTCAAGCGGTATCCAGAAAAAAATAAGCCAATAACGCCAAAAACAATAGCTAAATCATATAAACGTAATCCAGCAATTGTAAACCCCCAAAAAAGGGTTAAAAACATAAACAGGAACACAAATGATGGTTCATGATGAATATAGAACCATCGTTTATAAATACAGCATAAAATTGCCACCGAAGCTAAAACAAGATACGGACTTACAATAAATAGAAACGGTATGGCAAATAAAAAGAGATATCGCATAGCAAATAATATAGAATCAATATTTATAAGCATAATATGTTCCCTTCATAAATTTCAATAGTTAAAGTTCTAAGAACTTTTCTGCCACGTGCTCATAGCTTAAGTCTAAACGCCCTGGCCCCAGATTTTCTCCGCTGCTCAGGAACATCTTTTCAATTCCTTCTGCAATGCTCTCAGGAGAATCCACATCAACAAAGCATCTGGTATTGACAGGCAAATCATACAAAGATTCTACCTGGCCCCCTGTAAAAGGACTGACGACCTTACAATGCAGGAGAACGGCTTCAAAGAAAACAATTCCCATCGGTTCAGAATCATTCAGTGAAACAAAGACTTCACTTTTTTTATAATAGTCATACAATTCATCATGGGATAAGCTTCCCAAGTATTGCATATTGATTTCATGTTCACGGGCATACTGCAGAAGGTTTTCTTTTTCTTCCCCACCACCAGCCAAATACAAAACGTAATCCATATTTTTTTTCTTCAGTACATTCAGTGCTTTCAGGACCATAAGGGGCCTTTTCGATTTTACAAGCCGCCCAGCAAATAAAATTGAATGTTTTTCCTTAGTAAAGTCCGTTTCTTTTGCTGCTTTTTCGATGTACTCCGGTGCTACGCCGAGGTGGATAATCGCATCAGCCTGTATATTGAAGAAGTCACCATTTATCATTCTGGTGAAATAGCTATTGGAAACGACCCTGTCCGACTTAAGGGTAACTAGTTTCTGGTAAAAAGGAGCCAGGATTGATTTCAAGTGGCTATAGTATACTCGGTCAAAGAACCCGTGAAGTACATAGATTTTCTTGATATCTTTCGGTAGTACATAAAAGAAAGCACCATACTGCAAAGCCGCAATCACCATGCGTGGTGAGTAGGATTTAATAAATTTATAGACATCAAAAAGGGATGAACATTGCTTTACCTGATTTTCCTTTTGATGAATCAGATTCTTCTGCACTGTCACGATGACAGAATCATACCCTATACGCCGAAAAGCAGCATTTAATTCTTCATCAAAATTAGCAACGCCTCCAAAATAATCTTTAGTTGTTACGGGCCCAAGGATAATAATCCTTTTATTTTCCATCATTAACCTCCCTGAAAAGTCTCAGATATTTATCAGCAGACGAATCCCAATTAAAATCTTTTAATACGGAGTTATCAACAGTAATCGGTGTTTTCTTCACATCGATAATGGCAGAATAAACGTCTTCAATATTTTTGTCTGGTATTACATAGCCGGTCATGCCATTTTTTACAACTTCTCCAAGACCGCCCACATCAAAGCAGATGACAGGTACATGATTGGCTATTGCTTCACAGACAGAAATAGACAGATTTTCCATGACTGACAAATTCAAAAAAGCATCATAAGACTGATAAGGAACGTTTCTGACCATTCCCATAAGTCTGATATTGCTGAATTTTCTTAATTGTTCGGCTACTTCATGATCCAATACTTTTCCATAAATATCTATTTTTATATCGGATTTATGTTTTTGAAGAACTTGAGCTAAATCTAGGCAATATTTATATTTTCTCTTGTCCACGTTGCCGACCATAAGGCAACTATCTGGATATTTTTTCATCCCTTGTTCAATAATCTTAAAATCCATACCGTTGCGAATGACAGTGCTCTTCTGATTAATCGTATCCGTAAATTTTTTCATATAATAAGATACGTTGATGATATAAGCTGCATTTTTCAATGTCATATAATAGAGAGGGAGAAAATAAAACGACTTCAAGCGGAATCCGAGACTAATTTGTGCCGCATCCGGCCAATTTCCATGATATGTATGAAAATACTTTTTCCCTAATATGCCCAATAAGAAACCGAAATGGTCATCCGAATAGTAAATGGTATCCTTCTGGCCCTTTTCAGCTTTCCACAAAGCAGCTATCAAAAAAGGCATTTGAGAAAAAGTCTTTACTTTGATATTATCCTGCTGAAAGCGTTCTCCTTCATGCAAGGTATAGACAACCACTTCAGAAAAGCTCTGACTCCAGCGTTTGACAAACTGCTGCGTCGCCATGGTAGCTCCGGTAAAGTTATATCCATAGTTTTTTGTTAAAATGACCAGTCGGCTCATATTCTCTCCTTTACTATACTGCTATAAATAATGCTTCTTTATCCCGCCTATAATATACCAAGCCATGTACCAACTAGCAGACAATAAGGAAAGGTCTTGGCTTTCTCTGTATACCTTCCAAGTCCAGATCAGGCTCTTTTTCTTATTGCCTGAGAGGGATTTTTTAGATAGCCGGTAACATGCCAAGTCTTGCGGCAGGGAATAGGCTTTCATGCCTTCTTTCAGGATATTCAACCATGTAATATAGTCTTCATGATAACTGCCCGGCATTTCAATATGCGGGACTCGCTGTCTGTCAATCATCACGGTCAGGCAACCAATATCATTGCCATGCAAGAGGCCTCGATAATCGACAGATGTTTTCGTTTTTACCAGACGGATAGGCTGAGACGGAGTCGTCACAAATTGATGATACCAGGTATAGGTAAAAGCATAGTGATTCTTTTCCATGAATTGAATCTGCTTTTCCAATTTTTCCGACAGCCAAAGGTCATCGCTGTCAAGGAAGGCGATATAACGGCCTTTTGCCTGCGCAATACCGGTATTGCGGGCCGCTGCGACGCCGCTGTTTTTCAAGAGACGTATATACCGAATCCGTTCATCATGAAATGATTCGGCAATGTCCTTCATCGATTTCGGAGAACAGTCATCAATAATCAGCAGTTCCCAATCCGAAAAAATCTGATTGACGACAGACTGAATACTATCACGAATGGTGCTGCGGCTGTTGTAAGCCGGCATGATGATGCTGACGCTTGGGGTATTGTTAGCCACAGACAACACCCCGCTGTCTCCAGACGGCAGGGGAAGCTAAGTTTTTATACTTAGCCAGTACCCCCCCCCCAGAAAATTTTATTTATTTTGATATTTGTTATATAATTATTAATCATTTTTCGAAAATTATTTTTAAATAATTAAAAGATATATTTAGAATGTTCTTTGTAGTAAACCGACATGAGTACGGAATAATTTTCAGACATATGAGGAATCCATCCTTTGTGGGAATAAAACGAGTTTGTAGTTTGCAGTTTTTAGTTTATAGTGGGGATGGCGCCTAGCGGCGCCGCGGTTCGCGGTCGGCTGTCCGCAGTCCGGGGCGGGCGAATCGTTCATCGTAGGCCGTTCGTCGTTCGTCGAAGTGAGTGCCTACGGCACGCGGTTCGCAGTCCGCTGTCCGGGAAAATCGCATGCAGGCGATTTTTTTGCACGTGGCCAGGCCCGTATCGTAGGGGCGCCCCTAATCGGGCGCCCGCTATGCGCCGCAGGGACACCCGAGGACGCATTGTCAGTATGAGTCTAAAGGCGCGCAGCGCCATCTGAATCCGAGTAGGTATGGCGGAAAGAACCCCACCATCACTGCGTGGTCCCCCTCCCCTTCGCAGGGGAGGCTTATCTCTCGAACTTGCTTAAATCTAAATCCTTGCCGCTGGCGTCTCTGCCTTCGGTGGCGCTCTTGGTGACTAGGATCTTGATGGTCTGGATCATGATGATGAAGTCTTCCCAGATACTGTAGTTTTCGATGTACATCAGGTCGTAGACGAGTTTGTCGTACGGCGTAGTATTGTACTTGGCGAAGACCTGGGCCAGGCCGGTAATGCCCGGTTTGACGTTATGGCGATAGGCGTATTCGGGGTTTTCTTGTTTGAATTTTTCGACGAAGAAAGGCCGTTCTGGTCGGGGGCCGACGAGGCTCATGTCGCCGTTGAGGACGTTGAGGATCTGCGGCAGTTCGTCCAGGCGGGTGGCGCGGATGAATTTGCCGACTTTGGTAATGCGCGGGTCGTCTTCCGTCGCCAGCTGGGGACCGGAATATTTTTCCGCATCGACGCGCATGGAACGGAATTTGTAGACCTTATATTCCTTGCCAAAGCGGCCGACGCGGACCTGGCTGTAGAGGACGGGACCGCCGTCGCCGAGCTTGATAGCCAGTGCGACGGGAATAGCGAAGGGCAGGGCACAGATGGCAGCGATACCGGCCACGATGATGTCGACAGTACGCTTGACGGCCCGCTGTTCGACGCTGAGGCGCAGGCTCTTGGGCCGGAAGACCGGGACGTCGTCGATTTTCTGCAGCATGGCACCGTTGCAGAAAATCTCATAGGAGCTAGGGATGATATACGGCTGAATTTCCTTATCTGTACAATAGTTGACAATATCCGCCTTGGTTGTAAGGGGGATATCCGAACAAATGATGCGCGTGTCGATGTCGCAGGCTTCCAGTTCCTGGCGCCAATTTTTCTGCAGATTCATGACGACGTGCTGGAGCTTCAGCTTGAGCTGAGGCTGGGCACTCATGCGGTAACAGACATGACGACATTCGTCTTCGTTGCCCATAATCATGACGCGTCGGACGGGATGAAGGCTCTGTTCCCAACGCTGGACGGCCCGCTTCCAAAAACCGAGCAGGACGAATTGTACGGCCGTACTGGAAATAATCAATACCCGGGAATAAGCGAATTCATGAATGACAAAACTCAAGGCCATGACCAGGATGAGGACCAGGAAGAGACTGACAGCCAGACTGATCAGGACTTCGCTGAAGCGCTTGTGTTCAATCGTATAAAGACCGTTGATACTGAACATCATGACCGTGAAGATAACGGCAATCGGCAGCATCCCCGAGTATAAAGCCTGATGTACTTCCCACGCACTCGGCGGGATAATCAGATAGGTCAGGAGTATGTAAGTTAGGGTGATGATAGTCACGTCACCGAGTAAACCGAAAAGTTTACGTGACGTAGGATAGACACGGGTCTTCATGACCTTTTTTCATTCCTTTCGTTGAGTTTGGGGCCGGTGGCCCCGTCGTTCGTCGTTAAGCCTCCCCTCATAGGGGAGGTGGCCAAAAGGCCGGAGAGGTTGGTTTGCCGGTCGCAGACCGCAGGCCGCCGGTCGTGAAACCATGCCACATTGACCAGTTGGATATATAGCTGACTGGTCGTTGTAAGAACCCCTCAGTCAGCTTCGCTGACAGCTCCAGCACGGCTCTCCGTTTTGGCAACCGTCCTGCACTTCCCTCCGGTCAGTCCCTGACGGGCCAAAAAGGGCCTATCCGGGGAGCCATACTACTAACGGCGTTTCCGTTTTTTATTATGATTTTCGTCGTAATAGTAGTAGTAATAGTAGCCGCTCTTGTGGTGCTGTGGGACTTTATTTAAGATGACGCCGAGGATGTTGGCGTGGACTTTTTCTAAGAGTTCTTTGGCTTGTTTGCCTTCGTCCGGGCTGATGTCGCCGCTGCCCAGGACGAGGATGGTACCGTCGGTCTGGCTGCTCATGAGTACGGCATCAGTGACGGCCAGGACGGGCGGCATGTCGAGGAAGACGTAATCATACATTTCCGCTGCTTCCTGCAAGAGGGCCTTCATCTTCTTCGAGCCCAGGAGTTCGGCCGGGTTCGGCGGGATGGGGCCGCTGGTGACGATGTCGAGGTTGGGAAAGACGTCGGCCTGGATGACTTCTTTCAGGGGCCAGTCTTCGGCAAAGCAGTTGCTCAGGCCCCGGTTGAGCAGGCTGAAACGGCGATGGATGACGGGCTTGTGCATGTCGCAGTCGATGAGCAGGATTTTTTTATCGTCCTGCCCGATGGTAATGGCCAAGTTGGCGACGGTCGTCGACTTCCCTTCGTTTGGGATGGCCGACGTAAAGACGATGGTCTTCGAGGTCTTGCCGGCACCAGAAAACTGTAAATTCGTCCGGATGGCCCGATAGGCTTCGGCTACCGGCGACCGGCTGTCATAATGGGTGATGAAATCTATTTCCGCCATAATTTCCTCCTAAGTTTCGACCACAGGCCATGGCTGCTGTCCGGTTCCTTCTGCAAGGTATTGGTATCGGGAATCATGCCCAGGACAGGCAGGCCCAATTCTTTTTCCACGTCTTCGGCCGTCCGTATCTTGCGATACATGAGGGATTGGACGATGACCGTCCCCATGCCGACGATGAGACCTAACAAGGTCATGATGGCCATAATCAGGACTTTCCGCGGCTTAATCGGTTTTTCCGGCAATGTCCCCCAGTCGACGACCTGTACTTCGTTCGGCACCATGACTTCGGCGACCTTAGCTTCTTCCAGGCGTTTGGCCAGCATGACATAGATTTCGTTGTTGACGTCGGCATCGCGCTTGACGCGGACGAAGCCCTGTTCCTTTTCCGGTAGGGAGGCGATGATGGCGTCATTTTCCGAATCCATCTGGTCCAGGGCCGTCTTTTTGCTCTGGGCTACGGCGATGGCCGCTTCGTTCTTGAATTTATCGGCCAATAAGCCCTGCTGGACAGTATTGCTGGACGGCGCCTGCTGGGCGACGATTTTGCTGATTTCCTGATTCAGAGAATCGCGGGTGGAGTTGATCTGGTTGTTGATTTCCTGCATCTTCGGATGTTCATCCGTATATTTGCCGACGTAACTGGCTTTGGTCGCTTCCAGCTGAGCCAGCTGGGTCTTATACTGCTGGATAGCCGGGCTGTCGGCGATGGATACACCCGCTGAGCTGAGCTGTTCATTGACGCTGCTCAGGCCGGCCTGGGCCGTTTCCAGGTTGAGCTGGTTTTCGGCTTTAGCCTTGTCGACAATGTTCAGCTTATCCGTAAGCTGCTTCATCTGGTCGTCGGTAGAGTACATCTTGTTGGCGGCCTGATACTGCTGCAGCTTATCTTCGGCCTGACTCAATTCGTCTTTGGACGCGGCCAGCCTCTTTTCCAGGAACTCGCGGGTCCGCTTCTGTTCGTCATGGCTCAGTTCGGTCAGGCGGTTCATAAAGCCCTTGATGATGAGGTTATTGGCTTTCTGGGCCTGTTCCGGCGACTTGCCGGTGACGTCGACTTCCAGAATTTCTGTATCTTTATACGGTTTGGTAATGATATGACTCTTGACATAGCCGTCATAGTCGGGCAATTTCCCGTTTTCATCGCGTTCTTCTGTCTGGGCGATGACCGGCAGGACGACGTTGCGGCTCTTGAGGATTTCTGCGTCGGTCATCATGCGCTGCTTGTCGTCCATGGCATTGCCGCCGGATACTTTGGACAAAATCGAATCGCCCAGGCCCTTATCCTGCTTGATGCGCAGCAGCGACGTCGACTGGTACACCGGCGGCGCGACGAGCAGATAGGCCCCGCCGGCAATCATGAAGGCCGCCGTAATAGCCGCGATTTTCTTCTTGTTGGCCATGACAACTTGAAAGAGGTCTTTCAAATCAATGGTTATTTCTTCCACCCTGTTCAACTCCTGTATGGTAAATACTAATTGTTATCTAAGTTGTCTTTCGCTTCGGTAATCATGTAAATACTACTGAAGATCGGCGCAATATCGCGGGCAAAGTCGATGCGATGGTTCTTGGTCAGGTAAAGGATGTCCCCTTCGCGAAGGGTGACGTTCTGCGACATATCGCCGGTTTTGAGCATATTATTGAGGTTAATGGGAATGAGCGACTTCGGCTGGTCCTGATGGATGAGGAAAATCTTCTTCTTCGCCGTATCCCGCGTAAAACCCTGGGCGGCGCCGATGGCATCGATGACGGTATGGCCCTTTTCCAGTTCCACGGCACCGGGCTTCTTGACTTCGCCAAAGACGTAGACCCGGACGCGGCCTAACTTGGAAATATTGACGGATACATCGGGATCGACGATATACCGGGCCAGGCCCTGCTGCAGGACGTCAGTAAACTGGGAGACCGTCATACCTTCGGCGTGGATTTCCCCGACTAAGGGAAAGGATACGTTGCCGTCGGGCCGGACGACGAAGGGCGACTGATTCGTTGATGAATTGCCCAGGTCCTGCTGCTGCGTGACGACGATGTTGAGCTCATCGCCAGGCCGCATATAATACTCTTCAGCACAGGCCGTCCCGGTCCACAAGGCGGTCACGGCAGCCAATGCCAGTATACTTTTCTTTAACATCTGTATTCACATCCTATGTTCAACCAAAGAGACGATGGAAAAAGCCTTTTTTCTCCTTTTGCCAGTGCGACGGCAAGTCGGGATAAAAGACGCGGTTCTTTAAAATACATTCGGCATTGCGCGTCGCCGTGTTCCAAAGATTGACGTGCTGCTTATCCTTGGCGGCCAGGCGGTCCAGTTCTTCGTGGGCTTCGCGGATATCCGTCGTGCGGAATTCCACGCGATGCCCGTCGCTGCCGAGGAAGTGGATCATGCCATTGCGGTAGAGGTCGCGGACGCGCTGCTGCAGTTTCGAGCCGAAATAGCCCGTGAAACTGCCTGTATTGCATTGAGCCAGGACGCCCTTATTCATCCATGCCAGAAGTGTTTCCGGGCGCTCCATGAGGCGCTCATAGCGTTCTACGTGGGCCAGAAGTGGCAGGAACCCGCGCATTTGCAGCTCATAAATCATCTTTTCGACGATATCCGGCTGGGACTGGTCGGTCAGTTCCAACATGACATAGCGGCTGCCAGCCAGACAATAATCGTCGTGATTTTCCTTCATAAAGCGCAGCGTATCGCCGTTGAGTTCCACTTCCGCGCCCGTATAGATACGGATAGGAATCTGAGCCTTATCCGCTTCTTCCTGAAGGGCTGCTACCTTGTCGAGAATCGTCTGCCAGGCCGGTATATGGCCCTGACGATTGACATGAGGCGTCGCAATAATATCGGTGACCCCGGAATCGACGGACATGCGCAGCATCTGCAGCGACATGTCCAGCGATTCAGAGCCATCATCGATGTCGTATAAAATATGTGAGTGAATGTCTATCATGATAGTTCTCCGTCTGGGGGCCGGGGCCCCTGTCGTTCATCGTAGATCGTTCGTCGTTATGCCTCCCTTTATAGGGGAGGTGGCCTGAAAGGCCGGAGAGGTTGGTTGGTCGTGGGCGCCGGCCTGCGAAACCTCTCAGTCAGCTTCGCTGACAACTCCAGCACGGCTCTCCGTTTTGGCAACCGTCATGCACTTCCCTCCGGTCAGTCCATGACGGGCCAAAAAGGGCCTATTAAGAGAGCCGTATTCTAATACCTCCACTGGATGGTGGCGGTGGCGAATTTGTCGTGGTCTGTATGAATGGTGAAGTCGGCGTTTTCTACGTTGGCGTAGCCGATGATGCCGCTTAAGTAGACGTCCTGGGCAAGCTTGGTCTGACCGGTGAGTCCGAATTCATTGACTGTGGGATGGATGCGCATGCCCCGTTCCATTTCGGTCCGCTGGGCATAGAGGCCGATGGATGTTTCGTTGGGCAAATAATGGCGGATGGCGCCGTAGTATTTGCGGGCATCGCGGCCCATGGCATCGCCCATGATGGCGTCGTGATAGGTCCAGCCGTTATTGAAGCGCTGGTGACCGTACCATACGTCGCTGGTGTCGGCCATTTCCAAGGTCATGTCCCAGGACCCGTCATGAGTCAGTTTCGGCAGGTAGATGCCGGCCCGGTATGCGACTTTGGACGGCATATAGTGCGACTGGTCTTCGCCGTAGAGTTCGCCATAGAAGGTGACGCCAGGCAGGCTCAGGCGGAAGTCGCCGCCGGCAATGTCATCCCAGCGGTCCTTATCGGCATCGTCATTGCGGCCATAGAGCCAATGGCCCCAGTCAGAGCTATCCAGACCATTGCCGTCACCACCGAGCATGGACAGGCGGGACAGGCCGAAGGTGAAGTATGATGTCGGCGAAAAATCGGCGCGGATGCCGATGAGACCGGCATCGTCAGAATCTTTATACTTCGAACCTAGAGCAGCCGCACGATCACGCCGGTCGCCTTCAAGGAAACCGTAGAAAAGGTGGACGTCTGCCTGACCGAGGAAACGGAAGAAGCCGCCTACTTTCTGCGGTTCAATGAAGTGCGCCTGGATGGTCGTCAAGGGACGCATGTTGTTCCCTAAGGCCAGGTTGCCCGTTTCCCCCTGCCCCCAGGTCATGGCTTCTTTGCCGGCTTCAAAGGCCCAGATGCCGGCTCGGGTCTTGATATAGCCTTCTTCCAGGCTGGCGCTGAAGTCGTTGTCCTTGTCATAGCTGAAGCGCGGCCGCAGGGCGATAGCCGTTTCATGACCGATGTTCCCGGAAATTTCAGCTTCCAAGATGCCATTGCCATCGCGGCCGTATTTATAGCCATTGCGATTGGCCCCAAAGGTCTGCCAGCCCGCATTAGTAGTATGACTGCGATCAATATGGCTATAGGAATGGCGCGGCGTATCCGAGATCTGAGCTGCTGCCGTCAGCGAGACCGAGCGGAGTTTCAGCGGGTCGTAGGTCTTTTCCCCACGCAGGGTAGCCACTTCCGGGGCTACGTACTGGGCCAGGGCATCGACCTGGTCCGCCAGGTATTTCGGCATCGGTTTGGTCTGTGCCTTATCCTGAGCCTGGACGACCCATTGAGCCATCTGCATGCGGCTGTACGGTTTGGCCCCATTGGGCATAGTATCGAGATAGCCCATGGCACTCAATTTTTCAATATAGCCATAATACGGGCTGTCTACGGAAACGTTGGCCGTCGTCGCCGGTGCTGCCAATACGCTGGCCGTCATACCCAAACTCAGCAGGACAGCACTCATCAAGGTCGTCTTCATCGTTTTCATCGTCATCAAACTCCACTTCATCATAAAATAAAAAGCATAATTAATATGCATTATTACTATTTCATACATAAAGTTGTGAACGTACTCCCGCCTAGAGAGGCGGGAGCTTCCTGCTTCAACGAGAACAGCGCCACGGACTCCAAAGAGTTGCGGCGGCTTACACTCTCTCCACAGGCGTAGATTCCCGTGCGCCCCACGGTATTTTATGGATTACGTCAGGCAGATATCCGCCTGGCTTCTTCTCGGATATTTATGGCAGCGTTCTTATCGCGATTATGGTGACTGCCACATTTAGGGCAATCCCATTCCCTTACAGATAAGTCCTTGGTTTCGTGGTTCTGATATCCGCAAACATGGCACAGTTGGCTGCTGGGATACCACTTGTCTATCTTGATAAGCTTTTTGCCTTGCCAAGCCAGCTTATATTCCAGCATGTTCGTGAACATATTCCAGCCATTGTCAGCTACGGATTTG
>ERZ791915.1125-NODE-1125-length-22052-cov-3.163886_pt1 | contig 22052 bp, 18 predicted proteins | sample MGYA00510139_ERZ791915 | MGnify/ENA primary metagenome ERZ791915 (study PRJEB30046, sample SAMN00792117) | human gut metagenome | study: EMG produced TPA metagenomics assembly of the A metagenome-wide association study of gut microbiota in type 2... | reverse complement strand
TTCCCATGGCTGTCATTTCCTGGATCGTCATCTCCAGCCCCATCAACAGGCCCTTATCCAAATCCTCATAACACACATGCCTCAGCTCCTCCACCCCGGGAAAGCTGCGGCTGGGCTCAATATAGTCCGCCAGATAGATAATCTTCTCCAGCAGGGTCATGTCCGCCTTGCCGGTGGTGTGGTAGAAAATGGCGTTATAAATTTCGTCCGAAACGCCGAAGCGGTCCCGGGCCACCGCCGCGCCGGTCTTGGAATGGAGCAGCTTGAGATAGTTCCGCTCCATCTCGTCCAGCGGGATGGCGTAGTGTCGGCACAGGGACAGCTGCTGGGGAAGATCCAGCTTCTTGGTGCAGTCGTGGAGCAGGGCCGCGATCCTGGCCGCCGTCACATCCGCGCCGTATTTTTCCGCCAGGAAGGCCGCCTCCTGCTCCGTGCCCAGCACATGGGGCATACGCTTGGGCTTTAAATAGCTCAGGGCAATGGGCCGCAGCTCCTCCGGCGTCAGATGCTTCAGGTCCGTCGCCGTGCCATACAGCCCCTTGCGCAGAATATACCCGTACACCGGCTCGGTGAGATACGCCCGGCCCCGTCCCCGGGCCAGCTCCTCCCGCAGCTGCGTGGAGGACACCTCGATGACCTCCGGGTTCATCACCACGGTCACCCGGGCTGAAAATGCCTTCTCCAGCTTTTCCTTCTGCCGGGCAAAGGCCGCCGCCTCGTCCGCCGTCCTGCGGCTGAACACCGCCAGGGTGGCCAGGCGGCAGATTTCCTCCGGCCGGCGCCAGGTCTCGAAGGAGAGAAACATGTCCGACCCCATGAGGAAAAACAGCTCATCCGCCGGATACTGCTCCCGCAGCGCCGCCAAGGTGTCGCAGCTGTAGCTGGCCCCCTGCCGCCGCAGCTCCAGGTCCATCACCTCTGCCGGAACCGGCAGCTCCCCGGTACACAGCTGTACCATTTCCAGCCGATCCGCTGCATCGGCACTGCCCGCAGGCAGGGGCTTGTGGGGCGGGATGGCATCCGGCACCAGCAGGAGCTTGTCCAGGCAAAGCTGCTTGGCCGCCGCTGCGGCCGCCGTCAGATGCCCCCGATGGATGGGATTGAAGGTGCCGCCGTAAATTCCGATCCGCATGGTCACACGCTCCGCCGGGGCGCCTTCACCAGCTCGATCTTGCGCTTGGTTTTATCGTGCTGCATGCGGTACAGGACGAATTTGTTCCCGATGACCTGCACCACCTCACTGCGGGTGGCCATCTTCAGCTCCTCGGCAGCCTCCCGCGCGGTGAGCATGGAATTCTCCAGCACCTTGCCCTTAATCAGCTCCCGAGCCTCCAGGGCATCGTCCGCCTGCTTCACCAGGTTGTCGCTGATGCCGTCCTTACCTATATGAATGATGGTGTCCAGGGTAGAGGCCAGGCCCCGCAGCTGGGCACGCTGCTTGCTTGTCAGTTCCATAATCAGTTCTTCTCCAAATACTCTTTTAATTCCGCCGCAAAGGCCCGCAGGGCATTGCCCCGGTGGCTGATGGCGTTCTTCTCCTCAGCTGTCAGCTGGGCAAAGGTCTTGCGCAGGCCCGGCACAAAGAATACCGGGTCATAGCCGAAGCCGCCGTCTCCCATAGGGGCGTAGGCAATGGTGCCCGGGCATTCGCCCTCCGCCGTCAGCTCTGTGCCGTCGGGGAATAGGCACACCACAGAGGTGTGGAAGTGGGCCGCCCGGGTCATGGAGCCCCGCATGTTCTGCAGCAGCAGGCGGCAGCGGGCCGCGTCGTCATCCAGCCCGCCGTACCGGGCGGAGTATACCCCCGGGGCGCCGTTTAGGGCGTCTACGCACAGGCCGCTGTCGTCGGCGATGGCCGGCAGACCGCTGGCCTCCATGACGGCCCGGGCCTTGATGCGGGCGTTTTCCGTGAAGGTTGCGCCGTCCTCCTCCGGCTCAAGGTCCAGACCCAGATCCGATTGGAGCACCACCTCCACGCCCAGCTCACCTAAGATTTTCTGCATTTCTGCCAGCTTTCCCTTGTTGTGGGATGCCAATATGAATTTCATAATGCCGTCTCCTTTACCGCTGCAAAATCTCCCGCTGCTTTTCCATCAGCTCCCGGATGCCCTTCGCGCACAGGCGCACCAGCTCCTGCTGCTCCGAGAGGGTAAAGCTCCGGCCCTCGCCGGTGCCCTGGAGCTCAATGAGCTCCCCTTTTTCGTTCATGACGCAGTTCAGGTCCACCTGGGCCCGGCTGTCCTCGCTGTAGGGCAGATCCAGCACAGGCACCTCGTCGATGATGCCCGCACTCACTGCCGCCACCTGGTGGATAATGGGGTCCCGCATTACCTTCCCCTCCGCCAGCAGCTTGCGGCAGGCCAGGGTCAGGGCCACAAAGCCACCGGTAACGGAGGCGGTACGGGTGCCGCCGTCCCCCTGCAAAACATCGCAATCCACTGTGATAGTCCGCTCCCCCAGGGCCTCTCTATCCACTGCCGAGCGGAGGCTGCGGCCGATGAGCCGCTGAATTTCCGCACTGCGGCCGGAGAGCTTCAGCTTGTCAATGTCCCGGCGGGAGCGCTCCCGGTTAGCCCGGGGCAGCATGGAGTATTCCGCCGTCACCCAGCCGTGTCCCTCCGGCACATGGGGCGGTGTTTTCTCCTCCACCGAGGCGTTGCACAGCACCACCGTGTCGCCGCAGCGAATCAGTACGCTGCCCTCGGCGAATTTTATATAGTCCTTTGTCAGCTCCACGGGGCGAAGCTGGTCAAAGGCCCGTCCATCTGCTCTGGTCATAGTCTCCCCCCCTGTTAAAACAGATCGTTTACAAATTCCTCCGGGTCAAAGGGCTTCAGATCGTCGATGCCCTCACCCACGCCTACAAATTTAACCGGCACGCCCAGCTCCCTTGCGATGGCGATAACGATACCGCCCTTGGCCGTGCCGTCCAGCTTGGTAAGCACGATGCCCGTTAGGCCCGCCGTCTCCTTGAAGCTCCGGGCCTGGATAAGCCCGTTTTGCCCGGTGGTGGCGTCCAGCACCAGCAGCGTCTCCCGGCCCGCCTCCGGCAGCTCCCGGTCAATGATCTTGCGGAGCTTGGCCAGCTCGTTCATCAGGTTCTGCTTATTGTGCAGCCGCCCGGCGGTGTCGCACAGGACCACATCTATATTCCGGGCCTTGGCCGCCTGCAATGCATCAAACAGCACCGCTCCGGGGTCGGCCCCCTCATGCTGGCGCACAATAGGCACGTCCGCCCGCTTGGCCCATATCTCCAGCTGGTCGGCGGCAGCGGCCCGGAAGGTATCCGCCGCGCAGAGCAGGACCTTCTTGCCCTCCGCCTTCAGGCGGTTGGCCAGCTTGCCGATGGAGGTGGTCTTTCCCACGCCGTTGACGCCGATGACCAGGATCACCGTGGGGCTCTTGGCGGTGTCCAAAGCAGTTTCGCCCACGGACAGCTTCTGCAGCAATATCTTCCGCAGCTCCGCCTTCACCTGCTCCGGATCCTTCATGTCGTAGCTGAACACGGCGTTGCGCAGGGAGTTCACCGACTCTGCGGCGATGTTCACCCCCACATCCGCCAGGATCAGGGATTCCTCCAGGTTATCAAAAAATTCATCGTCCAGCTTTTCCCAGTTCACATCCCCGAACCAGGCCTGCTTGAGCTTGCTGAAAATACCCATATGCTGCCTCCTGTTGCAATAATCAAAATGTATCGTTCCACTTTCGGCGAGCCAATACCCGCCGGGCCGCTCCATGCCCTTTCATAGGGGCGCCCCTCACGGTCGCCCGCCACTCAAGCAGTGGGGCGTCGAGGACGCCGCCCCCTACGAAATTCTATTGAAAAACGGCATGCAGGGGTCGGCCTCCCGGATGACCCGAGCCACACTTGCACTGCATTTTCTGCAATATGTCCAATGTGTCATTGTGCGGCCAGTACGCACACCGGCTGCGGCCATCCGTTTTCCCTCACTTGATTTTCATTTCCTTGCTCAGCTCATTGAGGTTGGCCGTGAGCACCGTGGAGACGCCCCGCTCCTGCATAGTGATGCCGTAGAGCACGTCCGCCTCCTCCATGGTGCCGCGCCGGTGGGTGATGACGATGAACTGAGTCTTGCCGGCAATGCGCCGCATATATCTGGCGTAGCGCACCACATTGGATTCATCCAGTGCCGCCTCGATCTCATCCATCACGCAGAACGGCGTGGGATGCACCTTCAGTATGGCGAAATACAGGGCGATGGCCACAAATGCCTTCTCTCCGCCTGAGAGCAGCGACAGGGTCTTCAGCTGCTTGCCCGGGGGCTGGGCCTTGATCTCAATGCCGCAGCGGAGGATGTCGTTTTCATCCTCTAATTCCAGGGTGGCCCGGCCGCCGCCGAACAGCTCCAGGAAGGTCTCCTGGAAGCTCTGCTTGAGTATCTCAAACTGAGTAGCGAAGATCTCCGTCATCTGCTTGGTAATCTCCTCGATGATACCCAGCAGCTCCTCCTTGGCCTTCTCCACGTCGTTTCGCTGGTCGGAGAGATAGGTATAGCGGGTGTTCACCCGGTCAAACTCCTCAATGGCGCCGATGTTGATGGCTCCCAGGCCCTTGATCTCCCGATTCAGCTCGCCGATGCGCCGGGTGGCCTTGGGCACGCTCTCCAGCTCGACACGCAGGGCCTGGGCATCGCTGTGGCTTAGCTCGTACCGCTCCCACAGCTTATCCAGAATTTGCTTTTCCTCCAAAGCGCTGCCGTTTAATTTGCCCTCCAGGCGAGTCACCTCTCGCTCGCAGTTGAGGAGTGTGTCATTGCAGGTGCGGCTGAGGCGGTCCGTCTGGCTGCGCCGGGTCTCCAGAGCCATCTTCTCCTCCGAGAGCTTCTGCAGTGCCTGTCGATGCTCCTCGATGCCGCCGCGCAGCTCCCGGGCCTCCTGCTGCTGCCGCTCCTCCTCGGCCCGAGCCTGGGCCATAGCCTGCTCCATTTGGGCACGCAGACTCTCCCGGTCGGTGTGCTCGCCCTCCAGACTCTCCCGCAATCGGGACAGATCCTCCATGCTGCGCCGGGCGCTTTCGCCCTCGGCGGAAAGCGCCGCCTGTTGGGCCTTTTTCTCCGTCAATCGGTCCGTCATTTCACCCAAGCCCTGCCGGGCAGTCTCCTGCCGGCGCTGCAGCATTTCTATTTCCTCCCGGGTCTCTTCCGCCCGGGCGGTAAAGTCCGCAATAGTCCGGCGGATAGTATCCATCCGTCCGGCGTCGTCGGTGCTGCGCTTTTGCAGGTTTTCCTTTTGGATGCGCAGGCTCTCTTGCTGCTGCTCCAGGCTCTCTATGAGCATGTCATAGTGATTTTTACGCCCCTCCAGGGTCAGCACCCGGTCATTGGCCTGGCGCTGCTGGTCCCGGGCCACCTCCAGCTCGTACTGGGCCTTCTGCAGCTCCCGGTTGGCACTCTCGGCCAGGAGGGTGGCGTCCTGAAGCTGAGATTGGATCTTTTTCAGCTTTTTGTGCAGCTGCTCCAGCTCCCCGGATCGGGACAGGATACCCGCATTGCGGCTGACGCTGCCGCCGGTCATGGAGCCGCCGGCGTTGATGACCTGGCCGTCCAGAGTGACGATGCGGAAGCGGTTGTCGTGGCGCTTAGCCATTTGTATGCCGCAATCCAGATCCTCCACCACCACGGTGGCACCCAGCAAATTCTCAATGACGCTGCCATAGCGCCCGTCACAGCGCACCAGCTCCGAGGCGATGCCCACGAAGCCGTATTCGTTTTCCAGTCCGTTTTCCCGGAGGCTCCTGCCCCGGATGGTGTCCAGCGGCAGGAAGGTGGCCCGGCCGCCGTCCCGCTGTTTTAATAGGCCGATGGCGTTTTTCCCGTCGTTTTTTGTGTCCACCACAATGTGCTGCAGGGCGCCGCCCAAGGCGATCTCAATGGCCACGCTGCAATCCTTATCGGTGTGGATGAGGTTGCCCACCGGGCCGTGGATGCCCGAGAGTGTCCGGGCCTCGGCGGCCCGCATGACGATCTTCACCGCCTTGGAAAAGCCTTCATACTCCTTCTCCATCTCGCTGAGCAGGCGGATCCGGTCGGAGATAGTCTTTTCCTGTAGGGAGAGCTGATTTTTCTGCTCTATGCTCTCCTTGGCTCGGCGCTGGCGGCCCTCCATTTTCAGGCTGTGGCCGCCGATGATGTTGGCGGCAGCCTGCTCCTCCTCCCGGGCGGACAGCAGCTCCTTTTCGTTCTGTGCGGCCTCCCGGCGGGTCTGCGTCAGCTTTTCCTCGCTCTGTGTCAGTTCCTCCGTCAGCTCCGCCGTGCGCTGGGCGATCTCGTCCGACCCGGCAGTAATAGCAGACAGCTCTGCCTGGGCCTGGGCCGCCCCGGCCACCTCCTGGGCCTCCCGGCGGCGCAGCTGCTCCAGTTGGGCCGCCGCCGCCGCTGCCGCGTCGCTACTGCCGCGCATTTCCTCGCAGAGGGCTGCTATCTCGTTTTCCAGGGTCCGGGCGGAGGCGTCTATTTCCTCCATGCGCCGGGCCATGACCTGCATCTGCTCGTGCAGGGACTCCGTGCGGCTGCGGCTCTCGCTCATCTCCCGATCCATGCGCTCGATGGTCTCGGCGTGGTGCTGAGCCGTGGTCCGAGCCACGGCGGCGGCGGATTCATGCTCGCCGATGGCGCTCTCCAGGGCCGAGATCCTTCCTCGCTTTTCCTCGGCAGCGCAGTCGTTTTCATGGAGCAGGCGGGAGCATTCCTCCGCCTGGGCATATACCCGGTCCAGCTCGTCCTGGGCCTTTTTCTGGTCGGCCTGGGCTGTCTCAAAATCCGCTTGCAGCTTCAGCCGGTCCGCCTTCAGCTTCTGCAGGTTCTCCAGCCAGACGCTGATCTCCAGGGTCCGCAGTTCATCCCGGAGCACCAGGTATTTCTTGGCCGTCTCCGCCTGCTTGCGCAGGGGCTCCACCTGCAGCTCCAGCTCTGTGATCTTATCGTTGATGCGCACCAGGTTCTCCTCTGTGCGCTGGAGCTTCCGCTCGGACTCCTCCTTGCGGTGGCGGTACTTGCTGATGCCCGCCGCCTCCTCGAATACCTCCCGCCTGTCGTCGCTGCGGACGGAGAGGATCTCATCGATCTTACCCTGGCCAATGATGGAATAGCCCTCCCGGCCCATGCCGGTGTCCATGAACAGCTCATTCACGTCCTTGAGCCGCACGGATTGGCGGTTGATATAATACTCAGACTCCCCGCTGCGGTAATAGCGGCGGGTCACCGCCACCTCCGCCTCATCGCGGTTAAATATATGCTCGGTATTGTCAATGACCAGCGTCACCTGGGCAAAACCCATGGCCCGGCGCTTTTCGGTGCCGCCGAAGATTACATCCTCCATCTTGGCGCCGCGAAGCTGGCGGCTGTTTTGCTCGCCCATGACCCAGCGGATGGCATCGGATATATTGGACTTTCCGGACCCATTGGGGCCCACGATGGCGGTGATGTCCTCGCCAAAGTTTAGCACCGTTTTGTCCGGAAAGGACTTGAAGCCTTGAATTTCCAAAGCCTTTAAGTACACCTCAATTCAAAATACTGCCCTTTTCACTCGATGGCATACTTTAACTAAATAATTGTAGCAGAAAGTGCCGCCGTTTTCAAGGCTAAAATAAATGTCCCAAGCCCAGCGTTTGTAGGGCCATAATACAGGCCCTCCCAAGTTCGTGAAAAAAATATCTTGCATTTCACTGTCGTATGGGGTACAATGCCTTCGGCGTATACCAAACACACGCCAAAAATATGCGCTGCATCCGGATTCGCCGGAGCGGCAGCAGGAGGTTTGAAAAGTGAATCAGAAAACAAAGAACTTGGTGGGCGCAGGTGTGTTCACCGCCATTGTGTTGGTGCTGCAATTTTTAGGCGGTACCTTCCAAATCGGAGGGCTAAACATCAATGTATCCCTGGTACCCATTGTGGTGGGCGCTGCGGTATACGGATGGAAGGTAGGCGCCTGGCTGGGTCTCATGTCCGGCGGAGTGATCCTCGTTGCCGGGCAGGCAGCGGCTTTCCTGCCTATCAATCCCTTGGGCACGATCGTAACGGTTTTGGTGAAAGGTACGCTGTGCGGCCTTATCGCCGGCCTTGTGTACACAGCCCTAAGCAAGAAGAATCAGTGGCTGGCCATTATCATGGCGGCCATTGTCTGCCCCGTAGTGAACACGGGCGTGTTTCTGCTGGGCTGCCTGGTGTTCTTCATGGACACTCTCAACGGCTGGGCTGCCGCTCTGGGCTATGAAAGTGCCGGAGCGTACATGGTTTTGGGTCTGGCGGGCGGCAACTTCTTACTGGAGATCGGCGTGAATGTGGTGCTGGCTCCGGCAATCTCCCGGCTTATCGCCATCGGTAAGAAGAAGTAAGGCGGTGGACGGAATGCTGCTGACCGTTGATATAGGCAACTCCAATATCGTTTTCGGCCTGCCGGAGGGCGATGGCCGGTCGCGCAAGCTCTACCGCCTGGGCACCGTAGCAGATCGCCCGGCGGAGGAATACTTCGCCCTGGCAGATAGCCTCTTTGCCCGGGAGAGTGTGGATTTTTCTCAGGTAGACGGGGCGGTCATCTGCTCCGTGGTGCCGGTTTTGGTGCCGGTTTTGTCCCAAGTGGTACAGCACCTGACGGGAATCGTGCCCTACGTCATTACCCCTCGCTCCGAAAGTGGCTTGACCCTGGCCATCCCGGAAGCGGATACTCTGGGAAATGATATTTTGGCAGGCGATGCCGCTGCTGCGGCAGAATATCCCCTGCCTGCCATCATCTTTGATATGGGCACTGCCACCACCGTAACGGTAGTGGATAAGGACCGGCGGTACATCGGTGGGGCTATCCTGGCCGGGGTGCGGCTGGGTATCCAGGCCCTGTTTGCTGGCACGGCGCAGCTGCCGTCGGTGCCTATCCAGGCACCGAAGCAGGCCATCTGCGGCACGGCGCTGGAATCCATCCAAAGCGGCGCTGTGTTCGGCGCCGCAGCCATGATGGACGGTCTGGCAGATCGATTTGAGGCAGAGCTGGGGCAGAAATGTACGCTCCTGGCCACCGGCGGCTTGGCGGGCTGCATTGTCCCCTACTGCCGCAAGGATTTCATCTACGACGAGAGCCTGCTGCTGCGGGGCATGGAGCGGATCTACCGGCTAAACTGCAAGTAATAGGTCCCAAAACGCATTGCCAAGTGCCCCCCAAAAAAAGCCTGGCAAATACTTTGTAATGAAATTTATTTAAGCCGACAAAGGGGCTTGCCATCTGTAATTTACAGACGGCAAGCCCCTTCAGCTTTGCCTTGATCCCGCAATTGCTGCAGCACTCCAGCGGTGACCATATTCAGTACCAGCCGATCCGAGATAGTATAGCTGCATGGAATGCTGCGGCGGCTTCTGTGCTCAACGCCAAAGGCTTCCGCGCGGTTTCAATTGCGGGTTTCCTCAGCTCCGCTGCATACTCCTTGCTGACATTCCTTATGCTATAAAAAACGCTCTATTTCTTAGTTCAAGTACTATACCATTCTTATCTAACAAATGGGGTATGGTTCATTCCATGCGGCGTTCTGTTTTTCTATAGCATTTGTCATTACGGAGCCAGTATACACTGGCCCCGTACAACGTATCAAAAAAGCCTCGCAGAGTTTGCCGCCCGCAGGCGGCAAAGAAATAAAATCATTTTCTCTCGCGACATGTGCGTGAGAGAAAATACCGCTCAGGCTGCCAGTGTGGAATTTGTCCGTCTGCGGCGGACAAATTATGCGCGCAGCAGACTGCAAATCCTTTTGTCGGAAAAACCCGGAGGGTTTTTCGACAGTCTCTACGGAGTCAGTATACACTGGCTCCGTAATCCGTTCTCTATGCCGCTGCGTTAACATTATATACACAGCGGACTATTGTCTCTTTGTGGGAAACCATTGGTTTTTCCCACAAGCTCTTATTTTCGGCACTCCTCCGTGATGCGCTGCTTCAGCTCCCGCATCTGCGGCTCGTCCACATCCCGGGGGTAGGCGTTGTCTGTCAAGCTGCACTCCCACAGGCTGCTGTCCGAGTGCATCACCACAATCTTCTGTGCAAGCAAAATCGCCTCGTCCAGCTGGTGGGTCACCAGCACAATAGTCCGGGGCATCCGAGCCTGAATCTGCAAAAGCTGGCTCTGCAGCTCTGCCCGGGTAAGAAAATCCAGGGCCGCAAAGGGCTCGTCCATTAAGAGCAGCTCCGCCTGACCGGCCAGCACCCGTGCCAAACCCAGCCGCTGCTTCATGCCTGTGGATAGCTCCGCCGGGGTCAGGTCCGCATAGTCTGTTAGACCCACCATCTCCACAAAATTCTCTGACAGCTGCAGCCGCTCCTCCGGGGTGCGGCCTACGCCGCAGGCCATGGCTACATTGCGCAGGACGCTGGTCCAGGTGATGACATAGGGATCGGGACTAAGTACGGCACTGTGCCAGCCCTCCGGAATGCCAATCTCCCCGGAATCGGGCTGATCCTGCCCGGAAAGCAGGCGCAGCAGCGTGCTTTTTCCGCACCCGCTGCGGCCCACCAGGACGGTGAGCTTTCCCAGCGGAAAGGTCACATTCACGTCCCGCAGCACTTGCCGTGTGCGGGTAGGAGGTTGCGCGTGGTCGATCATAATATCCGTGGATTGGGTGGTATAGGACTTGCACACATGGCGCAGAGTGATGTCGTTCATGGATCTTGCTGCCTCGCTTTTATCATTCGTCTATCTTGCCCCGGGCATGAAGCACGTCGTCCGGTAGAATCTGCATCAGGTCGTCCCGGGTCACGTTCTCCATTTTCGCCAGGCGGTTATTCTGAGCCACCAGGATATGCTCAAAGAGATTGCGCACACCCCGGGCGTTGCCAAAGGAATCGTCGGCACTCTCCTCGGCGATGAAGTCCCGCACCAGCTCCTCGGTGCCCTGGGCCAGCACATAGCAGCCCTTCTTGCACTGCATCTTGAATATAGCTGCCATCTGCTCCGGAGTATAATCCTCAAACATCAAAAAGCGGTTAAAGCGAGACTCCAGGCCTGGGTTAGAGTGGATGAACCGGTCCATCAGCTCCGTGTAGCCCGCCACGATGACCACCAGATCGTCCCGGTGATCCTCCATAGCCTTTAGGATCGTGTCAATGGCCTCCTGGCCAAAGTCGTTTTCGCTCTTGCCGTTGAGGGCGTAGGCCTCGTCGATAAACAGCACGCCGCCCATGGCCTTTTCAATGACCTTTTGGGTCTTTAGGGCCGTCTGGCCCACATAGCCGGCCACCAGACCGCTGCGGTCCACCTCCACCAGCTGGCCCTTGGAGAGGATATCCAGGCTGTGATAGATGCGGGACATGATGCGGGCCACGGTGGTCTTGCCGGTGCCGGGGTTGCCGGAAAAGACCATGTGCAGTGACATATCTGTGGTGGGGAGGTCATGCTCCCGGCGCAGCTTATAGACCTGGACCATGTTGATGAGGCTGCGCACCTCTGCCTTGATGGCGTCCATGCCCACATAGCTATCCAGCTCCGCCAGCAGGTCCTCGATTTTCTCCTTAGGGGGAATTTCTTCCATTTCCTCGGGCTTTGCCGCCTGGGTCTGGGAGGCCGGTTTCTCGGATTTTTCCGATATGGGGGGCTGGTTCGTCTTTTTTTCCATCAAGGGCGTGCCCCAAAAATCCGTGTCCATGCTACGGAGGTTCCGCTCGGTCATGGAGCGGATCAGATCCATTTGCTGCAAAATGATCTCGTCTTTTCTGTCCATATTTGCTCTCCTCACCAGATATAATTTGTCATTGCGGAGCCGGTGCGCACGCCGGCTTCGCGATCCGTATCTCCAAAAAGATGAAAGAACGGATTCCCGCGATCGCTTCGCCCCCCCCCGGAATAACGGGGGATTACCGGGCAAAATGTATGTTTTTCATAGCTCGGAACAGAAGGCCTGCCACAAAGCCTGTCAGCGTCCCCGTAAGCAGGGACACTCCCAGCAGCACCGGCAGATACCCCAGCACTGCCGTGCCGCCCAATACGATCATGGCGGCGCCGATCTGCCCGATATTATGGGCCGCCGCTCCGGCGATGGACACACCGTAAACGGACAACCCCCGCACCCGGCGCAGAGCTATCATCACAAGCATAGCTCCTACGCCGCCCATAAGGGAAAACAGTAAGGCCGAGGCGTTTCCCGCGAACAGGGAACCCAGCAGGCACCGGGCCACCAGAATCCCCAATGCCGGGGCGGCCCCCAGCTGGTACAGGGCAAACACCGTGACGATGTTGGCAAGGCCCAGCTTGATGCCCGGCAGAGGCACCACCAGGGACACGGGAAACAGGTTTTCCAGCGTGCTGAGGCCCAGAGCAAGGGCCGTTAAAACGGCGCAGAGGGCCAATTTTTTTGTTGTCAGCTTCATCCGTCCGTCTCCTATCCCAGGATCACGTCCGCCGAAGGGGTTTTCCCCTCCAAGGTGACAACGACCTGCTCCGGCAGGCACACGATGCTCTGTCCTGCCCGGGTAATGCGCCCGGTATGGACGCAATCCTGTCCGGGGCAATCGCTGTCCGTGACGGCAGCACCGGTTTTATCCAGGATAACGGTCAGATGGTAGGTGCCGTCTATAGCGATGGTTTTTTCCCCCGGCAGAGACGAAAGCTCCACCTGGGCCACCACCTGGCCCCGATGCTTCACAGTGGCAGTGAGGGAGCCCTCCCCCTTGCCGCCGTAGGCCAACAGAGCCGTGCCCACAGCCAGCAGCACCACCGCCAGCACCACCACCGCATCCAGCGGCTTCGGTTTTAATTCAGGCTGAGACCTCTTGGAAGTCATAGTCTGCCCCCTTTTGGGAAATGGAATCGGCCAGGCCGGGGGTGTAAAGCACCCGTCCGTCTGCCGTAATGAGCACCAGGTCAAAGGCCCCGCCGCTGTGCCGCCAAAAATCACAGGCAGCCTGCTCCCCCATGACATAGAGGGCCGTGGAATAGGCATCGGCCATAGTCCCGTTTTGTCCGATAACCGTCACCGACAGCAGATCCGTCTGAGCAGGGCGGCCGGTGCGGGGATCTAAAATATGCTGATAAACGGTTCCGTCCGAGTCGGTAAAATACCGCTGGTAGCCCCCCGAGGTCACGGCGAACACATCCGTCAGCTCCAGGGTCATAGCGTAGGCGCCGGTGTCCTTCGGGTCCTGCACCGCCACGCTCCAGGTGCTGCCGTCGCTCTTTTGACCGCAGACATAAACGTTACCTCCCAAGGACACGGCGGCCCCGGTGACGGCATACTGCCGCAGCACCTGCGCCACCCGGTCGCTGGCGTAGCCCTTGGCAATGCCGCCCAGGTCTACGGCGCAGCCACTGTCCAGGGTCACGGCATTGCCATCCATATGGATATGACCACTCCCAACCAAAGGCAGCAGCGCGTCGATCTCACTCTCTGCCGGGACCCGGGGGCTGTCCGTAGTGATGCCCCACAGGGACACCAGGGGCGCCACCGTCACATCGAACAGGCCGCCCGTCGCAGCGCTGTAGGTCATGGCGTTTTGGAGCAGCGCCGCCGTTTCCTCGCTGACCACGGCGCTGCCGCTGTCATTCAATTTGTAAATATCGCTGGCAGAAACCGTCCGGGAAAGCTCCTGCTCCAGGCGGTTTATTTCTCGGGCTGCGGCCGCCAATGCCTCCCGGGCTCCGTCCCCGTAGGCCGCCAGACTCATATAGGTGTCCATGGCAAAAATGTCCTGCCGCTCCGGCTCCTCGGTCTTGCCACAGGCGGTGAGGCTGCAAAGCAGCAGCGCCGCAAGGGCCGCGCACATCCATTTTTTCACAGCTCTCGCCGCCCTTCCAGGGCCCGCATGAGCGTGGCGTCGTCGGCAAATTCCAGATGTCCGCCCACGGGGATGCCGTAGGCCAGCCGGGTGACCTTCACCCCGAAGGGCTTTAGCAGCCTTGATAGATACATAGCCGTGGCCTCCCCCTCGGTGTCGGGATTGGTGGCCATGATGACCTCCCGGATGCCACCGGCGGCCACCCGCTCCACCAGGGATTTGATCTGCAGGTCGTCAGGCCCCACATGATTCATGGGCGAAAGCACCCCATGGAGCACATGGTAGCGGCCATTGTATTCCCGGCTGCGCTCAATGGCCAGCACGTCCCGGGGGTCGGCCACCACGCAGATGGTGCTCTCGTCCCGCTTGGGGGAGGCGCACACGGGGCAAAGACCTCCGGCGGTGAGATTTTGGCACACGGGGCAGAGGGTGACGCTCTTTTTCGCATCCACAATGGCGTCGGCAAAGGCCTGGGCCTCCTCCATAGGCAGGCCCAGCACGAAAAACGCCAGCCGCTGGGCGGACTTGCGGCCCACGCCCGGGAGTCTCGCAAACTGCTCCGTCAGTTTTTCCAGAGGTGCGGGAAAGTACTCCATAGACTCACCCTCTCAGGGCCCGGATACGGGCAGGAATATTCTCGGCCTTGTATACCGCGGAACCCGCCACCAGCACATTGGCGCCGGAGGCGATGCAGATTTTGCAGGTGTCGGGGTCCACCCCGCCATCCACCTCCAGCTCGCAAAGAGGATTCATGGCGTCGATATAGCTGCGGATCTGCTGCACCTTGGGCATCATGTCGGCCATAAATTTCTGCCCGCCGAAGCCCGGCTCCACGGTCATCACCAAAATCAGCTCCACCTCGCCTATAAACGGCAGCACTGCCGAGGCAGGGGTCTTGGGCTTTACCACCACGCCGGCCTTTTTGCCCTTGGCGTGGATCTTTTTCAGGGCCAGATGGATATTCTCCTCGGTGTCCGCCTCCACATGGCAGGTGACAATGTCGGCGCCGGCGTCGCAGAATTGCTCCACATAGCGCTCCGGACGCTCAATCATCAGGTGTACGTCCAGGGGCAGCGCCGTCACCGGACGGATGGACTTCACCACCGGGATACCGATGGAGATATTGGGCACAAACAGGCCGTCCATCACATCCACATGGACATAGTCGGCAGAGTCAATGCGTTGGATATCCCGGCCGAGATTAGCAAAGTCGGCAGAAAGAATGGAGGGGGCGATTTTGATCATGGTGAAAGGATCCTTTCTCATTGGGTTTGACACCGGGCCGGGCCGGGGTGCATAGGATGGTGCAAGCGGCGCGAGGCGAAGTTTATCCGGGTAATGCCTGCGCAGCTTGCCCGTCCCACCGGCTCTCGCCCGCCGCTTTTCAGATAGGGGGCCGGCGGCCCTGGTCGCCGGCTCCCAGTGGGCATATTTTAACGTGTATATTATACCGCAACGGAGAGCATAATGCAACGGAGAAAATGCAAACCCTCTGCCGGTGGGCAGAGGGTTTGTCGGCTATCAAATGGCGAAATTCCCGTTTGTAAAAATGGGAACCTCCCGTCCATCCCGGGTGGTGCCCACAATGGAGAGATCTGCGGTCCCCACCATAAAATCCACATGGGTGACAGAATCGTTTAGGCCATGGGCCTTCAGCTGCTCCTTATCCATGTCCCGCCCCCCCTCAATGCAGGGGTAGGCCTCGCCAAAGGCGATGTGACAGGCGGCATTTTCATCGAACAAGGTGTTATAAAACAGCAGCTTTTGGTTGGAGATAGGACTATCGTAGGGAACCAAAGCCACCTCACCGAAATAGGCTGCGCCCTCATCCACGGAGATGGCCGCCTCCAGCACCGCCTGTCCCTGCTTGGCAGAGACGGACGTGATCCTGCCGTTTTCCACGGTCATGCGGAAGCCATCGATGATGTTGCCATCGTGGACCAGGGGCATGGAGGCCACCACTGTGCCGTTGGCCCCGGTGCGCAGAGGTGCGGTGAACAGCTCCTCCGTGGGCATATTGGCCACAAAGGGCTGGCCTGCGGAGGTGCAGTCGTCCCCGGCCTCCCAGATGTGGTCCGCCGGCAGCTCCACGGTCAGGTCGGTGCCAAGGGAGTTGGTGTAGTGCAGGGACTTCAGGCGCAGGGCGTTGAGTTTTTCCTTGCGCCGGGAAAGGCTTTCCAGATGCTCCTGCCAGTGGCGAACGCTTTGTCCGTCCCCGGTGATACGCACAGCCGTGAATATGGCGTTCCACAGGCTCTCCATGGCCTGCTCCTCGGTTAGGCTGGGGAACACCCGCCCGGCCCAGGAGGGGATGGGAATAGACGCAATACACCAGGGAAAGCCGCTGCTCATCTGCAGCCGGTAAAAATCCTTCAGTGCCTTGCCGCTCACCCGCAGGGAGCGCACCCGGCGGTCCGGATCCACCCCCTTGAGATGCTCCGGGTCCTCAGCGTCAATGGCCAGATATGCCGCCCCCTCGTTTGCGTAGTCGTTAAAGAAATGCTGCCGCCACTGGGGCACCTGGTCAAACACGGCATCCTCCGCCCGGAGGAACTTCTCCCGGGCCAGGTAGTCGTCATGCCAGTTCATCACCACCTCACGGCAGCCCACATCGTAGGCCGCTGTGGCGCACAGCCGGGCGAAATAGGCACATTCCACCGGGCTGGAAATTACCAGGGTCTGCCCCTTCTGTACATGCAGGCCCACCTCAACAAGGAGCTTTGCGTATTCCTGGAGCTTTTCATTTTTCATATCCATAAATGCACTTCCTACATATAATTATTGTGTCCGTTATCCCAGTATATCCATCAGGTCATCGGTGCCTGTGGTCTTTGTGACCACCACCACATGATCCCCCTCATGGATGCAGGTGTTGCCGTCGGGGATAACAATCTCCTTATCCCGGGCAATGGCTCCCACCAGGACTCCCTGCTTCAGGGGCAGGTCCTTCATGGGTCTGTCCAGCAGCTGGCGGCACTCCGGCCCGGCGGTGAACTCCAGCGCCTCCACCTGGCCGCCCATCATCTTATACAGGCTCTCCACAAAGCTGCCCTCGGAATTGGCCAGAGCCCGGACATAGCGGGTGATCTGATTGGCTACCAGATCCTTGGGGCTAATGATGCTGCTGATATGGGTATCCCGGACCAGGTCCATATAGTTGGGGCGGGTCATCTTGGCCAGCACCTTGCCCACGCCGGCCCGCTGGGCGCTGAGGGCCATGAGCAGGTTCTCCTCGTCCCGGTCTGTCAGGGACACAAAGGCGTCTGCCGCGAATACGCCCTCCTCCCGCAGGAGGTCGTTGTCCGTGCCGTCCCCCTCGATTATGAGAGTGTCCGGCAGCTCTGCCGAGAGGGTGATGCACTTTTGGTGGTTCATCTCCACGATCTGAGACTTGATGCCCCGCTTTTTAAGCTCCCACACCAGGTACATAGCCGTGCGGCTGCCGCCTAAAATAGACACGGCCCTCACCTTCTGCTGGGAGTGACCCAGGCTGTGGAGTGTGTCCTGCAGCTGTCCCTTGGCGCCGATCATATAGAGCTTATCCCCGATCTGCGGCACAAATGCACCGTTGGGAATCACCGTTTCGCCGCCATGGACCGCCACACAGAACAGCACCTTGGCCGAGGTGTGGCCGCTGAACTCACTGAGGGAGCGCCCTGCCACGATGGTCTGGTCGGTGACGTCAAAGCCGATCATGTCGATGCGGCCTCCCGCAAAGGGCTCCACCGAGAAGGCCGACGGCGTGGAGACGATCCGGGCGATCTCCTGCGCCGCCGCCAGATCAGGATTTATAACCATGTCCAGGCCGATCTCTTTTTTCAGCATGTCCGCATCCCGGCGGTACTCCGGGCTGCGCACCCGGGCGATGGTGTGGCCCGCGCCCAGCTTCTTGGCAATAAAGCAGCACAAAAGGTTCGTATCGTCCAGGTTCGTTACGGCGATGACCAGGTCCGCGCTTTGGGCGCCGGCCTCCTTCAAGACCCGGATGGATGCGCCGTTGCCCTCGATGCACATAACGTCCAGAGCATTTTCCGCCCTCTGCAGCGCGACGGCGTTGTCGTCTACCATAACAATATCGTGATGCTCGCCTGCCAACTGGCTGGCAATGGCATAGCCCACCTTTCCGTTTCCCACAATAATGATCTTCATTTTGTTCCTTTCTCCCCTTCCGGCGGGTGAATGGTTTTGTTTTCTCTATACGCAAGGCGTGAGCCGTTGTACTCTGCGCCCATAATGAGCACCTGTCCGGTCATATATAGCCACAGCAGCACCACCACAATGGTAGCAATGGAGCCGTACAGCTCCGTATAATGGGCCACCTTTTCCACATAGTAGGAAAAGGCTACGCTTAGCGCCAGCCAAGCCAGCATGCTCAGCAATACCCCCGGCACTACCTCCCGCAGCGGGCACCTTCGGCCCCTGGCCAGCATATTCAGCGGCACCAGCACCAGCAGCATGATGACCCCCAGCACTGCAAAGCGCAAGGTCTCCCACACGTTGATAAACTGGTCCGGAATGTGGATCAGCCCCGAGACAAATTGCAGCGCCCGGCGGCCCACGGTGGTGAGCACGATGCTGGCAGCAATGGTGACGATGAGCCAAAGGGTAAAAATCAAATTACGCAGTGTACCGCCAATCATGCTGGGCGGCTGAGGCACACCATAGGCCTTGCGCACGGAGTGCATCAGGCAGCTGGTGGCCCGCAAGGGAAACCACACCGAGAAGATTAAGCTGAACACCAGCAGCTGGCGGCTGGGGCTGGTAGACACATACTCCAGATAGCTGCCCACGATGCCCAGTACCTGCTCGGGCAAAATGCGGCTCATGGCAGTAAGGGTCTCCTCAATGTCCAGATCCATCAAGCCCACCAGGGTGCTGACGAACACCAGCAGCGGGAAAATGGCAAAGAGCAAATAATAGGTCAAAGCTGCACCGTCCCGGGCGACGTCGTGGGCATAGTACCGGTCAATAAGATCCCGGATGAAGGCCAGCGGCTTGCCGCGTTTTTCGTTTTTGTTTCCTTTGATGCCGCTCTCCCCCTTCGGCCCGGACACACCCGGGCGTTCTGCGCCGCCTGTGTAGCAGCAGCTTTTTGGTTATTATACCATGCCGCGACGCGGAATGGTATAATGCTGCCATATTTTTCGGCTCCCGGCGAAGCCGGGGAAAAATGGCATAAAATATAATGACCGCATTGCGGTCATTATACCATAGAAATACCGCGAAATAAACCTTTTCTTCCAGTGTAGTCGCTTATCAGTGTAAATCCATCCGTGTCGGACAAGTGTCCGTCAAAATCTCTAAAAATACTTCTTATTTTTGGAAAATAATTCCTATTGCTTTTTTCCATTATTATGCTATGATTGAGGAAAGTAATTTGTCATATTAAAAGAGGTGCAATTATGGATAATCTAACGAAAATCGTGCGCACGGAGATCACCCGTCAGTACAAGAGTGTGCGTCAGTTTGCCTTCGCAGTGGATATACCTCTGTCCACCATCAACAGTGCCCTGCACAACGGCATCGGCGGTTCCTCCTTTGACACCGTAGTGCATATCTGCAAGACCCTTGGTATCAAAGCCCTATCAGACGATTCCGCCTTCTACTTGACGGACGACACGCAGGATTTGCTGACCCAGTATGCCCAGTTGGATAGCTATGGCCGGCATACCGTAGCCACCGTTCTGAAGGTGGAGGCTGATCGCTGCAAGAAAGCCGCCGACGCTTTTACCGGCGAGACCGCTGCCTTTGGCGGCAGCTTTACCAGTGTGAATTTGCCCGCAGGCGATGCCGCAGACGCTGTCAATGCTCTGCGCAGCCTGAAAAACAAAGAGTAAGAGGGGACCGTTTCATGACACCTGTGCAGCGCGAGGCGCGCACATTTTTGTCGCAGTTTCACCGCCGGCCTTTTACGGTTTCAGATCTTGAAAAAGCCCTGCAGGAGCAGGGCTTTTCCTTGGTTGAGTACAGCCGCATTTCCAACGGCAAGGAGGTCGCCACTCTGCTCACCTCCCTGCGTCTGTTTGATTATGCCGCCAGGCAATCCGCCTTCACCTATCAGGATCCCCACCTGCGGATCGTTTTTATGCAGGAAAACCTATCTCAGCAGGAGCAAATAATCCTGCTGAGCCATGAGCTGGGACACATTCTGTGCCGGCATTTGGAACGGTCCCCCGCTACCGGCCCCGGCAGCAGCGTCCTCCAGGAGCAGGAGGCCAATGAGTTTGCCTCTATCCTTCTGCGATATAACCGCCGCTGCAGGCCCAGGCGCATTGCCCTGTGGGGCGGCATCGGTATAGCCGTCGCCGCGGCGCTGGTGGTGCTGATCTTGTGCATTTTTCCGGCCAGCTCCAGCCAAACGGTTTACTTAACGGAATCCGGTCGGTGCTACCACAAGCGGGATTGCCAGTATGTCATCGGCAAGGACAACACCGTCACCGTAACGGAACAGCAGGCCAAGGATTCCGGTTACGACGCCTGCACCTGGTGCTTCGGCCACAGCAGCTCATAAACAGCGTATTGAAATGCTCTTTTTGCTTTGCTGCCTTCTTCATCCTGCTGACCGCATATTAGCTGCAGCCGGACGCGCCATCGGCGCTCGACAGGATTGCTAAGGTCGGTGATAAGGATGGTGTACGCTGTAAAATAGTGCGCAGAAAAAGACGAGTGAGCTTCCCGGAAGGGGTTGCTTACTCGTCTTTTCTTTATGCCTCCGGCGGAGCGCATCTCATTTCAGAGGCGCGGTGGAAATTCCACCGCGCCTCTGCTGTTTGGATTTGGTTGCAGCCGATGGGCTTACGCCTCCCGCTCCTTACGCTTCAGCACGAAAGCTGCGGCGAGAAGCGCCACGGGCATGGCGATGACCCACACCAGCACGCCGGTGTCGCCGGTGGCGGGGGTGTCAGTGCCGGGATTCGTGGGATCGGTCTTACCGGGATCACTGGGATCGGTCTTACCGGGATCACTGGGATCCGTCTTGCCGGGATCATCGGGATTGCCAGGCGTATGGCCACCGGTCTGGATGGTCACATCGCTCATATCGTACAGGCTGGTCTGGCCATTTACGAAGCGGTAGTAGGCCGCCAGGGCGTAGTAGCCCTGCTCGGTGGCCATGCCGTTCCGCTCGCCGTCAGCGGTGTGCTTAAATCCGCCGCCGTCCACATAGAATCCGGCCAGGGTGCCCAAAACAGTGGAGCCGTTCTTCACAAAGCGGCTGTCTGTGGCGGGGTCGATGCCCAGGGCCGTCAGGGCCACGATAACCTGGGCGCAGGACTCGCTGTTCACGGTGCCCCAGCTGCCAAAGCCGCCGTCATTGCGCTGCAGGGCGGAAAGGGCCTCCAGGGCCTTATCCACAGCGGCCTTCACGGTCTCGTTGGTCTTGTAGTAAGGTGCCAGGGCCTGGATGGCCATAGCGGTCATATCGGTGTCGGCGTTCTCGCCGCTGAGGTTCCAGCCGCCGTTGGGAAGCTGGGCATCCAGGATCACCTGAATCAGCTTCTCCCGGGTCACATCGCCCATAGTGGGGTAGTTGTGGCTGTCCAGGGCAATGAGAGTCCAGATGGGACCGTTGATGCCCTGCTTCTGCACATAGGCCATGTTATCCAGGCCCTTGAGCAGGTTGTGGCCACCCACATTGGTAACGTCCTTGCCGATAGCCGTCAGGGCCAGGATAATGCGGGCGTTGTCGGTGACCTTGGCCCGGTGCAGGCGCTCGTTAGCGTCGGCGTTGGCCTTGACATACTCCACCACGGCGTTATAGTACCCGGTGGGCACGGTGCGGCCGCTGCGGGCCAGGCCGATGGTCATCCACTCGCCGCCGGTGGAGCCGACGCCGGGGGTACCCAGGGCGGCGATAAAGTCGCCGGTGGTCTTGTAAATCTTCTCCAGACGCTCGCTCTGCTCGGCCAGCAGCCGGGCGTAAGCCGCTTCGGCGGCGGTGAGCTTGTCGTAGTTCTTGACCTCCGCCTTCTGCTCCTCGGTCAGGGCGTCATACGCCGCACGGGCCGCCTGGATGGCGCTCTCGGACCCCAGGGTCACCTCTCCGATGGCGTCGATAAGCTTCTCCACAGGCTTGGCGGGCTTCAGAACCGCCAGGCGAGCCTCGGCGGCGGTGAGCTTGTCATAGCTCTTGACCTCGGCCTGCTGGGCCTCCGTCAGTGCCTCATAGGCAGCCCGGGCGGCGTCGATGGCACCCTCAGACTCCAGGGTCACCTCGCCGATGGCGTCGATCATATCGTCCACGGCCTTGGCAGCCTTCAGATCGGCCAGGCGAGCCTCGGCGGCGGTGAG
>ERZ791915.1101-NODE-1101-length-22364-cov-7.557219_pt1 | contig 22364 bp, 19 predicted proteins | sample MGYA00510139_ERZ791915 | MGnify/ENA primary metagenome ERZ791915 (study PRJEB30046, sample SAMN00792117) | human gut metagenome | study: EMG produced TPA metagenomics assembly of the A metagenome-wide association study of gut microbiota in type 2... | reverse complement strand
GGTATGAGCGAGCAGGAAGCGACGATCAAAGTATTTGAGGAGGTGCAGGCATAATGGGTAAACCGACCGGATTTATGGATTACAAACGGCAGGAGCTTGCGCTGCGCCCGCCTCAGGAACGCATCAGGGACTGGGACGAGATCAAAACCAGCAGCCTGCCGCATAAAGAGGAACTGCAAAAACAGGCCGCACGCTGTATGGACTGCGGCATTCCCTTCTGCCACAGCGGCGTGCTGCTGGGGCAGGCCTTATCAGGCTGTCCGCTGCATAACCTGATGCCGGAATTCAACGACTTCGTTTATCAGGGGCTGGACCATTTTGCCTATGCCCGCCTGAATAAAACCAATAATTTCCCGGAATTCACCTCGCACGTCTGTCCCGCTCCCTGCGAAGGAGCCTGCAGCGCCAGCCTGGCCAGCAGTGCGGTCAGCATCCGTAATCTTGAACAATATATCATCGAAACAGCCTTTGCAGAAGGTTACGTCAAACCCAACCTCCCAGCGATCCGCAGCGGCAAAAAAGTTGCCGTCATCGGCAGTGGTCCGGCCGGGCTGGCCTGTGCCGACCAGCTCAATAAGGCCGGCCACAGCGTCACCGTCTACGAACGGGCCGACCGCGCCGGCGGACTTTTGATGTACGGCATACCCAATATGAAACTGGACAAACAGCTGGTTGAACGGCGCATCAAGCTGCTGGAAGCCGCCGGTATCAAATTTGAGCTGAACAGCGAAATCGGGCACAAAGTTTCTTCGGAAATGCTGCTCAAACAGTTCGACGCAATCGCCCTCTGCACAGGCAGTACCGTACCGCGCGATCTGCCTGTCCCAGGCCGCGAGCTGCAGGGCATCTACTTTGCCAAGGACTATCTGCACAGCGTGACGAAAAGCCTTTTGGACAGCCAGTTCAAGGATAAAAAAGCGATCTCCGCCAAAGGGAAAGACGTTATCGTCATCGGCGGCGGCGATACCGGCACCGACTGTGTAGCAACCGCTATACGGCAGGGCTGTAAAAGCGTAAAACAGATCGAGATCATGCCCTGCCTGCCCCATTCCCGTACCGCAGATAACCCCTGGCCGGAAATGCCGCGTATCTTCAAAACTGATTACGGACAGGAAGAAGCCTTCGAGCTGTACCACCAGGACCCGCGCGATTACTGCATCATGAGCAAGGAATTTATCGGCAAAAACGGTAAAGTCGACAAGCTGCGCCTGTGCCAGATCGACTGGCAACGACAGGACGGCCGTTTGGTTCCTGTCGAGATAGCAGGGACGGAAGAAACAGTTCCTGCCCAGCTGGTACTGCTGGCGATGGGCTTTACCGGCAGCGAAACACTGTTATTTGATGAATTTAAATTTACCAGATCGGCGGCCAATACTATTGCGGCCAATGATAATGATTATATGACCTCGATCCCGGGCATTTTTGCCGCCGGCGATGCCCGCCGCGGCCAGAGTCTGGTAGTCTGGGCCATTGCCGAAGGACGCGGAGCTGCAGCCGCCATTGACAAATATCTGACGGCACCTAAATAAGCGTTCCCCTCTCCTTAACATAGCGAACAGACCCTTATGGTCAGCCGGTATACACCGCTGCCTAAGGGTCTGTTCCATTTTTCGTGCCTGCTTCTGTAACGTCTGCCGTGTATTCAGCGCAAAAAAGCACCTGCCCGTTTCATTCAGACAGGTGCCGGTTTACTACGTTCTTTAAATACCAAACATTTGACGGCACAGCCTGATACCGGCTTCTGTTTTAAAAATTCGCTCACAGGTCGTTTTAATAGCCGCCTGGCTCATTCCATCTTCGTAAAAATTCACCAGAAAATCCGCTTCCACTAAAATCTGATAATCTAAGCCGTCGATATTGGTATACGTGTGGTGATGCCCTATCAGATAGCAGACCCGCTCGCAGACATCAGAAGCAAAGCCCAGCTTTCCCAGCAGCTCTGCTGCTGCCGGCGGGCCTTCCTGCTCCTGCGTTTTACCGCTGCATTTACCAGCGCCGAACTTCGCCTCGCCGTTTTTGATGCCAATATCGTGTGTCAGCGCCGCCGTTTCTAAAATAAACTGTGTCCTGTCATCCAGCTGCTCCTGCCGTCCGAGCAGCTGCGCCAGAGCATGTACCTTGATAAAATGCTGGATACGGCGGGCATCGCCGCCCATATAAGCGATCATAGCTTCCAATAACTGCTGCATCTGCATCTTTTCTGCCCTCCCAAACACACCTTAAACTACCTGGAAAATATAAAATTTCAAATAATAAGTCTCCGGCACGTTCCATAAAATCGGATGATCCGGCGACTGCTGGCGCGCCTCGATCTGCCGCAGCTGCACGTTGGCATCGGCCGCAGCATCATGCAGCATCTGCACAAACAGCTCTTCCTTCATAAAATGCGAACAGGAACAGGTCGCCAGATAGCCGCCGCGAGGCAGCAGCTTCATCGCCTTCAAATTGATCTCTTTATAACCGCGAATAGCGTTTTTGACCGTACTGCCTGATTTTGTAAACGCCGGCGGGTCTAAAATAATAAAATCATATTCCCTAGACTTATTATTGACCAGCTCGGACAGCAGATCAAAAACATTGGCCTTCAAGCCTTGCACGATCTTGTCCAAACCGTTCTTAGCGGCATTAGCGTCAGTCATCTGCACTGCCTCGGCCGAAATATCTACAGCTGTTACAGCAGCAGCGCCGCCCGCCGCCGCATTCAGGGCAAAAGCGCCTGTATGGGTAAAGCAGTCCAGTACATGCTTGCCTTTGGCAATTTTGGCGATTGCCTGGCGATTGTACTTCTGATCCAAAAAGAAACCTGTCTTTTGTCCGTTCTCCACATCTACATTATATTTGATCCCGTTTTCAACGATCGCTGTCAGAGGTTCGCCCGGTTCCGGAGCATCGGCCAGCGTAAACCAGCCCTTATTTTCTTCCATACCTTCCAGCAGGCGGATCTTTACATCGTTGCGTTCGTATAACCCCCTGATTTCTTCACCCTGTTCACGTAAGATCTTATACAGCAAGTTAAAAATCAGCTCTTTGCGCAGTTCTATACCCAGCGATAAAGTCTGCGCCACCAGAATGTCATTGAACCGGTCCACTGTCAAACCGGGAAAATGATCGGCCTCGCCAAAAATCAGACGGCAGCACTTAAAATCTTCGCCCGGCATTACCGTCCGCCGATAGTCGATCGCATAACGCAAACGCCTTTCCCAAAAATCAGCGTCAAATTTATCGTTGGTATTAGTCGAAATCAGGCGCACCCTGATCTTGGAATGGCCGTTGACAAACCCTGTGCCCAGATATTTGCCCTTGTTTGTTACCACATCGACCAGATCGCCGTTTTGATATTCGCCCTCGATCCTGGTGATTTCTTCAGCATAGACCCAGGGATGGCCGCTGCGGGCTGCTCTTTCGCCCTTCGGCGTAATATAAAACTTAGTATATTCTCTCATAATCTGCTCCGTTCTTTTTATTATGCTGATGTCTGCCCTTGAACAGGTACAGCTGCAGCTTTAATGACAGCAGCTCCTGCAGCTTAAAGACAGCAGGGAACTGGCTCACCCAAAACCAAACTGTCCGGCGTTACCTTGCAATCATAAGCCAGCACCTGTACCCCTGCCTGCTGCGCTCGCAGCAAAGCCTCGGCAAAAGCCGCATGAGTGCGGCGGTTAGGCATAAAACAATTCACTCCGCGCATCTGGATCACAAAGATCACCGCGGCAGTATAACCCTCCCGCACTGCCTGTGCTAACTCGTCCAAATGTTTGACTCCCCGCTCCGTTGGTGCATCGGGGAACATGGCTATACCGTTTTCCTCCAGCGTTACGCCCTTAACTTCAATAAACAGCTTCTGCTGTGGCGTTTCTACATAAAAATCAAAACGCGATGTACCATGCTTGCATTCCGGTTTCAACAATGTGATATCAGGCACTAAACCGCCGCCCTGCAGCCACTCGCCCACCACTTTGTTCGGCGCCTGCGAATCCATATTGATCAGCAGCCCGCCTTTTTCTACTGCAATCAGCGAATACTTTGTCTTACGCTTCGGATCGTCGTGACACTCCACATACACTACCGCCCGCGGCGTCAAAAGTTCGCGGCAGCGCCCGGTATTCTTCACGTGGCACACCTCGACCTGCCCGTCCAACTCGACATGAGCGATAAAACGATTAGGCCGCGCAAGAAAGTATCCCTGTTTTATTTCCTTGTATTGCATTTTCTGCCTCATTTTCTTTAAAAGATGTTTTTATTATACTACACCTGCGGCAAAGACAAAAGCACAGTTATTTTTAAGTTCAAGCCCATTTATTTCCCCGGCAATAAACAGGCGGTTATCTTAGCAGCAATATAAAATAACCTCTACTGCCTTGAACATCACATTCAAAATCAGCAAAGGTTATTCCTTCAGCTATCTGCTAACAGTTTTTACAGCAGTCCAGCCGGTATATACCAGTTTTTGGCGTCTATCGGCAAAAGATCACTCGCAAAGCAGATCACGCCACCCTCTCCCAACTGCAAAGCCCGTTCCCCTTCCGTTACCGGCTGCAGCATATCAAACTTTTTCGTTTCTTTCGCCGGATTAGAACTTTTGCGGATCGCCAGAGGATGCACCTTGCCGTACACGTTCAGCACCAGTTCTACCTCACGGCTGTTAAAGTCACGATAATACCCGAGCGGCGGTACCTGTCCGCAGTTACTGAAGCTCTTATAGATCTCCATTACCGCCCAAGTCTCTAAAAAGCTGGCTGACATAGCGCCTGCTTCCAATATCTCGGCATTGCTCCAGCGCAGCAGATAAGCCGCTAACCCCGTATCCGTAAAATATACCTTCGGTGCTTTGACAGCATATTTTAAATTTGGATGCATAAACGGCTCCAGTAAATAGACCAGCCCTGCCGCCACCAATACTTTCAGCCACTGTTTCGCTGTCGGCGCAGTGATCTCAGCTTCTTTAGCCAGCGCCGCATAATTGACCATGCTGCCTGTATAACTGGCTGCCGCACATAAAAAGCGGTAAAACTGCAGTTCATCGTTGACCTGGGTCAGTGCCCTGACGTCACGCTGCAGAAAGGTCTGCACGTAAGAAGAATAATAGTTGTTCCAGTCCTGCTCAGAAGCATTGTTCAGCGCCGGCATACTGCCGCACCAGATCTGCTCGAACAAGTCCCGCATCGGCAGTATCTCTGTTTCCTGCGCCCGCTGCAGCAAAAACTTTTCTTCTGGCACAAAAGCGCCCGCCTCCAGTCCAGCCAGTTCCGCATGGCTGAACCCCAAAAGCTGCACGATACCGATCCTGCCAGCCAGACTTTCTGTAACATTCTCCATCAAATCAAAAGCGTGCGACCCGGTCAGCCAAAAATCACCATTATTACCGTGTTCATCCACATACATTTTGATATACGGCAGCAGCTTTGGTGCCAGCTGGATTTCATCGATCAAAAGCGGCGGCTTATAACGCTGTAAGAACAGCCCCGGCTCCGTCATCGCCAGACTGCGCACATTGATGTCGTCCATCGTCACATAAGTCCGGTTGCCCTCGGCCAGTTTGCGCAGCAAAGTAGTTTTGCCCACCTGCCGTGGTCCCGTAACCAGCAACACCTTACAACAGCCGCTCAGCTTTTCGATTGTCGCTTCTAAATGACGTTTGATATACATCGTATTTTACTTCCTTATATAAACAAATTTAGAAAAGTGAGTTTTAAATAAACTTCTTTTCCTTCTCATTCTTCTTATCTTTCTTATTAGGTGTAAAGTCTTTGTAATAGCTTTGTACTCACTATGTATAACCTTTGTTGATTACCATGTACTGCTTTCCCTAACAAATTCCATTCACAGCCTGTATCAAGCGTTTTAACACACAGAGGCTTTGTTAAAAATTATTTTCAACCTTTCAATAATTTAGTGAACATTTTTATTTCAAACTAACTATATCAAATAGGTCCGATTCTATAAAATTCTGTTTGCTCTAAGTAACTATATTATCCATCTATATATATATATCAATATATTTTTCGTTTAATTTGTAAATATTATTTAAATCTTCTATATATTGCAAAAGCCATATTATAATAGGCTTTATTATAGACAATAATATTTATAATAAATATCAGTGCTGCCAATGACCAAGAGATTTTAATATATATAACTTCATTTAGTGACAATAGTATTACTTGAATACACATAATAAAAATATTCACTAAAATTATTTTCCAATTACAGTTTAAATTTATAAATTTTTTTACATCAAAAACCCTATAAATTGCTTGAGATATATAACATAAAAAGTTCGCAGCACATATTCCCCAAATTCCAAATTTTGTAACAGTAACTAAACATACAAAAATATTAACAATTGCTCCTATTATCATACTGGGCACAGCACGCCTAGTTAACTTGTATGTTGTATACATAGTCTTATAAAAACAAAATATACAATCAAGTATTGCCGTAAAAAGTATTAGCGGCAAATATACGCGTGCTGAATAAAATTGATTTTTAAGTGTAAATGTTGCTAACAACGGAGCAAAACAGATTATAATTGATCCTAAACATAAAACAATACTCGAATACAAATTGAAAATAATTGAATAATACTCTTCTTTTCGATCATCTTCATATGCTCTAGAAGTATTTAGTTGAAATGCTGCATAGAATGCTTGTTGCAACATATTTATTACTGCAGCTATTTTTATTACTGCAGCATATGTTCCCGCTATTGAAGCATCTGTTTTCCATAATAAAATATATCTTCCTGACATTAAAGATAACCAATATCCTACATTATACATAATTAATGGGACACTATATGCTAATAATTCTTTTGTTATTATATTAGTTTGTAAGTTTAAATTAATTTCTTTATATGCTTGCCCTCTGGTAAATAAATAAATAACTGATAGTAAATATGCAAATCCTATTGCCAATAAATATCCTGTTACTGCTAATTTCAAAAATAATAAAAATACTACATTAAATATTGCTAAAAATATTGCCTCTATTATGCCACTAGAAGCTACTAATTTTGAATATCCTTTCGCTCGTACATAATACAATAAAAGCATTTTTAACGAGTAAGAATACAATATAAAATAAAAATATAATACATATTTATAACTAAAAAAAGAATTAATAATTATTAATACAATAAAACTAATCAAAAACGATATGAAAAGTATTTTAATACTTGCAGTAAGAATCTCTTCTTTAGAAAATTTTGATTCAATTACAAATCTAAAAGTTGCTTCATATATGCATAAAGTTATAATTGGAAAAAACAATTCTGACATATTATTAGTTAATTCAGCTATACCATATGCTTCAGTCGACATATATGTTGTATACAATGGCATTAACAAAAATTGTATAACTTTTGTCATAACTGTACCAATTACAAATATCATCATGTCTGTGATCAATAACATATATTTCTTATCAGACATTATATCTCCTAGAATTAATTTCTTCGTAAATAGTTTTTTATTCTTCTTATATTGTTTTTATAATCACGTGTAAACCATTTTAATAATCTAATAGGATATACGCAAGTATGCAATATTTTTTCTAAACTAGTATATTCTTTGTTTGATTCTGATAATTTAGAACAAAAAAATTCTTTACACTCTGATGTTAACCACTCTTCGCCATTTTCACATACTCTATTGCGCATTTCACAATAATTTGGAGTTTTAAGTTCTGGTATAATCCCCCAAGTCATATGAGAATGGGCATTTGTGCAATATGGTTGTGTGCATGTATACCCTACTGGAATAAAACTTATAGGCTTATTTATGTTTTCAAAAACATTCTGATTATATGGTTGCCAGTAACATGGTTGTGATTCTCCTGTATGCATATTTATAAATAGACTCCATGAACCAGCATAACAAAATTCTCTTCTTTTAATACCTATTACATCTAACTTAAAATCTAACATAGGAGAATTTAAAGGTTTCCATATCTGTCTAAATTCATCATTACTATGTCCCGATAATAACGCCTTATCTTTTCTTTGATCATTTCTACCAATTGTTGCATGACAAATAGCACCAACATTTTTTATACAAAGCTCTTTAATCTCTTCGATATTATCTTCAATAGCATCATATGCCATTATTTCTAAAGTAAAAGCTGCTCCAGCACTATGTATGGCTTTTACATTACAAAAAAAACGATCTATCATATTAAGGCGTTTTAGTTCTTTATAATGAAATGAAATCTTAAATTCAAGTCGACTTAACAATTCTTTAGGTAATTTTAATACTTCATTAATATTTTTGGTTATCGTACCATTCGTAACAACTTCTACAAAATGCCCCTCTTTTAAAAGTCCGCCAATTAAATCTACAATTTCAACTGGAAGCATAGTTTCTCCATTTCCTGTCAAATTAATAAGAGAAATTCCTCCTAATCTTTTAACTGAAAGACATTTTACAATATGTTCAATAGGATATTGAAACTTTTCTGGTTTATTCCAAGCTTTTACTTGAGATATATAACAATATTCACATTTTAAATTACATTCTTGATTAGGAATTAACCCAAGAACTAACCGTTTAATTTTTGGCATTATTTATATTCTCCTCTAATATCTTAAAATAAAATTTTAAATCATATTTCTCTAAACATATATCTTGCTCGAATGAGTCAATAAAATTTTTTACAATTAATTCATCATATTTATCAAATAACGGCAAAATATAATTACATTTCTCCAGCCAAGTTCTATACACACCAGATACTTTTTGAGTCTTATTGTCCAAAACAATACAAGGTGTCCTAGTCAAAAAAGAAAAAATCATTCCATGTAATCTATCCGTCACTACAAAATTACTTCTTGCAAATTTTCTAAGCCTACTAATAACAATTCTCTCTCTTGCAAAATACGGTATCCTAACTTTTGATATTGTATTTATTTTATCTATTTTGTAGCCATTATTTAAAAAAAATTGTTTTAACAATGATTCTATAGAAATATCTCTACACCTTTCTCTATCTTCGCGTAAACAAAAACTAACTACTTTGTTACTATTTATATTACTATTTTTAGGACTCTTATTATAATATGCAAAAGCTATATCAGGTACCAATAATATTTTTATATTTTTATATTTTTCTACTGCAAAATCATAGGAAAACTGTTCACGGACACATAATGTTAGGTCAGAACAATTTTCAAATTTTTTTTTACTTGAAACAAGTAATTCATTATAAAAATTTTTCCCTTTTTCATAATATATAGTTTGTGGAAAAATAATTATACGATTATTTTGAAATGTAGAAACAATTTCCTCCATTAATATTTCTTCATTTGGCCATAAATTTCCCATCCAACCTCCTCCATTAATGAAGATTACAGCATTTTGTGGTATTGCTTTTTTCAATCGCTTCTTATAAACTTGAAACATTTCTGTAGGAATTTCCATTATTTCTTTTGAATAATCAATGGACTGCAGATAATAATTCTCAGATAATGTTATTAAATGATCTCCTAGATTAGTATGCAATGGAGTTCCTAATAAGTAATCTCCAGAAAACTTTTTACTCTCAATTTTTTTCATAAGATAAGAATAATACCATAACTCCATGCCCATTTTTAATTTTGCAAGTGACGATTCAGTAAAAAATTTTTTTATAGTAGTTTTTACAAATTTTAGCAATTTATATCCCGTCCTTTTATAACTTCATAAAGTTTTTCTGCAATTAAAGACATACCTTTATCATTAGGGTGACGATCATCAACAAAATAATCTCCTTTGTCTTCAGGGAATAGAGTTCTTCCATTTATTAATTCTACGTTTTTATCACCATTGATAACTGCAAAATTATATGTACTTTCAATAATATTTATTCTTTCTTCTTCTTCTTCTAAAGAAATTGAAATCCCTCCAGAAAATCGCGTCATAAAGATTATTAAGCATTTTTTATTCAAATGACGAATAATTTCATAAACTCTTCTATGAGTAATTTTTAAATCTTTTATTGAAACATTATGATCATATTCTAAAATATATATGTCCGCATTTAAAGTCGCTATATATTCTATAAAGCACTTTTCACCTTTTGCAGACTCTGAGAAACCCAAATTAATAATATTCATATTCATTTTTCTCACAAGAATATTCGCATATGATAATGAAGGTCTAGATGCTGCACACCCTTGTGAAATACTTGATCCATATATAACTAAAGTTTTTTTAGAATATCTTTCATTGATTTTTAAATAAAACAACTTATTCAAGCCAATATTTATCTGCTCAATTTGTGCAAAAGCTGGTAAAAATAATATAACTTCTTTAATTCCTTCACCTATTGAAATCGTTTCACATACTTTCATTTGTATATTATTTAATGGTGAAATACATTTTTCCCATTTAATAGCATTATTACTATTTTGAATATATATATCAATACCGCTTGTAGCCTTATTAGACATATGCTCAAAACAACATCTTTTTTTATATAATACTTCTAGTATAAATTCTGACGCATTAGTATAAAATATAATTCGTTTACTAGCCGGAAATTTACTATTTGTTATAATACCCTTTGAAAAATTTTTAACAATATCTTCTGGTATTCTTTCATTCATTTTTGAATTAAATACAGAATAATATATCTGATCATCATTTGAATTAATTTTTAAAACAAATGCAACCATATACATAATTTGTTGTCCAAGTTTTTCTAATAATTTATATATCATTTACATTGCCTTTTCTCATATCTTTAATAAATCAAAATATCCATTGTAACATCATCAGAAAAATAATTCATATGGTACAATTCCACTTTTATTTTCTAGCAACTGGATAATGCAATAAAACAAATAAATTATAAATGTAATTTCATATAATAAAAATTTTAATCTAAAATTATAATTTTCATAAATGTTGGGAATGATAACGATAAAAAAACTTATAAAATACCATAAAAGTCTATTAACTAATATATTTTTACAAAAAAATATACCTATTACAACACAAAATATAGCCATTGGTACTTCATTCCAACAAATTTTTCTTGCCGCACAATTATTTTTTCTATAAGTAAAATAATATAAGACCATTACAGCAAACAAAGATAAATATACAAGAATAATTCTTCCCCCACCTAATTCTGAAACTATTGAAGCAGGATGACTTCCGTCTACATACATATTATAGTAGGGATAAAAATATATAAATAATTGCACTAACTGATAAAATAAAAAACATCCTGATAAACTTATTAGAAATGATAAATTAAATATATTATATAAACTTTTAGTATTATTTGATAATATTATTCCTAAAATAGCAATAATAAAAAATATCGCTGTACTATGTATACCTACTGCTATCGCAAATAATCCCCACCCTTTAATATTTCTTACATTGTCTTTCAAATATAAAAAACAATGTAATAGAAAAATCATTGCCATAAACTGTCTAGCACCATTCATCGATTCATAATAAAGAGTTAATCCTATAAATAAATATGATGAGAACATTACATTCTTGGAATATCTATAAATAAATGCAGCCATTCCGATATTTATCACCAAAGCATTCATTATAGTGATAATCTGTGGTTCATTAACTACTATGCCTAAAATATAGGCCCATATAACATATATCGGTGCCGTAATATTTGATACTTCAAAAGCCTCTACTATATCATTGCTATTTTGAATATCTAAAAACATATTATAATAACTTCTAGTATCTGTTCCAATTTCAGGTGCCCTTAGCATTGATACAAGGCTTAATAACGTAAACGTACTAATCAAGTACAATACCTTTCCATCAATATGCCATTTTTTATTTTTGATCTTTATTTCATATTTTTTTAATGGTAAACAAATGAATAGCCATAGAATTTCAAACAAATATATTACCATAAAATCTCCTGTTAGGACTTTATTTCCCCATAATATTTTTTAATAATTCTATTTAAAAATATTAATAAATTTGGATCACAAATCAATATTCCTGCTGCAAACTTATTTTTTAGTCTCGTTTTCCTATCAAACAGTATTTGCCATTTTATTTTTTTTAAGAATATTAAAAGTCTTTTATATACTATTTTTTCTTCTTTTATATTTTTAATATTCATCAAAACCTGACAATAATCGCTAAATTTCTTTGAATTTGCTGCTGGCACCAACTTTGGCCATTTTATTTTGCATTCTTCAACAAGATTATCAGCAGCATCTAATTCATCTATGTTTGCCTGACCCAGCATATGCATAATACTATCTCTACGCTGTCGATAAAAATAAGCACTTTGCATTGATATAGCGACACTTTTTACTGTTGCATAATATTTATATGTTGTAAACTCATCCTCATGAAACTTTCCAACTGGAAATGGATTATTTTTAGCAATTTCTAATGGTAATAATAATGCACACGAACTAGTGTCTATCATTTTTTGATAAAACATATATTCTAATGCTTGTAATCCACTTAAACTTATACTACTAAGATTTTCTTTTATATTATTCCGCATTTCATCTGAATAAAATTTCTGAATTCTCACTGCAGATATATCAGCACAATGCTTTAATAGTGTATTATAAAGTAATTCTAGATAGTTATCTTTAACATAATCATCACCATCAATAAACGTAACATATTTACCTCTAGCTACATTTATTCCTGCGTTTCTTGCATCAGATAATCCACCATTTTTTTTATGAACAACTTTTATGAAATTATAATCATGAGCATAACAGTCACAAATGTAAGGACAATTATCTGGGGATCCGTCATTTACAAGTATCAGCTCAAAATCTTTATACGTTTGGTGTATTATGCTCTGAACACATTTCTTGATATATTCTTCAACTTTATACACAGGAATAATTACGCTTATCATAGGGCTCATTTTTTCATACCATCTCTTCTACAATTCATATCAAACATTTCAATATAATATTGTTTTAATCGCTGTGATTCTACAATAGAATCAAAACCAGCAGCAGCGACATCTGATGCTCTATTCTGTCTGATGGGCATATTCTTATATATTGCTGATAAAATATCATTAGCCCAACTAGATATTGGTGTACAAAGATTAATAAAATACCCTAATTCACATGCACGAGCTTCCACAGTTACTTCTGAAGAAAAAAAGGTTGGAAGACCACAACTTTGTGCTTCTAATCCAACAACAGGTAACCCTTCGTAAAGACTAGGAAGTAAAAATGCATCCATTACGTTATAAAATTGATAAATATCTTCACGACGTCCTAAATATAACACTTTATCTTTAATTCCTAACTGTTCGATTTTTTTCAAAATGTCACTTTTCAACTTACCATCTCCTATTAACAATAGGACAGCTTTATTTTCAATTTTACAAATTTCTGAAAAAACATCCAACATAAATAATGGATTTTTCTGCGGTACAAATCTTCCTATATGGCCAATTACTATTTTATTTGTAAGATTTAATTCTTTCCGTGTTTTTTCTCTCAACATAGGATTAAAAGCATTTGCTTTGGTGTTAATTACAGTTTTAAATATCGTAACCTTGCCCTCATCAAATAGTTTATTTCCAAACTGCCATCTTCCACAAGCCTCTCCACAAGCTACCAAGTTTGTAGCAAAATACTTAGAAAGTGGTCGTAATAACTCCTTTATAATTGTTTTAAATTCACCAACATGTGCCATAGAAAGGCTCTCATTAATTCTAACTGGAACACCTGCTAATTTAGCAGCGAAGATAGAAAATACGTTTATTGTACTATTAAATGCATGAAAAATATCATATTTATTAGTTTTGCATAACTTATACATATCTACCATATTTCCAACAATATTTTGATATGGTCGTATACAAAAAACTTTCCCACCTAAGATATTAATTTCAACATCAGGTATAGCATTAGAATCATCATCAAAAATAAAATCAATTTGTATATTTGATTTATCTATATGACGAAAATATTCCATCACTAAACTTTTCTGTCCACCAGCGTTCATTTTTGCAACATAAATAGCAATTTTAATCATTATATTAACCCTATCTAAATTTATTCATCAAAAAAATCAATTATCTTACTAATTACATAGTTCACATCAGTATCCGAAATATTATAGTACATAGGTAACCTAACTAATTTGTCACTCTCATTAGTAGTATATATATCATCGCCAGAAAAAATGCCAAACTTGACCCCAGCAGGTGCACTGTGTAATGGTATATAATGAAATGCACAATTAATATTATTTTGTTTCATAAAATCAATAAATCTCGTTCTTTCTTCTAAATTCTTGCATTTCAAATAATACATATGTGCATTATGCTCACATTCATTTGGAATTTTAGGTAAACTAATGATACCTTTCTCTTCAAACTTTTTTAATGCATTATTATATTTTTTCCATGTCTTTAATCTATCCTCATTAATGCTATCAGCTTCTTGCAATTGTGCCCACAAATAAGCAGCATTTAAATCACTAGGTAAATAACTACTACCATAATCCACCCAGTTATATTTTGCCACTTGTCCCCTAAAAAATTGAGATCTGTTAGTTCCTTTTTCTCTAATAATTTCAGATTTTTTATTATAAAAAGCATTATTAATTAATATGGCTCCGCCTTCACCCATAGAATAATTTTTGGTTTCATGAAAAGAATAACAACCAAAATCGCCTATAGTTCCAAGTGCCTTCCCTTTATAAGTACTCATAACACCTTGTGCCGCATCCTCAACAACTAAAAGATTGTATTTTCTAGCCAGATTCAAAATTGTTTCCATTTCGCACGCAACACCTGCATAATGTACTACACAAATGACCTTTGTTTTATCAGTAATTGCTTTTTCAATTTTACTTTCATCAATATTCATAGTATCTTGTCTTATATCAACAAATACCAATTTAGCCCCAGTTAAAACAAACGCAGTTGCTGTAGAAGAAAAAGTAAAACTAGGTAAAATTACTTCATCTCCTAATTTTAAATCGCACAATAACGCAGCCATCTCTAATGCAGAAGTACCACTTGTTGTAAGGAGAACTTTTTGAACATTAAATCTCTTTTCCAACCAAATATGGCATTTTTTAGTAAAAGGACCGTCCCCACAAATTTTTTTGTTTTTAACAGCCTCTTGCATATATTTAAATTCATTTCCTACGAAAGGTGGTTCATTAAATGGAATCATTAATTGTACAACTCCTTTAATTAAAATTTATTATGTTCTTATACATCACCATACACATTTTTATAACATTTTTGATATTCACCACTGATTATATTCTGCCACCATTCTTTATTTTCCAAATACCAATTAATTGTCTTCTTAATGCCATCAGAAAATCTAGTTTTCGGTAACCAACCAAGTTCATTATGAATCTTGGTTGGATCAATAGCGTATCGCAAATCATGCCCCGGACGATCAGCAATATATGTAATTAAATCTTCTGATTTCCCAAGTTCTTTACAAATCAACTTTACAATATCAATATTGCTCATCTCATTATGCCCACCAATATTATAAATTTCTCCTGCTTTTCCTTTGTGAACGATAAGATCAATTGCATTACAATGATCTTCTACATAAAGCCAATCACGAACATTTATCCCGTCACCATAAACTGGCATTGGTCTATTCTTTAATGCATTTATTATCATCAAAGGAATAAGTTTTTCAGGAAAATGATACGGCCCATAGTTATTGGAACAACGACTAATAGATACAGGTAAACCATAAGTCCTATAATATGACATCCCTAAAAGATCCGCGGCTGCTTTAGATGAACTATATGGTGAACTTGTGTGAATAGGAGTATTTTCTGAAAAAAATAAATCATGTTGATCTAATGGCAAATCTCCATATACCTCATCAGTAGAAATTTGATGATAGCGTTTAATACCATATTTGCGACATGCGTCCATCATTACTGCAGTACCCTTTATGTTTGTATCTAAAAATATTTCTGGATTTTCAATAGAACGATCTACATGACTTTCAGCCGCAAAATTTATAACTATGTCAGGCTGTTCTTTCATAAACACCTTATAAATAGACTCTCTATCGCATATATTGATTCTATAAAATTTAAAATTATCATTATTTAAAACATTTTTTAGTGTAGATAAGTTTCCTGCATACGTAAGGCAATCTATACAGACAATTTTGTATTCTGGATATTTATCAAACATATAATGAATAAAATTTGAACCAATAAAACCTGCTCCACCAGTAACAACAATTTTCATCTTTGTATCCTCTTGTCATTTATTCTGTTCTACATACAAAACTTTTAAGTTTCCCTTCTGAAACACTCTTCAAATGCTGCCCATAAGGAGATTTTCCATACTTTTCAGCAGAAGACAATAATTTTTCAGTACTTATCCACCCGTATCTATATGCAATTTCCTCAGGAGCAGATATTTTTACACCTTGACGTTTTTCAATCATCCGCACAAAATCCGCTGCATCTACAAGACTATCCATTGTTCCAGTATCCAGCCAAGCAAAACCACGTCCAAATACTTCAACTCTAAGTCGTTTATTATGAAGATACATTCTATTAAGTGTCGTAATTTCCAGCTCACCTCTTTGGGATGGTATAACTTTTTTTGCTAATGTAGATACTCCTCTCGGATAAAAATATAACCCTGTAATTGCATAATTACTTTTAGGATATTGAGGTTTTTCCTCTATTGATATTACTCTTCCGTTTTTATCAAATTCCACAATTCCAAATCTTTGTGGATCATTAACATAATACCCAAAAACAGTAGCCATCCCATTATCTGCATAATCTACTGCAGATTTCAAGATACGAGAAAATCCATTCCCATAAAAAATATTATCTCCTAAGATCATTACACAACTATCATTTCCAATATATTCTTCTCCAATTAAAAACGCTTGTGCTAACCCATCTGGTGAAACCTGTATAGAATAAGATAAATTTATTCCAAATTGTGTTCCATCCCCTAATAAATTTTCAAATCTACAAATATCTTCTGGCGTAGAAATAATTAAGATATCCTTTATTCCTGCTAGCATAAGAGTGGAAAGAGGATAATATATCATAGGTTTATCATATATTGGTAATAATTGTTTAGATGTAACCAGAGTTAATGGATATAATCTAGTTCCTGCTCCCCCAGCTAAAATAATCCCTTTCAAGAAAAACACACTCCCATACATAATATAAAATAATTAATTTAGAATACAATGCTATTAATATGCTCCTTTTCTAAAAAATACTACTTTAATTGTTTTAAACAACATTACTATATCAATCCAAACACTCCAATTGCGTACATACCAACTATCGAGTAACACCCGTTCATTATAATCAATATCACTACGACCGCTGACTTGCCACATACCAGTGATTCCAGGTTTAACCATCAAATAATCATTTATATACTTACCATAACGTTCCATTTCCATTTTGATTATAGGTCTTGGCCCTACAAGGCTCATTTGCCCTTTTAAAACATTGAATATCTGTGGCAATTCATCTAAACTTGTTTTACGCAAAAATGCTCCTGATTTTGTGATTCTAGGGTCATTTTTTAGTTTAAAATCGCGTTCCCATTCTGCTCTTACTTCTGGATCATTTTTAAGCAGTTCTTCCAACTTTTCTTTTGCGTCAATACACATACTACGAAATTTATAACATGGAAATTCTTTTCCATCTTTACCAATACGAATATGTTTAAAAATTACTGGTCCAGGAGAATCAATATATATCCATAAAGCTATAAATATCAATATTGGTAAAATAATTATTGTTCCAACTGATGTCAGAACAAAATCAAATACTATTTTTAAATATCTATTTAAAGGTCGTGCTAAATTATTTTTCAATCGTAATAATATCAGCTTTTCATTAAACAATCTTTCTACTTCAATCCCTCCCATTGGTATACCAATGAGATTAGGAATGATTTCCATATTTTTCACTAGTGGCTGTACTTTATAAATAAGCTGAGTTAATTTATTCTGTTCAAGTCCTGGTGCAGCTATAAACACATGCTGTACTTTAGTTTTTTTTATTACTGATTCTGCATCAGCAAATTTACCTAAAACCGAAAATTTTTTTAAAACCCCATCATGAACGTGATTATCTTCTAAAAGACCAATTATTTTATAACTCATACCAACATCACTAATTATCATTCGCACTAAAATATCTGCAGTTTTACCAGCCCCAATAATTAGTACTGGTATTTGTAATACTTGTAGTTTTTCCAACACTTTTTTACCAACATAACGAAAAAGCATTAAGTAAATAAAACTAAATAACCACAATAAAATTACAAAAAGTCGCGATGTTGAAGCAGCAATTTGCCCTATATATAGCAAGATAATAATAGTTACAACAGCATATAATACAGCATGAAAAATTTTTTCTATAATTTGCCAAAATTGTTCTATACAACTGTAAAGTTGTTCAATATTCATAAAAAGTAAATAAAGCAACGGAAAGATACACCAATAGTTAAGTGAAGAAATATATAATATACCTCCATTAGGTATCAAACAATTACGTAAAATAAAAGCACTTTGTTCTGCAAAAATGATTGCTAGATAATCTAAAAAAAGAAATATTAGGATTAATATCGACTCGCATCCAACAAAATTCCTATTATAAGATTTAAACAAAATACGCACCCTTCCACTTTAAAATTCATAAACTAAACCTTATCATCATAAAATTTATTCATGTAACGCTTATTAATATTTTCTATTCCAGAAATATTTTGTTAAAACATAACAACAACTAAAAAAACAACTCAATAATCCGGCTATAATTACATTACGTTCTTTATTAGGACGTATCGGATTTACTGATACTCTACTATCATTAATTACTTCTGCTTTAAAAAAAGATTTATTATTTTCTGTTTTTTGAAGTTTTTCATTTATAAATGTTAAATTTTTTTTTATATCAATAGCCGAAAAAGCCGCTTCATCAACAATTACTAAATTTATTCTTTCCAATACTTCCTTAATATAGTTATCTCCATTCTTTTGTAATTCAATTCTATTTTCTCCTTCCAAGGTAACTTTAATTAAAGCAGTATTGCGTAATAATGTTACACCACTTAACTTACTATTACCATTTTGCCTTCCAATATCACTTTTTAAAATTTCTGCCCACGAATTTACTTGAACACTTTTCGCGCTGGCAGGGAACCTAATCAATGCATTGTATTCATAGACAGGTTGAACAATTACAAAGTTATATATTGCAACCAATGCCACAAACACTACCATCATGCTTAATATAAATTTTTTCCTTTCCATAAATATTTGTAATATGTTTCTTAAATCTATTTCTACTTCATTCTTTTCAATCCGTTTCTTATTCTCACTCATTAATTTGCCTCCTTTAATATTTTTACTTGAATTTTTATAGCTAACTATTTTTATTTACTTAGATCCATAACCACTCTACTACATCAACTCCCCTACAAAACATAACCACGTTTATTTTATATTTCAGTCAGCTTTTACTTATATTTTCATCGTACCTATATCGCAATATTTATAATCTCGCTTATCAGCAAATACTGTTATATTAAACTAAACGTATTAACTATTTGCAATTTATCGACCATAATTTGCTCTTTATTTTGAAATCTCTTATTATATTTATGATTCTCCCTTTTTATATTAAAAACTTCACCAATAATTCATAATTATTGTACCACGGTTGTACCCCCCCGCAAGACATAAGCACGTTTTATTTTATATTTCAGTCAGCTTTTTGCTCGTACTTATATTTTCATCGTACCTGTGCGACAATATTTACAATATCACTTGCCAGCACCGCTTCTGCTGACATGCAAAAGCCTGACTCTATTCCCATAGAGCCAGGCAAAAAAATAACCCACCTCAACTTTCGCTGAGGTGGGAATATTTTTTTATTTCCTGATCAAGCAATGATCAACTGCTAAAATCAAACAAAACCTTCATTAAAATGCGGGTACGACCGCGCCTTTATATTTTTCTTCAATGAATTTTTTTACTTCCGGACTGGTCAAAGCTTTATCCAGTTTTTGCAGTTCAGGACGCTTATCGTCGCCTTTACGGATCGCCAGGATATTGGCATACGGAGAGTCCTTAGGTTCTGTAAAGAGCGAATCTTTGACCGGATTCAGCTGTGCTTCCATGGCAAAGTTGGAGTTTATCACAGACAGATCCACATCGTCCATAGAACGCGGCAGCAGGGCAGCCTCGATCTCTACGATTTGCAGGTTTTTAGGATTATCAACAATATCACCAGGCGTACCGGAAATGCCTACACCGTCACGCAGTTTGAGCAGTTTGGCGCTTTGCAGCAAGGCCAGCGCACGGCCGCCGTTAGTGGGATCGTTAGGGATAGCAACTTTAGCACCGCTGGGAACATTATTCAAATCTTTCAATTTTTTGGAATAAACGCCCATCGGTTCGATATGTACCTTGGTATAGGCCACAAGCGGCAGATTCCGTTCGGAAGCGAATTTTTCAAGATACGGGGTATGCTGGAAGAAGTTGGCGTCTAATTCTTTATCTGCCAGTGACAGGTTGGGTTTAACATAATCGCTGAATTCAATGATCTGCAGGTCAACGCCTTCCTTAGCCAGCTGCGGTTTGATCAGATTTAAGATTTCGGCATGCGGCACAGGCGTTGCACCTACTTTCAGCACCACCTTTTTATCGCCGCTGTTAGCGGCAGGTTTGCTGTCGCCTCCGCAGCCGGCAACGACTAACGCAATGCTGAACACTGCCAGCAATGCTAAAAACAACTTTTTCATAAACAATCTCTCCTTTAATAATGAATTTAACACAGTACCTATCTTGGCTCGGTCGGGTAAACAAAAAAGCTCTTTCCGAGGAAAGAGCGCTTGCTTCTGCTTTCCTCTCATCTATCAAGAATGTTCTTGCAGGATTTAGCACCATAGCCGGGGCTTGGTTGCCGGGTTTCACAGGGCCTGTCCCTCCACCGCTCTCGATAAGAGTGTGTTATTCGATTGGCATTATGATAGCTCAACTAAATAAGCTTGTCAAGGTTTTTGTAAAAAATAAGAGGCTGCCGCTGCAGCCTCTTAAATATTTGTTAAATTTGTTACTCTTTGCTGTACTTGGCAATGCCGACTTTGTAAAAATCATTGCCTTCGCTGTCGATACAGACGATTGCAGGAAAATCTTTGACTTCGTAACGGCGGATAGCCTCAGGCCCCAGATCTTCATAGGCGATCATTTCTTCACCTTTGATAGATTTGGCAATAACGGCTGCCGCACCGCCAACAGCGGCGAAATAAACAGCGCCATGTTTCACGCAGGCGTCAATAACTTCCTGCGAACGCAGTCCTTTGCCGATCATCCCGCGCATGCCCTGCTCAATCATAGTCGGGGTGTATTTGTCCATGCGGCCGCTGGTCGTCGGACCGGCGCTGCCTACTATTTCACCCGGTTTAGCGGGGCTGGGCCCAACGTAATAGATCACCTGATCACGCACATCAAAAGGCAACTGCTCGCCCTTGGCCAGTGCTTCAGTCATCCGCTTATGCGCAGCATCGCGGGCAGTATAAATATAACCGCTGATACGCACTACGTCGCCTGCATGCAGGTCTTTAATAGTTTCTGCGCTTAAAGGCGCCGTAATATATTTGATAGTAGCTTCACTCATTTCAGGCCCCTCCTTACAATACCACTTCTGCACGACGTGCAGCGTGGCAGTTCAGATTTACGGCAATCGGCAGAGAGCCGATATGGGTCGGTGCATATTCAATATTCACAGCGACAGCAGTTGTACTGCCGCCCAGCCCGGAAGGGCCTACTCCGGTCATATTAACACGTTTGAGTAATTCTTTTTCCAGCTCTGCATACTGCGGATTGGGATTGTGTTCGCCCACCTTACGAGTAAGGGAATATTTAGCCAGAATCGTAGCTTTTTCCATATTGCCGCCGATGCCTACGCCGACTGTAACAGGCGGGCAGGGATTCGGGCCGGAACTGCGTACAGTGTCAACAACAAATTTGATCACGCCTTCGACGCCGTCAGCCGGTTTGAGCATTTTTAAAGCGCCCATATTTTCACTGCCGCAGCCTTTCGGAAAAACTGTGATCTTGATTTTTTCGCCGGGCACGATGGTTGTATGAATGATTGCCGGCGTATTATCGCCAGTATTTTTACGTACAAATAAAGGATCGTCAACAGAGGATTTACGCAGATAGCCGCCGACATAGCCATCGGCGACACCGGCGTTGACAGCCTCATACAGGTCGCCGCCAACAAAATGTACTTCCTGCCCGATCTCCAGAAAGACCACGGTCAGACCGGTATCCTGACAGATCGGTACGGCTTTGGCTTTGGCCAGTTCGGCATTCTCAACGATAGTCGTCAATATTTCCTGCCCCAAAGGAGATTCTT
>ERZ791915.1088-NODE-1088-length-22579-cov-2.875377_pt1 | contig 22579 bp, 16 predicted proteins | sample MGYA00510139_ERZ791915 | MGnify/ENA primary metagenome ERZ791915 (study PRJEB30046, sample SAMN00792117) | human gut metagenome | study: EMG produced TPA metagenomics assembly of the A metagenome-wide association study of gut microbiota in type 2... | reverse complement strand
ATCCAGCAAATCATATTTATGATATTCGCCTGCTGCAAATATCGGATTAATGTAGATGGCATTGACGCCAAGGTTTTTCAGGTAATCCACATTTTCGGTAATGCCCTTAAGACAGCCTCCCAGCTTTCCTCTTACCACATTTCCTTCAAAGGTGGATTCTGTCGGTCTGCCGCTGATATACGTTTTTCCTGTAGCAAAGCTGTCCGGAAAAATGTTGTAAATAACGGCATCCTTCGCCCACTCCGGCGGTCTTACAATGTCTGCCCTGTGATTAAAAGGAAGCTGGTAATATTCGGAGCGGTCATCCACCAGCTTCGCACTGAAGCAGTCTCCGTAATAATAGATTTCTTCCGACCCACTTTCCAGCCGGAAATAATAGCAGAGCCGCTTATAAGGGTGCACCAGCTTCACCTCGTAATAGTCAAATAATTCGCTGCCTGCCACCACATGCATTTCTGCTTCCGTGAAAATTACCGGTGTCAGGCGGCATGCCCGATCTCCGAAATACAGCCAGCAGCGTTTGATGTCATCTTTGGCTGTACGGAGCCGGATTGTCACATGCTCTTCGTCTGTTCCATATGCATACTGTGACATGGGTATATGTAAAATTGCACTTTTGTTCATTCTCTGTCCAGCCTTTCTTAACCTTTTACACCTCCGGAGGTCAGTCCGGTTGTCATATTTTTCTGAAGTGCAAAGAACACAATCAGAATTGGTATCGATACCACAATGGACGCTGCCGCAAATATCGGCCAGCTTCCGCTCATTTCCGTTGCCTGCAGGGAATATAAGCCTGCTGCTAACGTATAGGTATCGGAACCTGTCATAAAATTGATTGCAAAAATGTATTCATTCCATACATAGATAAGCACCATCATGGCTGTTACTGCGATGGTCGGCTTTGCAAGCGGCAGTACGATTCTCGTCACAAGCTGCACCGGTGTTGTACCGTCAATCATTGCCGCCTCTTCAATTTCTACCGGAATCGTGTCAAAATATCCTTTCATATTCCACAAGGCAAATACTGCCATGGTTCCCGTGTATACAATAATCAGACCTGTTCTGGTATTAATCAGTCCCATGGGTGACAGCAGCTTATACAGCGCTGTCATGGAAAGCAGGGATGGAAATGCATAGAGCAGTATCAATGTCCGAAGGATTGCTTTTCTGCCCGGAAATTCCTTTCTGGAGAAAACATATGCCGCCGGAATTCCTGTTCCAAGGGAAATTCCAAGGGTTACTACCGCTAATATCAGACTGTTTTTCAGCCACAGCATAATCGGTTTTTCCGTAAATACTGCTTTATAATTTGCCAGGGTGAAATGCTTCGGAAGGAAAGAAAAATTTGTACTCAATAAGCTGTTATCCGCATTTAGGGACACGGAAAATGCATACAATACCGGCACCAATACCACAAAGCAAAGCAGGATAAGAAAGATATTTGCAAAGACGAGTCCAATATTTTCTCTGGTTCGTTTCTTCATATTAGTCTGTCTCCTCCTTTGGTTTCATATTTGTCAGCACAGAAAATACAATCAGAATGACAAATATTATCATGGAAATTGCGGAACTGTAGCCGTAATTGTTCGTTATAAATGCCTTTTCATAGGCATAGGTCAGGATTGTCTGCAGATTCGAACCGGTCTTGGCACCCACCTGCTGTGTCAGCAGGAACAGGATATCAAACTGCTTAAAGGTGGTAAATGTTGTAATTACAACCGATGGTGCAATGATTGGCTTAATCATGGGAATCGTAATATACCACATTTTTTGTAACCAGGTTGCTCCGTCCAAAACAGCACTTTCGTAAATACTCTGCAATGCACCGTCCATAATCGTTATCATAAATGGAAGTGCCAGCCAGAGGTTTACGGTGGTACAGCATAAAAATGCCATACCATCGCTGCCCAGCCATTTTACCGGCCCGATGTTGTACTTTGCCAGCCACTGATTGAGCAAACCGAACTGGGAGTTAAACATTCCTGTTTTCCACAGAAGAATGGATACATAACCCGGCATTGCCCAGGGGAAAATCAGCAGCGTCTTATATAGATTTCTCAGGCGGAGCCGCTTTAGGTTCAGCAGATTTGCCAGCAAGAATGCTATGATAAGCTGCAACACCATGTTTATAATTGTCCATAAAATCGTTACCAGAAATGCCTGTATAAAGCCATTATCCAGCACCAGCAGGGCATCCTTATAATTTTTCAGTCCAATCAGTTCATAATTATTCCAGTGATACACATTCATATTGGTCAGTGAAATGTACCCGGTATACAGGATTGGAAAGATTACGATGAGCAAAATCAGTATCAGGGATGGTGCCGACCAGGAATAGGCAAACAGGATTTCTTTTTTCTTATTTTTCTTCAATTTGTTACCTCATACTTTCAATCAACTGCAACGCCTCCTGCTGCGCCGCCTCTGCACTTTCCGTCACATCTTTTCCACTCATGTTGACATCGGTTAAAAGATTACCAACCACCGTCCACATTACATCCATTTCCGGAATATTCGGCATCGGTACTGCATGTTCTGCGGTATCGTGCATTGCCATAACCACTTCATCTGATGTGATTTCATCCATTTCATAGCAGCTTTCCATCGCCGGTGCACAGCCGCTTGCTTTTGCAAGATCCACCTCTACTTCCGGATCCATCAGGGCACGAAGTACTTTTTCTACCGCATCCTTCTTATTTTCTGCAGCATTTTTCAGCACATGAATTCCCTGCACTCCCATATATGGAGAAATCGGATTTCCGGTCTCGTCAATTACCGGCATTGCTGCCACACCAACGTCCATTCCGCTTTCTCTTACGGTTGGCACCAGCCAAGGCCCTGCAATGGTAGAATGTGCCATACCTTCTTTAAACAGGGTATTTACCGTTGCATACTCCGTCTCGCCCGGCATCAAATCCACAAATTTCTTGTGATATTCCAGGGCTGCAATGGTTTCTTTGGAATCCAGCCCCGGTGTGCCATCAGCTGAGAGAATCGTACCGTTAAAGCCATTGATCCAGCCTGCTGGATAGTATGGCGTACTGTGCTGTTCCACAAAGCCATAATGTCCGCCGGCAGTGTTATCCTGCATATATTGATACAGTTCTTCCGTAGTCTGCGGCACTTCATCATCCTTCATATAAAGCCGGTTATACATGAATAACAAAGTCTCGTAATAGACAGGAAGCTGATAGATTTTTCCCTTGTAGGTTGCTGCCTCTAAGGTATTATCCATATATACATCCAGCTCCTCTTCCGGGATAATGTCTGTAATCGGTGCAAGAATGTCCATCTCTGCATATACTCCAATTTTATCATGGGCAAAGAAATACATATCCGGTGCTGCTTTCGGGTCACTTCCCACCATCTTAAGGCTTTCTGTCAAATCACTTTTCTTCTCCAGCACAACATGCACATCCGGTTCCAGTTCCTCCAGTTTCTTCTGAAGGACTTCCGCCACTGCATCTTCTTTATCATGCCAGATTGTTATGGTAGTCTTATCCGTCTCTGACACGCTGTTTCCTCCACAGCCGCTTAACAATCCTGCTGCCATGGTAAGTGTAAGCGCCATTGACATCAATTTACTTCTAACTCTTCTTCTCACTTCTGTCCTCCTGTCTTTTACTTGTGACTTTTTCTTGGTTCTTATTTGTTTAATCTTTATTTATTTTTTGCATTTTTCTTTGCTACAACCACTATAATTACAACTGCTACCGCAATAACCACAATGCCGATTACAATCGGAGCACTATTATTGTTTCCTGCCTCTGCTGTTTCTGCCGGAGCTTCGGTTGCCGGTTCTGCTGCCTCATCTACCTGTGGCTCTTCATAGCTTACTTCAAAGTTATCGGCATCTTTTACCACAAGCCAGATATCCTTTCCTGTATCCACAGAAATATCACTGGTCTGAACACTTCCTTCATTTCCATTGACAATAATGGAATTTACCCAGCCCGGTACTTCTTTTATGAGCCATCCATTTTCGCCTTCTTCTAAGGCTTCGCCCGGCCAGGATGCAAATGCATTGGTTCCGTCCGGTGCCGACCATGCCCAAAGGCAAGGTGCATCCCAGTCAGACGGTGTGATTACATGTACGGTTATATTTGCCACCTCTGCTTTATCCGGGTCTGTATAACTAAAATCTGCTTTTCCGTCTGCATCTACTGTAACCCAGACTTCTGCGGCATCAATAGAAATGTCATCGGTCTGAACACTTCCTTCGTTGGCATTGATAATGATAGAATTTACCCAGATTGGAGCTTTGGCGGTATACCAGCCGTTGTCATCCTGCTTCATTTCCATGCCCGGCCATGCTTCAAATGCGTTAGTTCCATCCGGTGCTGACCATGCCCAGAGGCAAGGATTTTCCCAGCCTGCATCTACTTTTGCATGGATTGCAAATTTCTCCACATATTCCGGTGTCTCACCGGTGGTCTGCTTGTCATAGGTTACTTCTGCATTATCTGCATCTGTTACGGTAATCCAGCAGTCTTTTTCTCCATCCAGTACCTGCTCTGCAGTCTGGACATTTCCATCATTGGCATTTACAATCACATGATTTACCCAGGTTGGAACCCAGATGTAATACCAGCCTTCATTTGCGCTGTCTGCTTCCATCTCTTCGCCCGGCCACGCCTCAAATGCATTATTTCCATCATCATCCCATGCCCAGACACATGGATTTTCCCAGTCCTGTGGCACCTGTACATATACTGCTTTCTTTGCATCCGTTGCTTCATCTGCTTTTATTGTCTGCGGTATCATGGCTATCGTCAATACTGCCATAAAGCAAAATGCGATTATTTTTTTCATCACTTTACTCATAAACATTCCTCCTATACATCCTTCATCAGTATCTTCCAAAACAATCTGCGCGCTTTTTGTTTGATAAGCTGATTATATTTCACCCGAAATTGTCGGTCAATTCTTATTTAGGTAATCGTTTTCCTTTATTTTATGGTGATTTTTACTAATTTGTTTTGGATTTTTTGTAGATGTTTCACAGTGATTTCTTATCAATGTGCATAAAGAGGAAAATTTTGTGAATTATTAACGAAACAGTTTCCCTGTGGTTTCCTTACCAGATACCGGAAAATGTAAGAAATACGCTTTGCGAATTTCCCGCAAAAAAGGTATACCGGCAGCAGCCGATATACCTTTCTTATTTATAATAACTTATACCATACAATACCAGAAATTGCAGCGGATATGCCGCATAAAACAGCCATTTAAGGCTTTTGCCACGCTCTCCGTTGCACGCCAGCATAATTGGCAATGCGCCTATCATCATCCATTGATAGAACTCCGTAAGTAGGGATAAATCCGATGTTCCAAGAGGAATACCCACAAACGAACTGCCAAAATATATGACATCCGCTAATTTATGATAGCCCCAAAAAGAAAACCTGCTCATAATCCGATACAGAATATCTCCCTGACACATAAACATATATGCCCCACAGAACAGGATATAATGCAGCGCAAGCTTCCCCTTTTTCTCTACTGCACAATACAGCCATATTCCCAGCACAATAAAGAACACGCCGCCTTCCGCATCCCAGATTCCACCCAGTAGTGGGAAAATATAATTTGTCCGCAAGACTGTTTGCAACAGTGCATTACCGCGCCATACGTAATCAAACGCCTCTGCCAGAATTGCAAGTCCCATTACCATAGCCTGCCAGAAGATATATATTCCAATGTATGTAAAAAACTTTTTCTTCTCTTTCCGGCTTTCCCATATACAGATAAGCACTCCCGCACAAAACAGGGTTGTAAATATATTATGATTTTTCGGTTGATACGCCACATAGTCCAGTTTTCTCTGCAGCATACACATAATCTGATTAAAAAATACCATTCCGACATTCGCCAGATACAGGCGCAACAGATATTTCTTTCGATTTCTTGTATGACGGAACCCCACCGCCAGTGCATAGAAAAACAGCGGTGCTGCTAATCTTCCCAGCCACCGAAACCATATAGGCGAGTCCGGAAAGAACTCGCCTATATGGTCCATCAGCATCAAGATTAATGCTATGATTTTGATTGTGAATATGTTCATTTTTCATCCTCTGATATACCGATTTTACCGTCGATATAAATATTGCTCATGCCTCTCGTGCTTTTCTCCCGTATTTTCTGTTCATTCTTATATCTCGAAATAACTTTCTCCCTTTGCTGCTAATAGGTGACTGTACTGCTATATGTTGTTATTGTTTCACCATTCACAGTATAAACTGCACGCACACGATAATTTCCTCTTGTGCCAGCGACGTAACTCTTGGACAAAACCAAATCATAACCTGTTGTTGAATCAAACCAGCTTGTTACATCCGACCATCTTGTACCGGACTGTCTCTGTAATGTCATGGTAACTGATATGGATGCTTTTGCTTTTGCATACACAGCCGCATGTGCCTTAAACATAGAGCCATCCAGCCTTAATCCCGTATTATAGGATGAAATATTGGCATATCTTGCTTCTGCGATTCTGTCCACACAGCTATCCAAATCTGCACCATACACTATCGCACTGCTGCTTGCCATACATATACAAAGGCATAGCGTGCAAAAAATACCCAGGATTTTCTTTTTTAATGTTTTTCTTTCCATTACAAAACCTCCTTTCCACCTGTTCTACTTATGTAACAAATGACAAAGAGGTTTTATGACAGTTTTTTCCAATTTTTTTATTTTTTGTAATAATATTTCATTTCACTTACTATTTTATTGTTTCTGCCATCCTGATTAACTCTTCTTTCGTCAAACCTCCTGCAATCAGATAAAGATACTTTCCATCTTTCCAAACAAGATTTCCTCTTTCTTCATTCAATGCGTCATCTGGAATAAAGTATCCTTTGACATCCTCAATCATAACTTCCTGCTGCTCACTTCCACTAGAACTGATTCCTATATTATCCACTCTATCATTGCGCATTTGCTGATACCACAGAGATTTTCCCCTGTTCCCCATATAACATTGTACACATTCTCCTATATCTTCGTAATATGCCTCCCTTTCCAGTGTATACCCTTCTGGCACCCACTGCGGTTTCTTGCAGACAAATTCGAAATTTTCCTCCGAATCCGGTTCAGCTCCAATCTCCGCTGTGTTCTTTGCGTTGTCCTCTATTGCCACCATTTCCAGATTCTCCGGTTCACCCAGATTCAGTTGCACATGGTCAGTATAGCCAGTCAGAATATATTTTCCAAGCAGGCTCTGGAAAAAGCTTCTGCCCGCTACAGTTGTTCCGAGAAGCAATACCAGTACTGCCACAACCACAATGACGCGCCGTCTGCCATGCACCGGATAAAGTGCCGGTATCGTGCGTTTTCCCATGCCCGGTTGCAGCAGCACTTTTATTTTCTTTCGAAATATCCTTGAAAAGCGATGCTTTGGTGCAGCCATTGCGTGCTTATAATCTGCCTCACACGCCGATGTGATGGCATCCTTCAGTTCCTGTTCTGTCATAATGAATTCCCCTTCTCTAACTTTTCCTGCAGTTTCTTCCTTGCCCTGCTGGAAATGTGTCTTGCATTGTCAACTGTTGTGTCAAGAGCAGTTGCAATTTCTTCATAGCTCAATTCATTATAATATCGTAAATATAATACGTCCTTATATGGATATTTCATTCTGCCGATAAGTTCTGACATGCTGCTGCCATCCGGAAGTTCAAAGATTTCTCCGTCTCCCTGAGACTCCTGCAGCAGATTTTCAATCGTATCCTCGTCCATTTTGCTTTCGCGGTTCCGCCTACGATATACATTAATTGCTCTGCTCCTAACTATAGTAACAATATAGTTCCACGCTTTATGACAGTTTTCACGAGAAATTTTATCTAAATTATTTATAATTGCAATATAGCTTTCCTGCACAGCATCTTCCGCATCTGCAGAATTCTTTAAAATTCCATATGCCACATGGTACATTGCAGAGTCAAACTGCTCACTCAGCTTTCTGCAAAATTCCCTGTCCTCTTCATTTTCGATTAGTTCAAGTAACTGAAACATCATACTCTCCCATTTCCTCTGCTGTACTTTTCCGACGCTTATGCCGTTTTCTTTGTTAAAAGTTCATGCATGATTATCATTACAACCAGTATTGCAAATAAATAAAACGGCAGCAGTGCCACCGAAATTCCACGGGCAATCATCCCAAACAGCGGCGGCATAAGCATGGTTCCGATATAAGCAAATGCCATCTGCACACCTATAATTGCCTGGGATTTGTCTGCCCCAAAATGAGCCGGAGTAGAATGAATGACGCATGGATAAATCGGTGCACATCCCAATCCGATAAGAACCAATCCTGCCATTGCCAGTATATTGCTTCCCGGCAATATCATTGCCACGATTCCAGCTACGATGATTCCCTGCCCCAGTCGTATCATCTGTATATCATTTAACTTCATCGTAACAAAGCCGCTTATAGCCCGCCCTACAGTAATTCCAATAAAAAATAAGCTTGCAAATGCTGCCGCAGTCTCCGCCGGTATCCCTTTATGTAAGCTCAGATAACTGCTTGCCCATAATCCGGTAGTCTGTTCCAATGCACAGTAGCAGAAGAAACAGAGCATTACTTCCCTGGCTCCGCTAATCTTTAGTATTTCGCGAACCGATAAAACCTTCTTTCCGTTTTCTGCCTGGTCTGTCTGTAGTTCTTCCACCTCAGTCTCTTCTGTCCTTCCTTTCCACAACGGAAGACTAAATATTAAAACAGAAGTTAATATCACCTGTATAATACCAATATATCGATATCCCATATTCCAGCCATGTCCTGCAGATAATGCTATCCCCATAATATAAGGGCCTGTTGTGGCACCCACGCCCCACATACAATGCAGCCAGCTCATGTGGCGGCTCTTATAATGCAGTGCAACATAATTATTCAAAGAGGCATCCACGCTTCCTGCTCCAAGTCCGTAAGGAATTGCCCACAGGCACAATGCCCAGAAGGAGTGGGAAAAAGAAAATCCAAACAAAGCCACCGCCGTTGCAGCTACGCTGATTGCAGTTACTTTTCCGGTTCCAAGCCATTTCGTCAATCGGTCACTCTGCAGACTGGATATGATTGTGCCGCCGGCGATAATCATAGAAATAATTCCGGCATAGGAAATTGGCACATCAAATTGTATATACATGGTTGGCCACGCAGATCCCAGTAGGGAATCCGGCAGTCCCAGACTGATAAACGCAAGATAAATAATTGCCAACAGTAATTGCGTCATAGCTGTTACTCCTCCTTGCAGACATTAACCCATTCTGAATATCCGGAGCACTGCTCCAGTTCCGGAATTGTCAGCTCAATGGCACTGTTTACACTGCCACATGCCGGAAATACTGTTTCAAATTTTTTCAGGCTTTCATCGAGATATACTTTTATACCCTCTTTGATTCCAAAAGGGCAGACTCCGCCAACGGCGTGTCCGATATAGTCTTCCACTGCCGCTGCCGGAATCATTTTTGCTTTGGTTCCGAAGGTTGTCTTATATTTGTGGTTGTCGATTCTGGCATCTCCTGCAGCTACAATCAGAATCGGCTGTTCTCCCACCAGAAAAGAAAGCGTCTTTGCAATACGCTCTGGTTCACAATGAAGTGCCTCTGCTGCCAGTTCCACTGTCGCACTGGATTCTGCCAGCTCCATAATCCGCTCCTCCATTCCAAATTTCTTTAAATATGTTCTTGCGCGTTCGATTGACATAGTTACGCTTCCTTTCCTCATTTCTAATAGCTGATTTTATCAAGAATTCCAGACAGATACGCAATGACAACACCATAGTTGCTCATTGGAACTTTCTGTTCTTTTGCACGTTCAATTCTCGTCATGACATATTTTTTATTAAACATACAGGCTCCGCACTGAATTATTAAATCATAATTAGATAAGTCTTTTGGAAAATCTGTTCCGCTGACGATATCCACTGTCAGTCCTGCTCCGATACGTTTTCTCAGCATATTCGGAATTTTCTCCCTGCCGATATCCTCTTTCAGTGGTGCATGGGTGCAGCATTCTGCAATCAGTACCTTTGATTCTTCCGTAAGACTGCTAATGGCTGCTGCGCTCTCTTTGTAGTAAGCGAAATCTCCCTTGTACTCTGCAAACAATACGGAAAATGAGGTCAGAAGACTTTCCCGTGGCTTCTTATCATATACTGTACGGAATACCTGGGAGTCAGTAATAATAAGCTTCGGTGGTCGCGCCAGTGCTGCCAGTGTATCTTCCAGTTTATCCGTTGTGCAGCTCATGACCAGACATTTATGATCCAGCAAATCCCGGATTGTCTGTACCTGTGGCAGAATCAGTCTGCCTTTCGGTGCCTGTATATCCTGCGGCATAACAAGGAGAACCAAATCTCCTTCTTCTACCAATGCTCCGGTTATGGTTTCTTCGCCATAATCATCCGGCACAAGTCTTATTAATTCTTCTTTAAATTTTTCTATATCTTCTTTGTTTTTTGAGCTGATAACAAGAATTTCCTGTTTTGTCTCTTCCTTAAGCTGTGCAGCTATAGCATCTGAACCGGTCAGAGTATCCGCCTTGCTCAATACACACAAAATCGGCGTATGTTTCTCTTTAAAATAACGGAACCATTCTAACTCTGCGCTATATTCTTCTCCTGAAAACAGCAATACTGCAATATCCGTTTTCTCTGCAGCTTTTTCCGTCTTCTCCACACGCATTTTTCCTAACTCACCCACATCATCAACCCCGGCTGTATCAATAAATACGCAGGGGCCGATGCCATGTACCTCCATCGCTTTGTAGACGGGATCCGTTGTCGTTCCCGCCACATCCGATACAATTGCTACCTGTTGTCCGGTAAATGCATTAATCAGAGAAGATTTTCCGCTGTTTCTTTTGCCATAAAAACCGATATGTATCCGGTTTGCACTTGGTGTTTCATTCAATGACATCGCTAAAGACCTCCTAGAATCTGAAATCGCGCTGTCCTTCCTCAATTTCTTTCAGATGACGTTTTGCAATTTCTCTTGTTTTTTCATTTGGTACTTTCTCTATCTCCTTAGCAATCAACGCTTCTCCGATTTTTCTGGTATCTTCAGAAGCATAATCAATCAAATATTCCTTCAATGTCATCAGCGCATTCGGATGACAGCAATTTAAAATCTGCTGGTTCTTACAAAGACTCATAAAACGGTCTCCTGTTCTGCCTTCCCGGTAACATGCCGTACAGAAACTTGGAATGTAACCCATATCCATCAGCCAGTGCACTACCTCATCCAGTGTTCTGGTATCACTGACATCAAACTGTTCGGAACGTTCGTCTTCCGGCTCCGGATGGTCATATCCACCAACGGAAGTCTTGGAACCACCACTAATCTGGGATACGCCAAGGCGGATAACTTTCTCACGTACCGCCTGGCTCTCTCTGGTAGAAATAATCATTCCGGTATATGGAACTGCCACACGGATACATGCACAGATTTTTGCAAAAATATCATCACTGATTCCGTTATCGAATACATCCGGGTCAATGTCATCGGCACGTTTGATTCGTGGCACGCTGATGGTATGTGGTCCTACTCCATGCACTGCCTCCAAATGTTCTGCATGCATCAGAAGTCCTGCAAATTCATATTTATAAAGTTCCAGTCCAAAAAGTACACCTAAGCCAACATCATCGATGCCACCTTCCATGGCACGGTCCATGGCTTCGGTATGATATGCATAATCATGCTTTGGTCCGGTTGGATGTAATTTTTCATAGCTTTCTTTATGATAAGTTTCCTGAAAAAGGATATAAGTTCCGATTCCTGCCTCTTTTAATTTCCGGTAATTTTCTACGGTTGTTGCAGCAATATTTACATTAACACGACGAATTGCGCCGTTTTTGTGCTTAATGCTGTAAATGGTCTTAATACACTCTAAGATATATTCGATTGGATTATTCACCGGGTCTTCGCCTGCTTCAATTGCCAGACGCTTGTGTCCCATATCCTGTAATGCCGTTACTTCCTGACGCACTTCATCCTGTGTCAGCTTCTTACGGGCAATATGCTTATTTTTTCCATGGTACGGGCAATACACACATCCATTGATACAGTAATTGGACAAATACAATGGTGCAAACATTACAATACGATTTCCATAGAAATCTTTCTTAATCTGTTCTGCAAGGTCATATACTTCCTGGATTTTCTCTTCGTTCTCGCAGGCCAGCAATACTGATGCTTCTCTGTGAGTAAGCCCTTTCCGTAATTTTGCCTTTGCAATGATTTCGTCAATAAGGGCAAGATTGTCCTTATTTGCCTCGGCATATGCCAGAGTCTCTTCAATCTCTTCGTGGCAGATAAATTCTTCTGCCTTTAATGATGCTTTGTTATACATAATGTTTCCTTTCTTCCGGGTCAGAAGCTCTTTCCCGTTGGTTATTATATGGTGATTTAAGAAATACCTTTTGTATTCCTTTATTTATATAAATGGTGAATCTCCTCTTGAGACCACCAGTTTATATCCAATGGATTCCATACGGTTGCCAAGACATCCACGGCATTCCGCTGCCTCTTCCCCGGTACAGATTTTATTATCGTAAAGGGCGTACTTCTTCCGCACCTTTACCGGTGACAGATTCGGCATTACCACATTTCCTCCAGCCAGGATGCCAAGCTCCCTGCCCCTTGAATGGATGGTTCCCAATGCTGTAGTTGCCGGAAGCAGTACCTTCGGCAGCATCAGGCGGGTAATTGCCAGTAAAAACAATGTCATCTCAAGGCTTCCCTGCTCCATCTCTCCAAATGGTGTATCCTTTTGTGGAATAAACGGGCCGATTCCTACCATATGCGGATTGAATGCTTTCATAAAGACAAGGTCTTCCACCAGATTGTCTATGGTCTGATATGGGGAGCCAACCATAATGCCACATCCTACCTGATAACCGATTTCTTTTAAAGCATACAGGCACTGTTTCCGATTTGCAAGAGACATTTCTGCCGGATGAAGCTTCCCATAATGGGCTTCATTCGCGGTCTCATGACGCAATAAATAGCGGTCTGCTCCTGCCGTATAAAGTCTTTCATAGCTCTCCCGGCTCCGTTCTCCCAAGGACAGTGTAATGGCACAGTCCGGGTAAGCAGCTTTTATCTTATGAAGTAAATCTTCCAATAAATCATCTGTGTAGTAGCCGTCTTCGCCACCCTGCAGGACAAAGGTACGAAACCCTAATGCATAACCATTTTCACAGCAGGATAGGATTTCTTCTTCACTCAGGCGGTAACGTTCTGCATTCCGATTGCTTCTTCGGATGCCGCAATAGATGCAGTCATTCTTACAGTAATTGGATATTTCAATCAGTCCTCTGGTATAAATTTCATTTCCAAAGGTCTCTTTCTGTCTTTTTCTCGCCAGTTCAAAGCCGTACTCTGCAATTTCTTTATCGGTATGCAGTTCTAATAATTCTTTATATTCTGCCTCTGTAAGCTGAGTATCCTGATACAGCTTATTAAACAACTCTTTTCCTCTATTCTTCATGTCTGGTCACCACACTGGAATATGCTGTTTTTACACTGATTCCCGGTAATTTTCCGATTTTACCGGTCAGTGCACTGATGGTATCCTGCGGTGCATCGATTGCTATACTTACGATATTTATGCCTCTCTCCCGGTATGGAATTCCCATTCTTCCGATAATATAAGCTGCATATTCATGTAAAATTTCATTTAATGCTCCGACGGATTCGTCCTTTTCTATTACAATGCCGATTACAGCCACTCTGGTATCTGCTGCCATTTCTTCGTTCCTCTTGTTTTTCTGAATCAATACAATTTCAACGCTTATTTTACGTTTCTAGTATAAGAGATTTATTTTTGGATTACAATTGTTAAGCTCTGGTTTTATGCGTATTTATTGTATTTTTTTACATACCAGACCTGTTGCCGGCAGCTTTTTATGTATGACCGGCTGCAATCTACAAGAAATACGCTTTGCGAGTTTTTTACTTTACAGGAAAGCAATTTCCTGTAAAGCAAAAAAGGGATTCTGCTCCTTCCTTTCATCCGAAACAGAATCCCTTTTCTTTTACACTTTTTAATTTCCTTTACGTCCTTCTTTATAACCACTTCCAATATAATGCATATAATAGGATTTTAAATCATTTCCAAAGGCGTTTTGAAGATCATTGTATCTATTCTTATATTTTTTCACATTAAAGGAGTCTTTTGCCTGTCTTCCTTCATTCATACCACACTCCACAAAATGTCTCAATGCGGCTGTATCATCACCATAAAACGCTGCCTTAAGGTCAGAATATTTGCTGATGTAATAATTGTAGTCATATACCAGGCTGTAATCCACTCCATTGTATACGGTTACAGGATTCTTAAGCACGCCATTTCCTGTTGCTTTACGTCCTTCCCGATAGCCACTGCCAATATAATGCATATAATATGCTTTCAGATTTCTTCCAAATGCGCTTCTTAAGTCTGCATAATTAGCACGGTAAGCTGCTACATTAAAGGATGCTTTTCCCTGACGCCCCTCATTCATACCACATTCCACAAAGTGACGTAAGGTTGCATTTTCATCACCATTAAATGCCGCTTTAATATCCGGATATTTGTTGATGTAGTAATTGTAGTCATATACCAGCTTGTAATCCACGCCATTGTATACGGTTGTCGGATTCTGCAGTTCTGTACTTCCGGTTGCTACTCGTCCCTCTGCATATCCATTGATGCGATAATGATCATAATATGCTTTCAGATTATTTCCAAATGCACTTCTTAAATCCGCATACCGGGCACGATAAGATGCAACATTGAAGTTTGCAATTGCCTGACGGCCTTCTGCCTCACCATTATTTACAAAATGTGCAAAAATTGCTTCTGTATTGCCGCCAAATGCTTTTGCTACATCAGGGTTATTCTTTATGTAATAATTTAAGTCAAAGACCCTTTCATAGCCTGCACCAAATACGGTAGTCGTTGCATATGCACACCGCATTTTATATCCGCCACCACTTACATATACATGGATATTATATACACCCACATTATTCTTATGATTTGCAATATTGGCATGCACGATAAAGGTATCTGCATCTACTCTGGATGCGTTATACCATACAATATCGCTCTGATCAGCCTTTGTCCAGACCGGAACACTAACAGAAGTCACATAACTTGGGACTCCATCCACAACAATATCAAAGGTTCCTGCTGCTGCATTCCTGCTCTGAACGATTACGTCAGAAGTCAGCACTGGTTCTGTGATAGCAAAGGACTTTGTCACGCTGCCCTTATAGTCTCCAATTCCTGTAATGGTTACATAAGCTGTTCCTACAGAATAATTGTCACGATAGGAAAGCTTGTAGTCTACATTTTCTTTCAACATTGTTGTCCCATCTTTGACAACAACCGGCGGAGTCAGCAGTCTTCCATTATAAGTCTGTGATGCAACTGCCAGAACCGTACAATTTTCAATGCTCTTTTCTTTAATTACAAAGGCAACAACTTTTTCTCCGGAGTATACACCAATACCGGAAATGATTACCCTGGCAGTTCCCACATTTCTATTGTTACTGTAGCTTACCGTATAATCAACATCTTCTGTTAATACCTTGCTTCCCATCTTAACGACCGGAACCGGCTTATAAGTCTGTCCGGTATACTGCTCTGAAGCAGGGATTCCGGTAACTGTTGCCTTGGATAAGCTGTTGCTGATTTTGAATTTCTTAACAATTGTTCCGGTATAATACTGGGTCAGCGGACGCACAGTAATGGATGCATCGCCTGCCAGCTCATTATTTGCATACGTTGTTTCATAATCTTCATTCAGCGTTAAGGTATTGCCACCACATGCCACATGGATAGACGGACATATCGGGCTTCCGGTATAAAGCTGTTCCGGAACACTGTCAATAATTGCATCCTCAAGGCTTGCCACAATATTGAAGTAAACGCGCTTGGTCTCATCATAGTTGCCAAGTCCTTTAATTACTACCCATGACTCTCCTGCCCTTAAGTTGTTGCCATTGACAACCTGATAATCCTTCCCTTCTACCAGAAGCTTTCCGTTGTCATAAATCGTCAGTGCCGGGCGGATGTAATTGCCGGTATACTTCTGATCCGGGATTGCTTCTGCCACAGCATTTCCAATATCATGTTTGGTAATCTTATAGTATACCGTAATGCTGTCTTTGTAGTTACCGCTTTCGGTTGCAGTTACCGTTGCACTTGCGGTTCCGATTGCTGTGTTGTTCTCATAGGTTACTTCATACTGGGAAGAATCAATGGTTAATCCGGTAGAAGTATCTTTTAAAGTAAGTACCGGTTTAATCTCGCTTCCGGTATAATCTACGTTATCGGTTCCGGTAATCTCAATATCTGCAGAAGTAAGTGACTTTCTTGCAATCTGATATGGATATACAGCTGTTCCTACATATCCGGTCTGGTCATTTTCCGTACCAACGATTCCAACATATACTGTTCCAGCATGAATCAGATCAATGGCACTTGCTTCCGTGGTACAATCTTTATCAATATAGTATTTTACAATGTAATCTTCGTTTTCTGTCAGATAGCTTCCGGTCTTATTGAACTTCACCTGAATGTTCTTCGGCTTGGTATCAAGACCGTTATATACAGTATCGGAAATTCCGGTTACCGTTAAAGTATCATTGGAAAGTAAGGTACCGATGGTAAACTTCTCAATTCGTGTTCCACTGTAGTTACCCTGTCCGGTTACTTTAATCCATGCGGTTCCCACCTGACTGTTATTGGTAGAATATTCATAAGTAAAGTCTGTTCCATTTACCAGTGCTACAATTCCATTTTCCGAATTATCTTTCAGGCTGATATTCGGTGTATAAGTAGTACCCTGAATATAAGGATAGTTCCGGTTTGCCGGGTCAAATCCTGTATCAGAAGCATCGGATAACGCCGCACTGATATTTTTAGAAGAAAGATCCCTTGCCAGAATAGAGAACGGAATTGTCTTGCTTCCGGTATAGTTGGTGGTATCCTTCGGAGTAATCTGGACAAACGGTCCGGAAGTTCCATTTGCATCTTTTACAGCTTCATTATTAAAGTAAGCTGCCGTATAATCCACATTGCGAACCAGTGGTTCGGCACTGGTGGATGTCATATAAACATTTAATTCCGGTTCATACTTGGTTTTTAACGGTACATACTGTGGATCTTCTATTTTAGAGTATACTAAATCTTCAACATTTTTCTTTAAAATGTTAAACTCTACCGTTGCAGTTCCGGTACAGCTTGCCACACCGCGGATTGCTGCATATGGTGCATTTGCCCCGCCGGCGTTCGCTGCATTGATATTATTGCGATACTCATCCACCACATAATCCGTGTCTAACGTAAGGGTCTGTTCTTTGTTATTTTCATCATTAAATGTTAATTTAATTTCAGGTTCCTGCGCCTCACCATTGTAGGTTACGTCAGCAATTGTCTTGCTTACCGTAGACAAATCACGTTTTGTAATGGTAAATGTCTTAGTCAGTGTTCCCTTGTAATTGCCCTTACCGATTACAGTAATGGTTTCGGTTGCACCTGCCGGTGCACTGGATGGATTATCTGCATCCGTCTGGTAATATACGCTATAGTTTGCCGGGTCAATTACTTCTGAACCGCCAATCTTCTTAATGACCAGAGAATCCGGCTTAATCAGCTTACCGGTATAAACATAGCTGTCCGCAATTCCGGTAATCTCATAATCTTCCATATGAATGGAATCAATGGTAAATGCTTTCGCCTTGGTGGTTCCCATCAATTTACCGTTTGCTGTTGCCTGAATGACTACACATGGTCCGTTCTCGCCATTTGCTGCTGCAACTGCAGTATTCTTACGATAAGTTACCGTATAATCTTTTCCTTCTTCCAAGGTATCAAAGGTAGAACCGGTTAATGCATATTTCACAACCGGAACCGGTCTGATTTCCTGTCCGGTATAGGAGAATACATCTCCACCTAAGTCAATGCTTAAATCATCACTGCCCAGGTCGTATTTAATCGCAAACTTCGCCGATTTCTCACCACTGAAATAAGTTCCGGTTCCCTCAATCGTTACGATCGGGTCAGTCAGTGAAACAGATTTACCATTTACAATGCTCTTAATGTTGTAGTCTGTTCCAAGTGCCAAAGTCTTGCCATCACATACCACAGTCATATTTTCAATTGGCTGTGTGGTTGTATTGTATTCGCTTCCAGTATATTTCTGTGCCGGAATCGTAATCTCAGCATCTTCAATTTTACCGGTAATTGCAAAATTCGCAACATAGCTGCCTACCCAGTGATTCTTCTCAATTCCGGTAATGAGTACACTGGCCTGCCCTGGAACAGTATTATTTCTATAGGACACGCTGTAATGTGTTCCCTCTATCAGACGTTCCTGGGTATCGCTGCCTTTTACATACACGGTAACGGTAGGTTTCATTCCGCCGGATGCTGCCTGTGCCTTATCATACTCAATGGTATCATAGCTTAACTTCACTTCAATCTGGTCAGCAGAATTATTCATATCTCCATCATAGTAGAAGTAACTATTCTTGGTTCCCTTAAAGTTACCGGTTCCTTCAATGGTAATATCCTGCTGTCCTACTTTAAATTTATCTACCTGGGTCGGAGTATAGGTATAATCTACGCCAGGCTGCAGTGTATATGAATATTCTCCAATTCCGGACTCATTCGGAAAACTCTGTGTTACTGTGAAATCCGGAATATTCTTTTTAAAAATGTAACTCATTCCCTGCAAAGATACGCCTACACCATCAATACTCTTCCGCTGAATAATAAACTGATTAGAGCCTGCAATCTTATCTGCAGTATAATCTGCACTTTCCAGCACACCGGTGTAATTTCCGATACCCTGGATTCTTACATAAGTTGTTCCTGCATTGGTCTTCTCGGCTGCTGTTGCAACATTCTGGAAATCTGCATCAGAATATACTTCAAACTGATAATCCTTATTCGTTGACAATAAGCTGGAAGAATCTCCATAGCTTACTTTTACGGAAGGAGTCAGTACTTTATTGGCATAAACCGGACTATTTACATCTACCCGGATTTTGCTTAATTCGTTGATATCCTTCTGATTAATGGTATAGCTTACGGTTGTTGTTCCTGTATAGTTGCTGTTTTCTGCCGCCTTTAAGGTCAGAGTTGCAATTCCCGCATTGATTGCATTTTCACTGCTTTCAATACTGTATTCCTTATCGGTCAGAATATAGCCATTGGTGGTAGGGTACTGTAATACAACACCATCTCCGTCTGCGGTAGTAGAAATTACAACTTTCTGCTCAATTCCATTATATGTATAAGTTCCATTTACTCTTGCATTCAGTTCAGATATATCTTTCTTTGCAATGACTGCATATCCGGAAATATCTCCATAATACTGACCCTTGCCGGATACTACGAAGTAAATCGTCCCCGCATTGATAAATGCCTCATTTGTCTCAGAGCTTACAACATTCTTATGTGCTGCATCACTATAGAAGGAAATGCTATAGGACGACGAATCCGGAATTGCATCCATCATTTTTGTCTCAATTGCCTGAATCATTTCATCCTTATGGGAATTGCGGTTATAGGTTCCACCGGAAATATTAAATGCCGGCACAACGGTCGCAATATTTGCTCCAATAAAGAATGTGGTTGTTGCGGTTCCGGTATAATTCTTACCGTCTACCGCTTTGATTCTGACATATACTTTTCCGGAATTCTTATGTTCTGAAACCTGTTTACATAATTCATCGTCATAATATCCTTCAACTTCATAATCCACGCCTGCAACCAGTACACGGTTTCCATCAGATACACTGATACCCGGCTCCACTGCTTCTCCGGTATAACCGCAGTTGCTTGCAGTTACGGTCAGCGTGCTCATGTTCTTTGGTGTGATTTTATAAGAAGTACGGATACTTCCGCCTAAATTAGCATAAGTTCCAAGACCGCTGATTAATACATAATAAGTACCTGCGTCCACCGGCTCTGCAATGACCTTCTTGTATGCAGAATCCGTAAAATAAGTAACCTTAAAGTCTTCGCCCTGTACCAGGCCTTTGGCGCCGTTATTATCAGTAATACGGATTGCCGGTACCTGCATGCTACCATTGTATTCAAAGGTAACCTGTGTCGGATCATAGTTTGCAGAACCTGCAACGATATTACACTCGCATTCATTTAATTTTCTTGGCACAATACTGAAGGTTCCGCGGTTTACTCCGCCTTCTGCCAATGCATAGTCTCCAGTCAGTTTAATGTATGCTTTCGCATTGTTGGTTCCAATCTCGATATTATCTTCACAGGAAACCACTTCTACATACTGGCTGTCCAAGGTGACATTTTTACTACCTTCTTTATAATAAACAGTAATATTTGCAGGATCCGGCACAACAGCACTACCGGTATAAGTCTGGTCTGTAATTACAATATCTGTCGGGCTGATGTTCTTTGGCTTAATCATATAAGTATATACTCTTTCGCCTCCGGCATAGTTACTGCCATCCAGACCGGTTATCTTAAGATAATAGGTTGCTGCATGAATCAGTTCCTGTATGCCCGTAGTGTCTTCCTTATCGTCTGCCCGTTCAGTACATTCCGGATCACGATAAACAGCATAGTCAAAATCCGTTCCTTTTTTCAAGGCATTCCCCTCATCATCGGTTGCTGTCAGGGATAATACCTTGCTCTTGCCGTCAAAGAAGCTGGAATAACTGGTATCTTTATTAATGACACCTGCTTCTGTTCCGTTGATTGCCAGCTTAAAGGTACATTTATCTAAAGATTTTGCTACAATATCAAAATAAATCGGCTCTGCCTTGGTTCCAAGGTCTCCTTCGTAGTAACCCAGTCCGGTTACCTTCACATAATATCTTCCGATGGAAGTCGGTTCAGATACTGCCTGGGTATATTCTGCATCTTTATAATAAGTAATCTTATATCTGGAATCACTGATGACATCACCGGATGTATTGGAAACTGTGATATTTGGTACGTTTTTCTTACCGTTATATTCCAGTTCCTCTTTATCCAGGACTGCCTTGCCCAGTTTGTCATAGATTTCAAAGTTAATAAATGCATTACCACTTAAATTACCAGTTCCTGTAATAATCAGGTTATTGGTTCCCGTCTGTCCTGCAGTAGTTTCATTTCGGTATGCCACGTTGTAGTTGCCAGCAGGAATCTCCACGCCATTCAACTTCACTACTACCTCATTGGTCATATCTGGTTTGCTATTCTTTACATAATAATATTTATCACTCTTTAAGGAAACACTGATGCCTGCTGCACTTAAATCCGCTTTACCGATTAAGAAGGTAAAGGTCTTGCTGCCCCGGTACAGGGAAGAGGAGTTTGCTGTTACTGTCATCTTCGCTGTTCCGGCATTCGTATTGTCTGCCCAGCTGGTAGTATAGTCAGACGACTGGATTCCTGCGGAGTTCTGGCTGTCAACCAGTGTAAATTCCGGTTTCTGCGCAGTTCCTGTATAAGTAGAATCACTCAGTCCATTTGAAACAGTTACAGAATCTGCCCCAATATTATAATAAATATTGTAACGGTTTTCTGCTACTGTTCCTGAAAAAGTATAATTACTGCTGCTCTTTAATACAATCTTAAAGGAATGTGTTCCAACAGAAGTATTGCTTCCTGCAGTATATTCTACGTTGTAATCATCAGAAGAAAGGTTCACCATGGTAGATGTACCGCTTACAATACCATACACACCGGTAATCGTCGGCAATACATCACTTCCGGTATAATAAACATATCCGTCTTCACCGGTTCCTTCCACTCCTTTATAATTAACACCGATATAGCTTAACTTCTGCTGTGCAATCGTAAAGCTCTTGGTGGTCTGCCATCTGTGGCTGTCTCCGATACCAACGATATCAATATATGCTGTTCCTGCGCTGGTATTATTACGGTAATAAACGGAATAATCCTCTTTTTCCTTTAATGTCACTCCGTCAATCTGAACTGCAACCGCCGGTTTGACCTCCTGTCCGGTATAGGTATAAGTATCATTTCCCGTTGCAGTCGCTCCATTTGCATCTGCTCCTAATGTAATGCTTCCATTGCTTGGAAATGCATCCGCTGCTTCTGCCGGCATCGCCGGAAGCACACCTGCAATCATACAGATACTTAAAACTAATACCAATATTCTTTTTCCAACATCCTTGTACTTACGCATAGAACCTCTCCTTGTTACTTCTTGTTTCCTCATCATTTTTCGCTTTATTCTTACTATATTCTTTTTGCTTTTCAGATTCAAGGGAAACCTTTTTCCGAAAAAGCACAGAATAATACACTTCTAGTTTTTTTATCGACCGGAAGTTACTTTTTCTTTACATTTATCCACAGATTTTTCCATAAAATCTGCATTAAAAAATATACTTGACATTTTAAGCTGCCACTGTTACCATTACAAACTGAAAACAAAATATCACTTTGCTAGGGGCGCCTTTGGCTGAGAAACGCATCTGCGTTGACCCTTATTACTTGAACCGGATAATACCGGCGTAAGGAAGCACATAGTTCAACCTCCTGGCAGAGTATCATCTTTAAGGAGGATTTTTTATGTCATTTTTTGCAACATACGAC
>ERZ791915.1047-NODE-1047-length-23196-cov-8.009421_pt1 | contig 23196 bp, 18 predicted proteins | sample MGYA00510139_ERZ791915 | MGnify/ENA primary metagenome ERZ791915 (study PRJEB30046, sample SAMN00792117) | human gut metagenome | study: EMG produced TPA metagenomics assembly of the A metagenome-wide association study of gut microbiota in type 2... | reverse complement strand
GGCAAATAATTGTACAGAGCCTGTACTTCCTGCAAAATCGGGATCAAAGATCCTTTTTTTCCCTGATATTTGGCCAGAATAGCATCGATCTGCACCTTCTCAGGATTTTCTCCGCCGCAGCAACTGCATCTTTTGTCAACCATATTCATAGTACACTCTCCATTTCCCTAAACTTTAATGTACGAATACTACTATAGCAAAAAAAACATATATAATCAACACTATTTATCAAATTTAGCGTCAAATAGTGTACACTTTATGTTTTTAGTGTAACTAATATTTAAGATCACTAATAAAATAACCTGGAAGCCAACTGCGGCCAGCTTTTCCCGCAAGGGCCAGTTTTAATTCTGCCACAGTTGCCTCTTCGATCGTGATCCGGTTTTTAGGCCCTTCTAAAAATTCAAGCATCCTGTGCGCGTCAGAATTAGTAACATAGGGCAAATCACCAGCTAGTCTTTTCAGCTTAAGCTGCGTCAGTTCAGCTAAACTGTTGCGGCTTATCTCTACGCCTGCTAAGCCCATATCAGGAGGAATAAAGCCCAGCTGCATCAGCAAACTGTATGCAGGCCGGTCTATGTGGGCAGCCAGGCACAGCCCGCCGATCTCATTTACTTTCCGAACTACTTCCTGAGCAGAAAGCTGCAACGGTCCTAAAAGCATCCGCTCTTCTTCCGCAACAAAATTATCGTCATCATCAACGACAAACTGCGCCCCAAAACGTTCAGGAATATTCTTAAGACCACGCATAGAAAAATCAACTATTTTCTGCCAGCGCCGCAGCTGCTTCAGATTATCAAACAGCGCCACTATATGCGCTTCTTCCCTGCATTCAACCTCCATGCCCGGAAAAACCTTAACACCATACCGTTCCCCGGCCTGAACTGCGGCCACAGCATTAGCTGAGGCATTATGATCGGTGACCGCCAGCAGCTGCACGCCATATTCAGCAGCCTGCATCACTATATGATGCGGCGTCATTTCAATCTCGGCACAGGGTGAAAGCAGGGTATGGATATGAAAATCTCCGATAAGGGTTTTCATTGCACATTCCTGATACCAAGCTCGTAAAGCTTACCAATAACATCGTAAGCAGACAAAGGCGTAGCCAAGATCACAACATCATTCTGCTCTGCTTTTTTCAAAGTATCCTCTTCTATGGGCGCATCGCCAGCCACTATAACTGCAGACAGTCCGATCAAAGACGCAACTGCCGCTATATTCTGATGCCCCTGCATTGTCACCCAGACCATACCCGGTGCTGCCTGTCCCATAACATTGCTCAAAAGATCAGAAGCATAGCCGCCAACAACGTCCGCCTCTACAGAAACTTCCTTAGTCACCAGCTTCAACCCCAGGCTTTCCATAACTTCACGTACCTGCATCGCTTTCACCATCCTCCCGCAGCTCTTCATCCGGCTCACTGGCAATGGGTATCTGTTTTGCCAGCTCCAGCATTCCATGTGCCAAACGCTTTACACTGCTTCTCAGTTTAAAAATGCAATCGATTTCATTCGCTTTGCCCTGCACGATATCTTCCGCCAGACATTGACAGCTTGGCGCCCCACAGGCGCCACAGTCAAGACCCGGCAAAGCTCTGAGGACCTCTTCCATCTTTTCAAATTTCTTCATAGCTTCCAAAATATCGTCATCCAGCTGCATCATCGGACGCGGAATCAATTTTTTTACATAAGAAGCCGATTGGGGGAAATCCTTGCAGACCATACTCTGAGCCATCGTCGCCAGACGTTCCTCTGGTTCCTTCAGGCGCATCGCGCTCAGTCTTAATTTCAGATTTTTCTCAGCCACGAACTTATTTTCAGCAGTCAGCGGGCCGCCAATACAGCCACCGCTGCAGGCAGAGCATTCTACATAATCAACATCGCGCATCTTATTCAGTGAAATCTGTTCCAGCACGTCATAGACATCATTGATACCGTTCACCGCCAGACCGTTCTCGATCCCGGCAGCTGCCAGTTCCCCGCCATAGCTTCCCCAGCCCAGGCCATAAGAAGAGCCGGCGGTAACTTTTTGCTCCGGCTGGATTTCGCCGCCCATGATTTTCAGCAATTTTCCGTAAATCTCCGAAATGCTTAAGCTGCCGTTGATCTGCGTATGCAGGACATCAACGGATTGTCTGATATTAGCATTTTTGGAAGGACACGGAGCAATAAACCAGACGCCTATTTCTTCTGCCTGCAAACCGGTACGCTGCATGACTTCATTTTTCACATAAATAGCAGCCGCCTCTGTCGGCGGCAGTACAGGCACGACTTGTTTGATGAGTTCCGGAAATTTGACCTGGATCAGTCTTAAGACTGCCGGACAGGTGCAGGAAATCAAAGGTTTTCTGCCGCCGTTATAATTTTTCAGGTAAGCAGCAATTTCCAAAGAAATATATTCTGAAGCTACTGCTACATCAAAAATTTCATCAAACCCCAGCCGATGCAAGCCCTCCCAAATTGCCGCCGCACTTATTTCCGGCGGAAACTGCGCGTATAAAGACGGCGGAGGCAATGCAATATTATATTTGAACTGTTCAATTTCTTCCAGTTTATCCGTCTCTGCTACAATAGCATGATAGCCACAACGCCGTAAGCACTCACCGCAATCAATACAACGCGCTTCAATAAGTTCGGCTTTACCGTTGCGGACACGAATGGCTTCAGTCGGGCAAGCTTTAACGCACGTTACGCAGCCCTGGCATTGCGGCCGCAAAAAGCGTATGGAATGAAAATATCCCCCAGCCATCGTATCACCTCTCTTATAAGTCTTCACTGATATGTCTGAATTTCATCTTGATATTAGTACCGGAACCAACTGTTGACTGGATATCAAAATCATCCGAACATTTTATCATATTCGGCAGGCCCATCCCGGCGCCAAAGCCCATTTGCCTTACATGATCGGGAGCTGTGGACCAGCCTTCCTGCATAGCCAGTTTGATGTCAGGAATCCCAGGCCCCTGATCAGCAATGCAGACAACAGTTTCTTCCGGGAAAATCTCAGCATCTACCTGGCCGCCGCCGGCATGAATGATTACATTCATTTCCGCTTCATAGGTTCCAATGGCAATACGCCTGATAATATCAGCAGGAACGCCTATTTTCTGCAGCAGCCGCTTCAACCCGGCGGAAGCTTCCCCGGCTCTGTCAAAATCATCACCGGCAACATCATAATGTATTTTTACCGATTTAGAATCACTCATTGCTCTCCGCCTTTCTCGAACAGCCTCTTAAGCCGTTGCTGTAAAGAATACCGCAGGCCTCAAACAACGTATAGTCGGTCGACATGATCGGGAGCTTATTTTTTGCCGCTTCGCGCAGCATATCTTCTCCCGGCAGTTTTCCTCGCACCAGAATAACACCGCACAAATCGGTCATATCAGCAGTTCGTATCACCTGCATATTAGAAAGCCCCGTACAAAGCAAAGTTTTACATTTTGTAAAGGCTAAAACATCGCTCATAAGATCCGACCCGCAGCAGGTTTCAACCTGCCGGTCAAGATATTCTCCGCCCGCGCAGATTTTAGCATCCAAAAGTTTTTGCACATCCCTTAAATCCATACTGCTCCCCCTACGATTCCATATTTCTCTAATTTTATTTTAACTTGCCAAGTTTTTCCTGTAAAGCTAAATCTAATTCTTCTCCTTATGGTTATGTTTCTGTTAATTTTTTGTTAAATTCTGAACATACCATTATTAAAATTGCAAAGAGCCAAAACAACAGGCCCATCTGCATATTAAAATAAACGTGATCGGTAAGCCCGCCTACCAAAATACCTGCTGCCGCCATCAAATATCCCCGGCCGAACCCCTGCAGCCACTCACGTTTGCCAGAGCGCGCCAGTTCAACAGCTTTCCAGATAACGCAGCCCCACAAAAGCAAAAATACTATCAAGCCCTGCCAGCCAAGCTCTGCTGTGATATTCAGCAACAAATTATGGCAATGGTACATGATCACATTGGGATTATTAAGATAAAAATCATATTCCGGATAAATAAACTGATATCCGTACCAGCCAACGCCCCACGGATGCTCTTCGATAATAAATAAAGTACTTTCAAGATAGGCAAACCTTAAAGCAACAGAAGTATCCTCGGTACCAAAAATAGAAATCAGCCTGTGCCAGACAGCGCCGCCGGCAAACCAGAGCCCCAGCATACCGACGCCCAGCAGCGGTAACAACGCCCGCCGGCAGAAGCATAGGCAAAACAACACCAGCGCCGCAGCTAAAGCGACCCAATTACCTCTGGAATATGTATAAAGCAGGCACAGACCAGCTGCCAAAACACAGACGCCCAGCACCAGCCGCCACGATTTTTCCCGGCTGGTGCTCAGCAGCCCTGTCGCCACAGAAATAACCAGTACCAGATAGCCGCCTAAAATATTAGGATTGACCAAAGTAGAAATAACCCGTGTTTTCAATTCAGGAAAAGCGTCATTATCGACCCAGGCCTCAGTCGGTACAACGCCGGTAAAATGCTGCACAATACCATAACCGGAAACCAACAGCGACATCCCTAAAAAAACGCTTAGTATCTGCAGAGGCCGGGGCCAGTTTTGCCACTGCCGCCAATCCAGTACCGACGCACAGCCCCGGTCGGGTCCCGAACCATAATGCAGCAGCAGCCACACCAGCACAGTATACTGTCCCACAACATAAATAAAATTGTAGGTAGACAACGCCTCATCAGCTGAATTGTGCAGCGACCAATAGCCAAGCAGTAACAGCAGCCACAGCAAAAGCTGTACCGCGCGCGGCAGAACAGGCTGCCTCGGAACATGTCGCCGCAAAAACGCAACAGCCAGGCCACAGACACCTGTAACCGCAACCAGCGCCGCCGTCACCTCCTGCTGCAAAGGAATGACCGCTATCGTAAACAATAACAGCCAATACACATATTTTTCCAGACAGGCATATTTTTCAGCCGCAGCAGCCATCAATGACACCCGGCTTTCACGTTCAGGAGCAGATTCTTAAAATTACCTACTAAATAAAGAGAACCACAGATACACACGACGCTGTCGGAATCAGCCCTGCTTACGGCCGCTTCATACGCATCCGCCAGACTGCTCATAGCTAAAGCCTGCACTCCCACAAGTCCTGCCAGTTCTTCGGCCGCAGCAGCCCTGGCTCCGTCATCAGCTTTTACTGTATAGACGATGTCCATAGGTCTGATCAGTCTGCTTATAACTCCTGTCATATCTTTGTCACCCATCATTCCCAAAACAAAGATCCTTTTGCCCTCAGGATAATACTTATCCAGAGCCTTTCTCAGGGCCTCTGCTCCGGCCGGATTATGCGCGCCGTCTAAAATCACATCAGGCGCTTGAGCGATCCGCTCCAATCTTCCCGGCCAGACAGTGTTGGCAACGCCTATATGCAAAGCCAGCTCGTTGATCCTGTCATCCTGCTTGGAAACCAGTTTGGCCGCTACTATAGCTACGGACGTATTCGCGATTTGATGTTCTCCCGGCAGCCTGATGCTGTAATCAGAGCTGTAATACTCGCCGGCGTGCAAGGTAAAAGTCTGTCCCTCCATCGAGCTTTCCACTTCCGTACCCCAAAAAGCACGGCCATAAATATACAGCTTGGCCTGCTTGAACATCGCAACTGCTTTGATCGGTCCCAGCGCGTCGTCACCTTCTGCCGCAGTCACTACCGGCACGTTTTCCTTAATAATGCCGGCTTTCTGCATCGCGATACGCTCCACAGTTTTTCCGCAGCGGTCAGTATGGTCCAGGCTGACGTTGGTAATAACCGAAACTATTGGAGTGATGACATTCGTCGAATCCCAAAGTCCGCCCATCCCCACTTCAATTACTGCGTAATCAACATTTTCCAAAGCAAAATATAAAAAAGCAGCAGCAGTCAAAACCTCAAACTGTGTTGGCTGCTCACAAACTCCCTTTGCTACTACGCTGTCTGCCGCCGTTTTAACAATAGTCAGCAAATCTGCAAAGCTGTCATCGTCGATGTCCTGCCCGTTAATAGTGATCCGTTCATTATATTTGACCAAATGCGGCGAAGTGAACTTACCTGTTTTTAAATTGGCCGCCAGTAAAATATTAGTGATCATACTGCTGACGGACCCTTTGCCATTTGTTCCTGTTACATGGATCGTTTTTATCTGCTGTTCCGGATTGCCTAACTCCCGCAGTAATCCTTCAATACGCTCCATACCCAAACGAATACCAAATTTGCCCAAGCTGTCCAGATAGGCCAGACTTTCCTGATAATTCATATTAACCTCCAATGATCAACACACAAAAAGCGGCGCGGAGTATCCGCGCCGCTTCGGCTGTTACTTTAAAGTCGCCAAATAAGCCAGACGTTCTTTTACAGCTTCCATTTTGCCGCTCAGTTCCTCTGCTTTAGCTTTTTCCTTTTCAACTACGTCAGCCGGAGCCTTCGCTAAAAAGCCTGCATTATTCAGCTTCCCGGTAACACGTTTGATTTCCTTATCCATATTTTCCAGTTCTTTATTAAGACGCTGAGTCTCTTTTTCTACATCGATCAACCCGGCCAGAGGTAAATATACCTCGATACCTACAATAACGGCAGCCATGGCGTTTTCAGGCTTATCAGCACCAATATCAGCGATCGTGAGCTCATCGATACTGCCCATCAGCCTGATATAACTCTTATTAGCCTCTACGACCTCGCGCAGCTCGGCATTTACCAGCAAAATCGCCGGCACCTTTTTACCGGGCGCCGCGTTGACCTCTGCCCGCATATTCCGGATAGCCTTGATGCTTTCCATAATGGCCGTCATCCCTGCTTCCGCCTTGTCATCGATCAAAGACTCGTCAGCAACAGGCCAGGGCGCGATCATGATGCTATCGCCTTCATGCGGCAGACACTGATAGATCTCTTCGGTAATAAACGGCATATACGGATGCAGTAATTTCATGGCCGAAGTCAGCACCTCTGCCAGCACATGCTGCGCCGTAGCCCTGGCCTCTGCGTCCTCTTTATTATAAAGACGCGGTTTCGCCAGTTCGATATACCAGTCACAAACCTCGCTCCAGATAAAATCATAAATAAGGCGGCCTGCTTCGCCCAGTTCAAACCGTCCCAAAAGTTCGGTAACATCCTTAGCCGTATGCTGCAGCCGCGAAAGTATCCACTGATCAGCAAGCGTATAGGGAGCCTGTTTGGCACCGGCATCATAGCCTTCCATATTCATCAGCGCAAAGCGCGACGCATTCCAGATCTTATTGGCGAAATTACGTGTCGCTTCCACACGTTCCCAGTAAAAACGCATATCATTACCGGGTGTATTGCCTGTGATCAGCATAAAGCGCAAAGTATCCGCACCATACTTTTCGATAACTTCCAGCGGATCGATACCATTGCCCAGCGATTTACTCATCTTACGACCCTGACTGTCACGCACCAGACCATGAATAAAGACCTTATCAAAAGGAATATCCTTCATAAATTCCATACCCATGATCAGCATCCGTGCTACCCAGAAGAAAATGATGTCATAACCGGTCACCAAAACACTGGTGGGATAAAACTGCTTCAGCAGCGGCGTTTTTTCAGGCCAGCCCATCGTGGAAAACGGCCATAAAGCCGAACTGAACCACGTGTCCAGCGCATCTTCATCCTGATGCACGGTGCCGCCGCATTTCGGACATTTATCGATATCGACACGCGACGCAATAACCTCGCCGCAATCATCGCAATACCATACAGGGATCCGATGTCCCCACCAGATTTGGCGGGAAATACACCAATCACGGATATTTTCCATCCAGCCGGTATAGGTTTTCGTAAAACGCTCAGGCACAAACTGCGTCCTGCCATCCTCGACGCAATCCACAGCCGCCTTTACCAAAGGCTCCATTTTCACAAACCACTGTTTGGAAACCAACGGCTCTATGACGCTGCGGCATCGCTGGCAATGCCCAACAGCATGATTATGCTCTTCGATCTTTACCAAATAGCCTTTTTCCTGCAGCTCGCTGACCAGATTGCGGCGGCATTCATACCGCTCCTGCCCTGCAAACTTCCCGGCTTCTTCAGTCATATTCCCATCCATGCCGATAACGACGATGCTCTCCAGATTATGGCGCATCCCCATTTCAAAATCGTTAGGGTCATGGGCAGGCGTGATCTTAACAGCACCGGTACCAAACTCCAGGTCAACATAGCTGTCAGCAATGATAGGGATCTGACGGTCAGTCAGCGGCAGCTGCAGCATTTTGCCGACCAGATGCCCATAACGCGGATCTTCAGGATTTACCGCGACGGCAGTATCGCCCAACATCGTCTCAGGACGGGTAGTGGCAATAGTCAGATAGGTATCAGCTTCACCCACAACCGGATAACGGACATACCACAGATTGCCGGCATCATCTTCATGTTCCACCTCAATATCACTTAAAGCGGTATTGCAGTTGACGCACCAGTTAGTGATACGGCTGCCCTGGTAGATCAGTCCTTTTTCATACAAAGAAACAAAAACCTCGCGCACTGCCTGTGAACAGCCTTCGTCCATCGTAAAGCGTTTGCGCTCCCAATCACAGGAAACACCCAGGCTTTTCAGCTGCTCGATGATACGGTCGCCGTACTTGTCCTTCCATTCCCAGACGCGTTTGATAAATTCCTCACGGCCCAGATCATATCTGGTCTTGCCTTCTTCTTTTTTCAAAACTTCCTCTACCTTGATCTGCGTAGCCAGACCAGCATGGTCATAGCCAGGCATCCACAAAGTATTATCGCCCATCATTCTATGCCAGCGGATCAAAATATCCTGCAGCGTATTATCCAGCGCATGGCCCATATGCAGCTGACCGGTAATATTCGGCGGCGGGATCACGATGCTGAACGGCTTTTTGTCAGCTTCTACTTCAGCATGGAAATAACGATGATCTTCCCAATATTTATACCATTTTTTCTCGACTGACGCCGGATCATAAACCTTTGGTATATTGTGTTCTTCTGCCATTTTACAGCCTCCTAAAAATAAATAACGTCCTGTTCCATATTAAGAACAGGACGAAAAATTCCGCGGTACCACCTATTTTCCCGGATCTAAAGCCAAAAACCGATCCGGACACTTGAAACGCGTAACGTGCGCCTACGGATGAACCTACTTCTGTTCAGCTCACCGACTCACGGACGACTTCAAAGCCATAAAGCTGGATATGTTGCAGCCGGGCATATCCTCTCTGTAAACTCCGTACTTTTACTACTTCCGTTCATCGTCATTAAAAATATAAATTTAGACAGCTATAATATTATCAATTGCAGCTTACAGTGTCAAGTATTTCTTCTAAATCTACAGCAGACATCAGGGGCAGCACTTTATTTTTCTTCAGTAACAGGGGCCTGCGGCAGCTCCGGATTCTCGATGCCTTCAATACCGCCAATATTGCCACGCAGAACGGCGCCGGTCTCTACCACCAGATTACCCGCTTTGACATCTCCGTTCAGAACGCCGGAGGCCAGGATCTCTAAAGTCCCGCGCGCCACGATATTGCCGTTGACATGCCCGGCTACCGTAACATTTTCCCCAAAAATATTTGCTTCTATCATGCCGCTCGTACCTATCAGGACATCGTTTTCCGAAACGATAATCCCTTTAAAGTTACCATCGATACGGGACGCGCCCTTCGTCTGCAAATTACCGCATAAAATGGAATTTTTCCCGAGCAGAAATTCAAACTCTTCCAAAGGTAAAGTACTGACTGCAACTACATCTTTTTTATTTTTCCCAAACATGGCCTTCTCCTTTTATTATCTTACTAATTCCAGCGGATCAGTCACCTGTCCGTTCACCAGTACCTCAAAATGCACATGCGGACCAGTACTGTACCCAGTACTGCCAACATAACCGATGATTTCACCTTTAGTAACGCTTTGTCCTGACCGGACAGCGATCTCACTCATATGCCCATAAGCAGTTTCATAGCCATAGCCATGCTGAATCCTTACATAACGGCCATAGCCGGAGACCCAACCGGCCTCTTCGATAGTACCGGACGCACTGGCATAGACCGGAGCGCCATAATCGTTGGCAATATCAAGACCGGGATGCCAGTCATAAGACCTGTTCCCAAAAGGATCGCTGCGGCCGCCAAAATACGAAGTGATCGTACCACCACTCGTAGGCCAAAGCGTCGGCATCGCCGCCTTACGCTGATTCAGCTCGCGTAATCTGCCCAGCAGATCACTGAGGGTCGCTTTTCTGTCTTTGACCTTTTCCTGCAGCACTTTGTTCTGTGCAGCATAAACATCAACAGCCTCTACCTTGGCCGACTGCGGTCCGCCCTGCCCCAGATACTGGCTGCGGTCGATACCGGAACGGGACGGCTGGACGCCGCTTTCTCCCAACTCCCGCCGCACTGCTTCTTCCAGCTTGGAAATCTCAGCCATTTCTTTTTCGATAGCTTCATTTTCCTGCAGCAGCTTACCTATTTTCTCTTCCTGAACAGCTTTTTCGCTTCTGTATGACAGCAATTCCTGTTCATTCTGCTGCGCTTTGTAAACAGTGTGCGACGATTTCAGCACAACCCCGGCGCCAATCAGACAAACGATACCACAGACAACGCCCAGTTTCTTTAAGAAACTGACGCGAAAATGAATACTTCTGGGTTCACGCCCTTTGTGCGGAATCAGCATGACTGTGTATATTGGATCGGTCTCTTTCTTTTGTCGTTTTATCGGTTCCACAAGCCTACTCCCCTTACAAAACTATTCCCTGTATCAAAACCTTTTTCTCAATCAATAGTTAATATTTTCCCACAATAAACGTAAAAATACAATCCACTACAAAGATTTTTGTATAAAAACAAAGCGCTCTTAGGCCCGAACTCCCCATGCCTGCTGGGTCTGCGACGATTGTGAAATATCTGCAAAAAATAAAAAACGCAGGCAGTATCGCCTGCGTTTTTTAAAGTAAACATCAAACTACAGCACAGTTATTACATCCTGCTGCCGATCTGGTATATCAGCAATGCCATGCAATATGCCAGGCCTGTTTGATATAGGAGGGCAAAGAAAGTCCAGTGCCAGCTGCCCATTTCGCGCCTGATAGCACCGATAGCAGCAAAGCACGGAGACGCCAGCAAAGTAAAAATCATAAAGGCATACGCACTGGCAGGCGTAAACATGCTCTGAATAGTAGTGATCAAGGTCGGATCTTCTTCAGTAGCTTCAGCAACACCAGCCAAAACACCAAAAGTGGAAACAACCACCTCTTTAGCCAGGAAACCAGTAATAGCCGCAAAAGCTGTCTGCCAGCTGTCAAAACCAAGCGGAGCAAACACCGGAGCCAGATAATGACCGATCACAGCCATCATACTATCCTGCGCTTCTACCATTTCAAAGGAAAAATCAAACGACTGCAGGACCCATACCAGGCCTGAGGCCAGGAAAATTATCGTACCGGCCTTAACAATAAAGCCGCGGGCACGTTCCCAGGTATGAATAAGAATATCTTTGACACGCGGCCAGTGATAAGCAGGTAATTCCATGACAAAATTTGCCGGTTCACCCGCAAAAGCCTTAGTCTTTTTCAAAAAAATACCCGAAACAACTACCATCACTATACCCCAGAGATACATCGAAGGGCCGACCCAGGACTGTTCGGGGAAAAAGGCCGCTGCAAATAAAGCAAATACAGGCAGCTTGGCATTACAGGGAATAAAAGGCGTCAGCATGATCGTCAGCTTGCGGTCACGCTCATTTTCAATAGTACGGGCAGCCATGATACCGGGAACACTGCAGCCGGTACCGATCAGCATCGGAATGAACGACTTGCCGGACAACCCGAACTGCCTGAAAATACGGTCCATAATAAAAGCTACGCGCGCCATATAGCCGCAGTCTTCCAAAAACGACAGGAACAAGAACAGTAAACAGATCTGCGGGACAAAACCAAGTACCGCACCAACACCGCCGATAATGCCGTCAAGCACAAGACCCGACATGATTTCGGACGCACCTGCCGCCTCCAGCAAAGTTCCGACATATTCGCTGATACCTTCAAACAGGCCTTCCATCCAGCCAATAGTTTCATCACCCAGGGTCTGGATGCAAATATAATAGACGGCCCACATGATCCCCAAAAAGATCGGCAGTCCCAAAATGCGATTAGTTACGACCCGGTCGATTTTTTCTGAAACAGTCTTTGAATAATCAACATTCGCGCTTTTATAGCAGCTGCGCAGCATGGCATCGATCTTCTGATAACGTCCGGCAGCAATGATACTTGCCGCGTCGTCATCAGCCTGCTGCTCAAAACGGGTGATCAATACTTCCAGTTTATCAAGCACGCCCTGAGACAGTTTTAATTTTTCCAGCAGCTGTCCGTCGCGTTCAAAAACCTTGACCAGCTGCCAGCGGCGTTCAACCTGCGGCAGCGGCGCTATCATTTCGCCGATTTCCTGCAGGACCCGTTCTACTTCTTCAGGGAAAGCGTTAGGATCTTTGGGATCACATTGCGCCTGCGCGATCCGGACGGCCCTGCTAACGAGCTGCTGCACACCTTCGCCGCTGGTAGCAGTGATCGGCACTACAGGGCAGCCCAACTCTTTGGCAAGCAGCTCCGTATCCAAAACATCGCCATTCGCTCTGACAATATCCATCATATTGAGCGCAACTACGACCTTGCAGCCCATTTCCAAAAGCTGCATCGTTAAATACAGATTCCGCTCCAAATTAGACCCGTCAACTATATTTATAATAACATCAGGATTTTCTTCCAAAAGATAATTACGGGTTATTACTTCCTCCGGAGAATACGGAGACAAAGAATAAATACCGGGCAGATCCATAACTTCAAAGCCTTCGTGCTTTTTGAGTTTGCCGCCCTTACGTTCAACCGTTACACCAGGCCAGTTACCAACATACTGTTTACTGCCTGTAAGATTATTAAACAATGTAGTTTTCCCACTGTTGGGATTACCAACTAATGCTAATGTCCTGCTCAAAATCGTTCCTCCTCAAATCAGCTCTCACTCACTTTAAATCAAAAATTATTCTACTAAAATATTCTGAGCATCTGCTTTACGCAGTGAAAGCTCATAGCTGCGCACAGTCACTTCCAAAGGATCGCCCAATGGCGCAACTCTTCTAACAGTCACAGGCGTTCCCTTTGTCAAACCCATATCAACGATCCTGCGTTTCAAAGATCCTGCAGCGCAAACTTTTTTGATCGTTACAGTAGAACCGATAGGAACTTCTTTTAATGTCATCATACTTTTACCCCCTTATATTAGCCATCGCTAACTACCCCATTTTTAAAAAGTTAGTTCTCGCTAACCTCTTAAAAGTTTACTACCGCTAACTCATTTTGTCAACAACAATTTCCCGTTTCTGATATTTTCGCAATATTGCAGCAGATTTATGTACCGATACATTGTTTTTATCAATGCCTTACATAAAAAAACAGCTGCTTATAAAAAGATGAACAGCAGTTAAAAAACTGCTGTTCATCTAAAAACCAGAAAATACTTTTAGATTTTTTTATACAAAATACGAATGGAGTTTAAAACGCAGAGCACGGAAACGCCGGTATCGGCAAAAACCGCCGCCCACATGGAAGCAAACCCGGCCAGGCCTGCCGCCATAATGATAAGCTTGACCACCAAAGCAAAAAATACATTCTGCCAGGCGATCCTGGCAGTTTCCTTCGCAATGGCAATAGCCTGAGGAATGGACCGCATCTCCGAATTCATAAACACTACATCCGCAGCTTCGATAGCGGCATCAGCACCACTGCCCATAGCGGCGCCAACATCAGCGCCTGCCAGAACGGGAGCGTCATTGATGCCGTCGCCAACAAACATCACGCCGCCATACTGTTTGCGCAGCCGGACCAGCTCGTTCAGTTTATCCTGCGGCAGCAGCTTGGCCCTTACTTCATCGATACCGGCAGAGTTCGCTACCGCAAGGGCACTGGCTTCAGCATCGCCCGTCAGCATCGCCGTCGTCAGCTGCATCTTTTTGAGCGCGGCAACGGCAGCTACAGCATCTTCTTTAAGCGTATCGTCAATGATGATCTGCCCCAAATATCTGCCGTCTTTAGCGACCAGTACCTCTGTACCATAATTGCCCTCTTCACGGGCCGAAAAATCGATACCGAACCGCTGCAGCAATTTTTGATTACCGCACAAAATTTTCCCGTCAGCAGCCGCAGCAACTAAACCTTCGCCGGCAATTTCTTCAAAAGACTGCGGCCGCTCAAGCTTCAGCTCACGTGCTTTGGCAGCATCGACGATACTGGTTGCTATCGGATGACTGGAAACAAGCTCGGCAGAAGCGCAAAGCCGCAGCAGCTCATCTGCACCAACGCCGTTGACCGGCACCAGCTTTTGCACGACGAAATTACCTTTAGTCACAGTACCTGTTTTATCCATGACCACTGCTTTAACATTTTTCAGGGCTTCTATGGTCACGCCGCCCTTAAAAAGAATACCATACTTTGAGCCGGCGCCGATACCGGAGAAAAAGGCCAGCGGCACGCTCAGTACCAGAGCGCAGGGACAGCTGATAACCAGGAAGGTCAAAGCTGTATAGATCCAGTATTCCCAATTTCCGGTTATCAAGCTGGGCAGCACGGCAGTTAAAACTGCCACAATAACAACAAACGGAGTATAGATACGGGCAAAACGCGTTATGAACCTGTCCAGCTGCGGTTTGCTGGCCGCGGCATTTTCTACAGAATCCAGAATTTTAGTGACCATGGATTCCGCAAGCACCTTCTCGACCCTGATCTTCAGCATACCCGAAGTATTGACACAGCCGGAAACTACCTCGTCGCCAAAACCGCGCTGTACCGGTACCGGCTCACCGGTCACAGGCGAAGTATCAAGCAGACTTTCGCCTTCAATAACGACACCATCCAAAGGAATACGGTCGCCTGCACGCACCAGCAGAATATCGCCTACATTGGCTTCCTCCGCCGGAATAACGCGCACCTCCTCGCCAATCAGCAGATTCACGACTTCCGGACGCATATCGACAGCTTCCATGATCTGACTGCGGCTCTTTTCCACCGCCCGGTGCTCAAAATATTCACCAATACGGTAAAACAGCATTACCCCGACAGCTTCCTCATATTGCCGGATAGCAAAAGCGCCTAAAGTAGCCACTGTCATCAAAAAGTTTTCATCAAAAACCTGGCCTTTGACGCTATTTCTGACAGCCGTTGCTACGATCCTGCCGCCCAAAAGGATATAGGCGGCAACAAGGCAGTAAATATGATAAGCTTCCGGCACGATACCGGCGATCTCACTGATGATAAACAGAACACCGCCCAGCACTATCTCCGCCAGCGAACGCTGCTCATCAGACATCGAAAGCCGGCCGCCGCTTTTTTTACGCCGGTTGATGTTCTCGGCCAATACCGGTTTGCCAACACGTTCGACCACCCTGACGTCCGCTTCGATCTTACTGCAGATCGCCTGCACCTGCGGCAGCACCTGGGCGTGATCCTTAGCCGTCAAACGCAGCTGCTTCGTAGCAAAGGTTATCGTCGCCGCCGAAACACCCGGCAGTTCGTTGATCGCTTTTTCCATTTTAGCGGCACAGTTGGCGCAGCCCAGATTTTCCAGCAGATAGACCTTACTTTCAAAATTAAAGGGCATCGTCCCGCTGCGCGGCACCACTTCTACATCCGATTCTATGGCAGTACAGATCTCACGAATCGCCGGCAGTAATGCCTCATGGTCTTTGGCCGACAAACGCAGCTGTTTCGTCACAAAACTGACCGCGGCATATTCCACACCCGGCAGCTCTTTGATCTTATGCTCCATTTTGGCCGCGCAATTGGCGCAGCCCAGATTTTTTAAAGTATAGACCCGTTTGACGCAATCAGCATCCGGCATCCGGCAGGTACAATTTTCCAGACTTTCGCCGCAGACATCACAATATTCCTCGTGCGGATGGCACAGCTCGCACTGACAATCAGCAGGATGCCCCGGAACATGATGTCCATGTCCTTCAGGCTCGTGATGATGTTCATGGCTGTGCCCGCAGCCACAGGCCGCTATATGATCATGCTTATGTAAATGCTCTGGATCACACTGTGATTTGTTCATTTTCCAACCTCCTTCACTTTACCGTCATCTTATTATAACATATGAGCAAATATTCATGTATAGTTTTTTTTAATTTTTTTTAAATTTTTCTAAAAAATATAGGCTGCTTCCACAATCGATGGAAACAGCCTGTAAGACATTCTGATTTTTTTATAAACGATCTGCCAACGTCTGCCCTTTACTTTAGAAAGTAACCTGCAAACGATTCCAGATGATCTGGGTATTACGACCGGAAACTTTACCTTCCAGGTCATAATAATCCAGATTATAAACCATATTCTTGGCAAGAGTATACGTTGCGCCTACACCATAGCCTTTGAAGCCCTCATCCATAAAATAATTCCAGTCGCCGGTTTTCATGGTATGGGCAATAAAAGTACCTGCACCCTGGTCATAGTAATTGCCCCACAAGCCCCAGGAACCCTGTTTAGAAGCTTTAGCGCCTTTGTAAGCAGCACTGATGACAAAACCATCTGTATCGGCGCCAGACTGTAGTTTATCATCACCAACATCTGAATTCAGATACATCGCGCCCAAAATAAAACCGCCAAAATCATATTTCGCCCCTACATTCCAAATAGCATTATCTTTGCCTACGGCTGTGCAGCTGGAATAATCATTGGCTAAAGAATCCTGAAATTTATCATAGCCAGCACTCAAAGTCAATTGACCAACTGCTCCGCTGATATTAGCGCCATAAAATTTTTCGTAACCATAATCAGTAGGTTTGCCATAGTAAGTATTGAATTTTACATCCTTACCATAAGTCAGACCGACAAATTCTGCCGTATCATCATAAAGATTACCATCAGCCAGATACTGCGGCGCTTTACCAGCCATAACTTTCAAGCCGCCCAATCTGCCGGTGACAAAAGCCTGATTCAGTTTCGTATCTTCATCACCTGAATCATTATTGAACTTCTGATCATTTTGAATCCGGGCAGTATAAGTCCAGTCTTCATTGACCTGACCATTCAGGAACAAACGCGTACGCAGACGGTTTACGGCAACGCTGCCTTTAGCTTTTTTAAAATCTCCGTCACGTCCGGCATACTCATAACGGATCTGGCCGGTAATCTTCACATTATCAGCTTTTTTCTCCAAAGCGGCCACACGCAAGCCCAGGCTATCCAGTTCATCGGCAAATTCTGCCGCCAGACGGTCTACATTCGCGCCTTTAGCCATAGCTTTGGCCACGATCTGCGCCATTTCATAACGGGTCATCAGGCGATCGCCACCGAAGGTGCCGTTGCCATAGCCGTCAACGATGCCGGCTGCCGCCAGTTTGTTGACAGAGTCATAAGCCCAATGGCCTGCCGGCACATCGGAAAAAGGATTGGCGGCATAGGCAGAAGCAGTTACGCCCAAAGCCATGGCCATAGCAAGTACTAAAGATTTTTTCATCATAAATCAACTCCTGTAAATTTTTATCTGACACATCCGCCGCTAAAATTCTCATTAGCAAAAGTGTATTTATTTGATTCTTTAAAAATATCGACACATAAGCAATCGTTCACACAATAGCCAGTTTATATTGCAGTAACCGGCAAGATTACTACAATATAAAAAATTTTACTTTACAAAATGACAGGCCACAAAATGCCCTTCATGCAGCTCACGCAATTCAGGTTTCACCTCGCGGCACACACCCTGACACAAATCGCAGCGGCTTTGAAACGGACAGCCCTGCGGCAGGTCCAGCGGGCTGGGAATATCGCCTTCTAAAGGCTGGATCTTTTCGCCCGGTTTAAAATCGACTTTAAAAATAGACTTGATCAAAGCCCTGGTATACGGATGTGCCCCATCAACTGATAACCGTCCCTGTTCCAACAGTTCGACCACATTACCCAAATACATGACGGCGACCTGATGGCTCATCAGATCGACCAGACCTATATCGTGACAGATGAAAAGATACGTGATCCCCTTTTCCTTCTGCAGACGCACCAGCAGCTCACAGATTTTCTCCTGCACAGAAACATCCAAAGCAGAAGTAGCTTCGTCGCAGACAATGATCTTAGGTTCCAGAGAAAGAGCACGGGCGATGCCCAAACGCTGACGCTGACCGCCGCTCATGCTATGCGGATACCTGTCCTTGAACTCCGCAGGCAGCTCTACCATTTGTAAAAGTTCAGCTGCTTTGGCATCAATCTCGTAATTTTTCAGCAGGCCAAAATTCAGAAGCGGCTCACATAAAATATCCTTGACGCGCATTTTAGGGTTAAAAGCAGCGCTGGGGTCCTGAAAGACCATTTGGATCTTGCGTCGGTTTTGGCGCAAAGCCTCACCTTTTAACATCAGAATATCCTGACCTTCAAAAATCACCTCGCCAGCCGTCGCCGGATGGATCTGCAGGATTGTTCTGACCAGAGTGCTTTTGCCGCAACCGCTTTCGCCAATGATCCCCAGCGTCTGTCCCCTGTAAGCATGCAGGCTGACATTATCACAGGCCGTAAGCATCTTACCGCCATCCACCGTAAATTTTTTCGTCAGATTTTTTACTTCCAGCACTACCTCAGCCGGTACTGGCACACCATCATGGGCGCAGGTACAATTCTCATGCGGGTGTAAGCTTACTTTCTCAGGCATAATAGCGTTTACCTCCCACAACAGGAACCGCAGCCAGCAGCTCCTTAGTATATTCATGCTGCGGATCACCGATGATCTTTTCACGAGGGCCGCTTTCAACCACCCTGCCGTTCTGCATGACTATGATCTTATTCGACATATACGACGCCACGCCCAGATTATGCGTCACGATAATCACAGCGGCATTATATTCGTTGCGCACGTCAACGATCTGCCTGATGATCTGCGCCTGGGTCGTAACATCCAGCGCGCTGGTCGGCTCGTCGGCCAAAAGCAGCTTGGGACTGAAGGTCATCGCCATAGCGATGCCGACACGCTGACGCATACCGCCCGACAATTCAAACGGATAACTGCGCATCACAACATCAGGATTCGGCAGGCGCACGTCTGCCAGCATTTTTACCGCCGTTTGATAGGCCTCCTGTTTGGAAGTCTGCAGCGCATGGGTCAGTATGTACGCAATAAACTGCTCGCCGATCCTTCTGATCGGATTGATCATATTGCCGCTGTCCTGAAAAATCATGGAAATTTCCGTACCGCACATCTCGCGCCACTGCTGCGGCGTATTTGCAAGCAGATCCCTGCCGTCAAACATTATCCCGCCGCCGCTGACACGGCCATTACCGGGCAGGCAGCCCATGATCGCACGGATAACGGTAGTTTTGCCGCTGCCGCTTTCACCGACGATAGATAAGATCTCGCCTTTTTCCAATTCGATACTGGCACCGGTTACTGTGGCTTTACTGCCGTAACTGATGTCCAAATCTGTAACTTTTAAAAGCATTACAGTGTCCCTTCTTCCCGCTGATTATTTCTGAGCAGGCTTAATATCCTTAGTCAGCCAGTAATAATCAGCAGGTTTGATATCTGCGTTTTGAATAGAAGTATTGCTGACCATATTAGTCTTAGGATAACCGAAATACAAGGCAGCCGCATCGTTCAGCAGTATCTGCTGCATAGCTATCATCAGCTCACGGCGTTTAGCCGGGTCGAATTCGACAGCCAGCCTGTCGCTGAGCGCATCATATTCAGTATTGCTGTAACCGGTAGAGTTTTGGGGCTGACTGCCATTGACATTAGTTTTCCAGTACCAGTTCAAATATACTTCCGGGTCGCCGCTGTTAGCAGTCAGGATATTGGAAATGCATAAATCGAACTCACCGCGCTGGCGCATCGGATCAAGCACATTATAATCAACATTTTTCATATTGACCTTGATACCGATCTTCTTCGCATCAGCCTGAGTTGCTTCCGCATACAAAGGCAGTTCGGCCCGGCCGCTATAATATACGAAGTCGATAGCCAGCGGTTTGCCGTCTTTATCGACGATACCGTCGCCGTCTGTATCCTTCCAGCCCGCATCAGCCAGCAATTTTTTAGCGCGTTCCACATTATAGGTATTAGAATCTTTCAGCTGATCAAAACCGTAATCCAGGGAAGGCGGAACCGGCGCCTTACCGGGGATAAAAGTATCCTTCAGTAAAACTTTGTTATAGGTCTCACGGTCCAGACAACTGATCAGGGCTTCGCGTACGCGAATGTCATGCAGCGGGCGCCCTTCGTTCATATTGATCTGTGCCAAAACTGTACGCAGGGAAGCGATCTCGGAAATATTGAACTTGTCTTTTTTGTTAAACAGAGACAGATCACCGGCTGCAATATTGATCGCCATATCGATCTCACCGGACTGCAGCGCCATAGCGCGGGTATTAGGATCGTCGATAGTAGGGATCTCAACATGTTTAAACGGTACTTCACCATCCCAATAATTGGGGTTAGCTTCCATTACCGCTTTAGCCTTGCTGTATTCCTTCACCACATACGGCCCGGTGCAAATAGGCCCCTGCTTAGCATAATCACGATCTTTGACACTGGTATCGATCACTATAAAGAGCGGATCTGCCAGCATCCCCGGCAAAGAGGGCACCGGCTTAGCGGTTTTGATGATCAGGTTCTGGCCGTCGGCCGAGATCTCGCTGTATTCAAAAAATGTCTTTGCACGATTGGATTTTGCAAAAACACGTTCCAGCGAACTTTTTACCGCTTCGGCAGTTACCTTATTGCCATTGGAAAATTTAGCTTTATCATTGATCTTAAAAGTCCAGGTCAGCTTATCATCACCGATTTTCCAGCTTTCCGCAATCCACGGGGTAGAGTTCATTTTATCGTCAAATTTTACCAGACATTCGCCCAGGCCATAACGCATAACGACCCAACTGAAAAAGTTATCTGTCGGTTCCAGATTATCGGCAAAATTAGTAACGCCGAATTTCAAAGTATCCTTCGCCGCGGCAGCTTTTTTATCACCACCGCCGCAGCCGGCAGCTGCCAGTGCCAGCAGTCCGATCATTGCGGCTGCTGCTGTAAATTTAATACTTTTGTTCATAATACATCTCCCTTTCAAACTCATTTGTATATAATAAAATTTTACCTGACTACCATCATCAGTCTTCCTGCCGCGGATCAAGCACGTCGCGCAGGCTGTCGCCCCAAAGGTTAAAAATCACCACAGTGACAAAAATAGCCAGACCCGGGAAAATCATCAGCCAGGGCGCAGTCTGCAGCTGCTGCCGGCCCTCGTTCAGCATCAGGCCCCATTCCGGCGCCGGCGGCTGCGAGCCAAAACCCAAAAACGACAAGCCTGCCAGCTCCATCATCATCGCGCCAATATCAGCCGCGGCCGTAATGACCATCAGCGGCAGGATATTCGGGACGATATGCTGCCAAAGGATATGCGCCGGTTTACCGCCATTTACTATCGCCGCCTCCACAAAATCACGTTTTTTGATCTTCAGCACCATGCTGCGGGCCAGCCTGGCATATTTAGTCCAGCTGACAACAGTCAGCGCAATGACCGCGTTGACCAGGCTGCCGCCCAGTATCCCTGCTATAGCGATCGCCAGGATCATACCCGGAAAAGAGATCATCATATCGGAAATACGCATGATCACCGCATCGACCTTGCCGCCGTAATAACCGGAAATAATTCCTAAAGAAGTACCGACAAAAAATATCACCGCAACCAAAAGCAAGACTCCGCGCAAAGAATAACGGGCGCCGTACAAAATACGGCTGAACACATCGCGCCCCAGCTTGTCGGTACCAAAGATATGCTCGGCACAAGGAGCCAGATAAGCGTTCTTCATCGTCGCTTCCACAGGATCATAAGGCGAAAACAGCGGCGCAGCTACGGCAATCAAAAACAGCGCCAGCACCAGCAGGCTGGAAACAGCAAATTGCCGATTCATTTTTAAACCATTGATAAGATTTTCCATATTACTTGCCTGCCTTTCTTAAGCGTGGATCAAAATAATTATAGGAAATATCTACCAACAGATTGATCACCATATACATCAGCGCTATCCAAAGCACAACGCCCTGCACCAGCTGAAAATCACGATAGGTGATAGCCTCGACAGCCAAACGGCCCAGTCCAGGCCACTGAAAAACTATTTCGATAACTGCCGCCCCGCCTAAAAGGGAACCCAATGATAACCCCAGCAGCGTCATTAACGGCAGCATCGCGTTCGGCAGCACCTCTTGCCAAAGGATATAGCTCTCGCTCATGCCTCTGGCTCTGGCACCGACAACATAATCCTGATGCAATTCCTCAAGAACAGTTGCCCGCACCTGCCGCGTATATTTAGCCGCCATTGCTATTCCCAGCGTCACCGCTGGTAAAATGATCGTCTCCAGGCTTACCCTGCCGCCTACTATCGGCAGCCAGCCCAGCTGTAAACCAAAAATCCACAGCAGCATCAGGCCCATCCAAAAGTTAGGAACTGAAACACCGAAAAAAGTAAGACCTCTGACAAAATAATCAAAACAGCTGTTACGCCTGACCGCCGAATAAATGCCCAGAGGCAGCGATACTACCAGCATAAACAGCAGCGAAGCCACAGCAAGATAAATTGTAGCCGGCAAACAATGCATCAGTTCTTCAACAACAGGCTTTTTGACCATATAGGAAAAGCCCAGGTTCCCCTGCACAGCACGCCCCAGCCAATCCAGATACTGGAAAATAAACGGTTTGTCCAAACCAAGCTCATGCCGCAGCGCTTCTATCTCCGCCTGACTAACCATAATGTCCTCATTACCGGCGATCATCTGCCGGACCGGATCACCAGGCGACAGCATCACCAAAGCAAAAGTCAGAAAGCTTATCCCCAAAAGCACCAGCAGGATCTGCCCAAGTCTGCTCCAAATCTGTTTGTTTTTCAATGCTTCCCATCTCCTTACAAAAAAAATCTCCTGCAGCCATGAACCACGGTTGCAGGAGATCATAAAATTTTTGCACAACGGAATAAGACTACTACTCCATCTATACAATTTTTAAGAACTAACTGCTGATCCGTCACCCGCGGATATGGCAAAACTCAAAGGCTGCGATCTGACTTACGCAATATGCGCTTACAGTGGCGTGACCGTGCCGGATTTACACCGGGCTTCCCTTATTTAACCTTGCGGCACCTTTGATAAAATTATTAACTTAGGCTCTGTCACAACAAATGGTTGATTTTGACGAGAAATAGCGTATAATAATAG